>Ga0208198_1003208_pt1 | contig 11440 bp, 14 predicted proteins | sample AD_JPNTR2_MetaG_FD_184446 | JGI IMG/M metagenome (GOLD analysis project Ga0208198, IMG submission 184446) | Active sludge microbial communities of municipal wastewater-treating anaerobic digesters from Japan - AD_JPNTR2_MetaG (SPAdes) (version 2) | ecosystem: Engineered > Bioreactor > Anaerobic... | reverse complement strand
GCCCATTGACACGCAGGATTATTGGAGAATCCCATAACGGTAATCCAATAGACGAAATTGATATGTTGGAAGCCAAAGTATCGGTCCTGAAAAATAAATTGAAAAAAATGCTTGAGAATAACGTGGGTGAGGTGTATAATAGTTCCAACACTAAGCGGGCGGTTCTTAAACGCACTGAACCCACAATGGGGATAAATGATAAATCGGCCTTTGAACATCGTTGCGCTGAACTTGGGGTTGACCCATTTCTTTACGCGGAAGTGGACACAAGTAAACTTGACGAACGTTTCTCGGATCTGCTCACGGCTAAAAGTAAACCAAGAACATACCTTAAAATCGAAAGGATATAAACATGCTTATACCAAGAATATACCTTAATCTTATCTTAGACATTGCCCAAGGCCTGCCGCTTTCAGACGTGGTAAGAAAATACGTCAACGATATTCCGGAACTACGCGCGTATCTGGAAGAAGCGGGCCCAACCAACAAAATCGAAAGGATATAAACATGCTTATGGTAATTGGCAAGGACAGCGCGGTTGTTACGAGGCACATATCCCGTGACTTACGATTACTTGAACTAGACGTGAATATAGCCCGTAAACTTTTAATCGACATGATTAACCTTGGGCTCACATCAAGTTTTTACAGGGACGATCTGGAAGTGGTAAACATTGACCTAAGGTCACGCTGGGGGCTTTTCTTTATCGGTGCGCTTCGCTACCTAGATACCATTAACACGCTGGAGACGCGGGCCATGTATACGGTACCAGATAGGGCCATATCGATGAACGCTAAACATATGCTACAACTGAAAGGATACAAGAATGCGAAACACTACTCTGAAACCAATGTACGTGTTATTTGACAGAAATCTTATCTTAGACATTGCCCAAGGCATGCAGCTTTCAGACGTGGTAAGAAAATACGTCAACGATATTCCGGAACTACTCGCGTATCTGAAAGAAGAGGGCCTAACCAACAAAACTTACAAATTACTGAAGGCGCTATATGAAGCCATTCATTGAAAAATACCTAAAAGAACCCATAAACATCGGGAAACGAAACAACGCCCTATTCACGGCTGCGTGCTGCGCCCTGGAACTTGGTGACGAACAGTTACTTGAACGGGTGGCCGCGAAAGCCATATCGGATGGGCTATCACCAAGTGAAGTCGCCCGCACGATTAAAAGCGCGAGAAACCACGTTGGTGAAGCGAAAGAACCAGACATTAACGGCTTTGTTAAAACCCGCGCGAAGGCGGGGAAAATAACGGTAACGGAAGGACTACGCAAAGACCACCACCTCACGGTGGAGGAACTTAAGGCATTCATAGAAAAATCCCCACAAGGCGATTGGTATATATGCGTAAATAATACATCTGGTGGAAGAACCGACAAGGACGTTGTGTCTTTTGATTATGCCCTGGTTGAATCAGACAACGAGCCGATAGAACGACAACTTCTATTGTTTGGACAACTTAAGCCGTGTGTCGCCTGGTGCACCCATAGCGGTGGTAAAAGCATACACATCGTAGTGCGCGTTGGAGCAAAAAGCCGGGAGGAATATGACGAACAAGTAAGGCAACTATACCAACACTGCGATAACCTGGGTTACACGATAGACACGACCTGCAAGAACCCTGCTCGGCTCACAAGGCTACCAGAAGCCGTAAGAACGGAAACTGGAAAGGCGCAAACACTAATACACGCCAACCCAGACGCCGTGACCTTCAGCCAGATGCTTTCCGGGTATCGCGGCGTAAACCTCCTCGTGCAGGAAATAGGTGATTTAGATCCACCCGAAGCCATCGTGCGTATAGAAGGTATACTTAACCACGGGGAACGCCTATTGATTGCCGGACCACCAAAGATAGGAAAAACACTTGCCACATACATACTTTCCGCCGTTTTACGAGTTGGTGGCCGGTGGTTCGATCACGTGGTAAACAAATATATGGACCCGGAACGCCAGGACGTGTTGTATATCAACGCGGAAACAACCCAACAAAACACTAAAAAAGCTGCGGAACGGCTTCTAGACTGCAATATAGACATGACAAGAGTAAAGATGGCTTTTGTTAATGGCCTTGGCCTTACCTGGACACAGATAACGAAATTTATAGACGAAGAACTGGAAAACGGAAATTACAATACAGTTATAATAGATCCACTGTACACGCTTATCATGGGGATGGAATCAGATCCAGGTGTAGTCGCCCAACTACTTACAACGCTAGACCAGATACGACAGAAACACGACGTCACAATGGTTGTCACGCACCACCTGCGGAAGTTCGGGAGCAATGATGAAAGCGGCGTGTATGACCGTATAAGCGGTAGTGGGTTCCTCGTGCGTTGGGCTGACAGCATAGTTGTGTTAAACGTGCCAAGAAAGAAAAAGGGTGATCCAGACATACCTGGTATAACTGAACTTCACGTGCAGTGCAGGTCTTTCATATCACCAGAGATGACACTATGGCGCATGGTATACCCGGTGTTCGTTCCATTGACGCAAAAAAGGGAAATGGTAAAGGTCGAGAGCAATGAAGATATTTATATTGAGCGGATCGAGCAGAAGCGGAAAAACAACAGTGTGTTCGAACTTGGCGAGGATGATGGGGGGGATTTATATTCAGAACCAGGTGGTGACGTGTTTTAACGGGGAAATTCGTGATATTGCCACGCTTGGAAGAATTGTCGATAACTGGTTATGCTACACAACACAAAGCAACATAAAAACGGTCGTGTTTGATAGAAGCATTGTTGATTGGGCGGCATGGCAAATGGTGTTGCGTGACAATGTCGACGTTGTTGGCGTGTGCCGCGCCCTGTTTAGAGTCGCTAAACCAACGCTTGCCGTGGTGTTCACGAGGCCACTTACCTTAGACACGGAAGATATCGACAAGATAAAATCACTGCAAAACAACGATAAGTTTGTTGGAAAAGTTATAGATATATATAACCAACTTAATGTTAAAATAATCACGCATGACAACGTGGAAGGATTTAATTATGAGAGGCTACTTAGATATTGACCTACCCCAAACAAGGGATATGTTCGAAGAAATAGTGAACGCCATGGTGAGTGGTGAGGATCCAGGCATTGTGCGTAAAATGAGGGGTTTTCCAGAGGTCGTGGATTACTTCACCTGTGATATGGACAATAGGCCAACAAGTTATAACGTGATCGCGAAACTTGCCATGTATTACCACAAAACAAATCATGTTGGCAGGCTTTGGGATCCTGAACACGCTGAATTCGCGAAAATTGCTCTTAGATATTTTGAACCAGAACACTTCATGAGGTACACGCTATGCACCCAGAAAACCTGCTGATGCTGATTGATGAGTTTCTTAGTATCGTCAAGGAAGAATGGAAGTCTATTACCGGTAAACGGCCCCAAAGCGCGAGAATAGCCTCTAAGGACGGAATGATAGCGGCTACCGCAACGTCGGATGGTATTATCGTGCCAGTGCTCATAGATAATAAACCACACTGCTTGTTTTTACCAATGAAAAAGGCTTACCTGGTGTTACTTAACATGCATATGTACTACAAGGCCACGGGATACGAAGAACCTTGGGAACTGGCTAAACTTACCGCTATAGCGATGGCGTTTGGCCCAGATATAACTTTTATAGGGCCGGAAGAAATTGAGGAAATGCTACAGGAAGACTGCTATACCATAACCGATATGTACCTGGATGATATCTACAAACACCTATCGGACATTATTGGACAACACGAAGACAAAGACGACTGGTTAAGTGATGAAAACATACGTAAGAACACTTAAAGGTTTGTTATAACCCACCGTTGTGGTGTTTCCGAAGAACCCCATTGCTTGCAATTGTGAAATTCAACGAGTTGATTAACACTATGAAAATTTACCGAACAACTGCTTGAGAAGCCGTATAATTCACAGTGAAGCTTAACAACAGGATTTGATGTTAATGGATTGCTTGGTTGGGACGCTATACAGGATCCGTACTTATTCACAACTATTTTCTTATTCGGGTTTGATTCCAGCGACCATCGCTTATTGGAAAGCGTAAACGTCATTGTTGATTCCCCAACCTTTTTATGCTCATAACGCGTTATGCTTAGTACCGGTGAAAACGGAGCCCTTTTTGTCATTGACTGTGGAACGGACGCGTATGGCACGTTGTTTAGATTATAATTACCTTCATATAGATTTGGTTTTATGGTAATATATATGCTTTCCGTGCCAGCCCTATTTTCCTTTATCGTGTTCAACACACCTGGAAAACCAGGTTTTAGGGTAGTGAATCCACCATAATGAGGGTTGTGCACGCTAGTCCCGGGCCCAAGAATTAATTCAGGCTGCAGTTCAATGGTATAATCATCTATTACCACATTCCCCAATCCATTGTTTGTTTCAACTTGACACGCGGCCATTGAAAGCCCAAGAAATGGGCCAGATGCTTTAATTAGATAGTCGTTGTAGTTCAATTTGTAAACGCGAAACGAATGAACCATACCCTGCGTGTTAACTGGTGAATCAGGATACTCTTTATTATCACCGGCAAGGAACGGCACCATATAATTGTTTGATAACCCATAAACGGCAAAATCACTAGACCCAGAAATCCTATCCAAGAAGTAGTACCCGGTCGGCATCTCGCCAAGAGTAATTAGGGATTTACCATCGTATATGTAAGCCGGTTCGCCGATATATGTAGTACGCTCAATCTGCGGGTCAAAGTAGCGATTAGATAAAATATCCCATACTTCTTGTATGTTTGTTGGCTTGTAAACAGAGAAATTTCTGTGACCATAGATATATTGGGCAATCGCGAGTATATCATCTATATCATCTGTAACCCTGACGGCATGCACAACAGGCTCCGATGAACTATTACCAACGTAAACCTCCTGATCATTATTCGTGAATCTAAAGTGCGTATTAGGATAATATGACGGAGCCCATGTCTTTGAACCATCATTATAACTTAGAAAGCCGCTGGTTGGAAGTGTCACATTGTAAGTCATCAGCGGTTCGGATATGAGTTGATTTGGCACATTATATGGATTATTTACCGCTGGGTAAACAATCTTCCGCACGAGGTCTATGCGTTCAGAGCCACTCATCTCCAATGGCATCACCATTCTATGGCCAATAAACGCGTTAATGCGTCCCGCTGTAAAGAAAAACTCTGCTGGGTCAAAGACATCTTCAATAATTATCTGACATATAGACGGTTCACCTATATTATCGCTTGTATATATTTTAGCGCTATGAATAAACCCATATAGTTGCGGCGGGTCAAAATATTGAACAAAGTCATTATACTGTGACTCCAACCTTGGCCAAAAATAATAACCATCGGGCCATTGGCTCATTGTTTTTTTAGCAGCCAAAAAGTGTAGCCATTCAAATCTGCAATCGAAAAACGACAAGGGGCCAAGGTCCTCTTGCTCAAACCTGGGGTGATACTTAAATTCCACGTTTTGATTGAATGGTAGGCTATGCACCCCTAAGATGGGGATATTTCGCGTGTGAATGTCATGAAGGGCAAACCGACCACTTCCACCCCAAAACGGACATTCTTTAAATATCGGATTATCTAAAATTAATGTTTTATTACCAATCTGCTGGAAAACCCTGGCACAATCAGAGACCTTCTGCTGTTGTAACTTGTCACGCCTTACCCCAATAATGGGATGCATCACGATGTCACCGGTCTGCGTTCCGTAGGCGAGTTCCGCCAAAGCCTGAAGGGTCGCGTTAACAAGAAACAGTATGGCGTAGTTCTGTATGTCATTATATTGTGGTATTTGCACGTTTCTAGCGTCGTCGAGTGTCGGCGCGGACCCGCAAAGGTACGCATAATGCGCCCAAGCCCTTAGGTTTGTGTCGCTTACGTTATCCCTTATGTACTTGAAAACATAATTGTAAACGTATGTCGGGGCATATCTGACAAGGCATGTGTATTTGGCTGAACTCATTACCCGTAGATTCGCGATAACCCATTTATGAGTATAGTTGTTCCATAGCAGTTGGCCTTCCGGTGGTATAATTACATTATTCTGTTCTTCCGGCGTAAGTAAAATATTTCTCATGACTGGGGAACACCGCTTTTATCAGTAATAACCATCAATGGGTACCATCTCGTCCGACCCGGGCCAGAAGCCCACAATTGGTTATCACCAGTGCCGCCCTTATCCGGTCCAAGCCACCACACGATTTTAGGGCCTTTTGTTGGTATTTGTGGAAGGCTCGTGACAACATCAATTTTCATTGACCCAACCACGCCAAGACCACCAGTAAACACAAGGCGTTCCCCGCGGGCGTCACTGATTATCTTTGTGCCACGGCCGGGGCGTAGTGATCTGTTTACCTTGCGTTCAATATCACTTAATCTACTCATGGCAGAAAGATATCCCATTCACCATATGGAGCAAGACCCATTTTACGTATACCACCCACTGCCGGGTTACCTGTTAGGTATACTGTTGCGTCGCTTGGTACCATTCCTGTCGCCGGGTCTACATACGCGATAAACGCGTCTATTTCACCGGTCGATACGCCAGTAGTTGTAGTTGTTGTGATACATTCAAGTGTTGCGTAGCGTAGCACGCCAGCGCCAATGGTGGGTGGAAATGACGTCGCCACGACAACCGGTATCTCCGTGAACCTGGCGCGTTCACACAATAACCTTGATGGACCGTATATGTCAAAATTAACATTATTGACCGTACCAGCGATGTTCACGATGTTTACTGGTGAGGCCGGCGTAATGCCAGTGATGGTAACCTTGTGTGCCGTATATGCCCGATTGTTTACGCTTGCCATTTGAGTATTTCCCTTGTATGAAACAGTTACTGGAGCCTCGATAGGTACCGATGGATTCGAAACATCGTAGGCGTAAAGCGATTCCCCACGTAAAAGTATTCCTTCAGCGTCTAGATACACGCAGGAAAACGCGTCAACTGGCACCACCTGGCGGTAGTTTACGGTAAGTCTAAAATTCTCCGAACCCTCAGCAACCATACTGTAATCACTGACGACGTAACTTGACCCAGGTACGCGAGCACCAATAATATACGTGAAAGAATAGGATCCACTTGTCGACACAACGCTTTTCGTGTTATTGGGTATCGGTGACACACATGGCTTACTAGCGCACCACCCAATGGCTGCGTACAATACCGCGTCGGCAAGGCCAATGTTTGGTAATTGTACAAGGTTTGCTCCAGTACTATTGCGTATCACCCCGGTATGAATCAGCCATTGCCTACTCCACCTAAAATTACCAGAATCACCCTGCGTCAGCGTCTCCCCAAGATACTTGACGTAAAATTCCTTATTATCAACATAATACGGCATGGTATTACCTCACGGGCAAGCCTGTGTTCCGCACGTCACGTATAAAAGCAAGCATTTCACGCCTAAACATAAGTTCCTCATCTCTAGCCACTTGATTGTAACTTTCAGCTATGGCCCTTACAACATCCACAAGACCCGTAATTGGGGCCCTGCCTCGCTGTTCTTGTGTCGGCGTCGTGACCTTCAGAAATTCTTCGTACGTAATCAGGCCAGCATTCAGCGCCGCGTAGGCCTTCTCGATGTGTTGCTTAAGTTCGGCGTTCTTATCCTCTATATTCAGATCGCGCTTTACGCTTTGGCTAAGATTATCAAACAGTTTTCCGTACTGCTCAATACTAATTAAGCCATTATCAAACATGTCCCTTAATTGCTGCACGCTGTTAACCGTGTCGTAAAACGATAGTTCCCCGGTATAATTCTTAACCAGTCTTTCCTGGATGTCGCCAAATTGTTGGGCGGAGATAAAACCCATGTTTAGCAGGCCCATGAACGTTTGAATCTTTTCGATTAAACCCTTAAAGTTCCCCTTAAACAACGCTTCATCAGCGATAGTACTAATGGCTGTTACCTGGTACGCGTAATAATCTTCGAGATTACCGACACCCTCCATAAACTTGCGCATCACGCCGCCAATAGTGTTTAGTGTGTTCGTGACCTTGTATACGGATTGTGAAGCCTCAATAATGGCGTCGTAGATATCCTCATAACCACCCGCGATGGCGATGGCCCGGTTAACCTCCTGTAAGGCCCGCTGGTAATCGTCTCGATCTATGAGCCGGTACTTGAACATATTGTTTAACGTTTCACTTCGTTCCAAAACGGTACGCATGGCCCGTTGTTTATTGACCACGTATTCCGGAAGGCCAAGTACGCTGCGCAGGTATTCTTCCTCGGAGTCGGCGTAGTTTTCCGTGATCTCAATGATACGTTCTTGCGTTTCAGTTAGCATGTTCGCGATGGTTTTCCTGCGGCTGTTTATGCTGTTCAGTTGTTCCTCAAAAGCCCCGGCCATGCGACGCTCAAAGTCCTTACGCCAACCAGGAGAAAAGAACCCAAGGTCATTCAACGCGCCCTGGTGGTACAGCATGTTGCTTTCAACCGCTTGGGCCCTCGCGTTGAGGTCTTCCATAATGCCGTTCAACTGCTCAAGCGTAACATTTAATGACTCTATGGCATCGGCGGGGTGCAGGCTTCTGGCACGGCTTGTTGCTACTTGTGTCTTGCTTGCTTCCGTGCTAATAGCCCCAAGACTTTTATCAATATCTTCAATATACTGATTAAACTGATCTGTTATGTTTTTAATAACAGCCTCTGGATCATACTGAACAGTCTTAATAAAATCACCACGGCCAACCGCGATTCTGAACTTATCAGCAAGGCTTTTACTTATAAGCCCAAGGACCCCGGCTATTGTTTCCGAAATGAGATAGTCGATACGGTACCCGATAAACCCAAGCGCTTCAAGAGGCTTATTAAGCGACCCAGCGACGTTAAGTACCACACGCATAACACGGGCAGAAACACTGCCCAAAACTCTGTAGATTTCATACGCCGTATCCCTTGCCGTGATATACGCGGATTTAATTAACTTACCTATCGACCCGATCGCCTGAAATAGGTACGTTTCTTCCTTCAACACTTCAAAGTTTACGCGTAAAGCGTGAACCAAAGCAAGGCCAGACGCCGCGACCGTGCCAATAGCCGTGGCCATTGTACCAAACGTCGCGAACATGCTGGCTCGACCAAATATAATATCAAAAAACCGTTTCAGTTTTGTTTTTATAAGATCAGGCACCCTGTCAGCAAAGGCGAAAAGAGCCCCAAACTTACCGCTATACCGCTTGGGTAGCATGGAAAGGCCATAAAATACCGCGTCCATTCCACTAAACGGATCTAATCTCATTTCTTTCGGAAGCATTTTCGTGAGTTGGCTTAGTTTGACCTCATCACCGTGAATAGACACGAATTCTTCCCATCCCGCCTTGTATGACTTGGGCATATTGTGGATAAGTTTATCAAACGCCTTAAACGTTTTATTTATCGCCATTGCCGAAGCAATAGTAGATATTAAATCACCGCCAAAATGAACCTTACCGCCTCGAATCGACGCGCCTGACAAAAGGCCTTCAATCGCTTGCTTAAATAAGACAGGGATTTGCTGTCTTGGATCTTTTGTAATGTCTATTTCCCTGCCTATTTTATTTACTAGTTCCTTAAATCTTTCATTGTCCTTCTCTTTGTACGCTAAAAATATGCCAATAATATCGCTTATGTTTTTATACGTTTCCACCGACCTAACCAAGGCCTTACGCCCGATCATACCAGCCCCGTATATAGCCGTACCACCGGCCAGGGCCCTCGCGACGTTGCGGACGTTTATATTCTCGGAAATAACGGTCAGGACGTCAATAAATGGCATTAGACCATTGGCGATAGAGGTTTTTAAATTGTTGGTGAGAATCGTCAACGAATCATTAAACCGCTCAATAGCGGCAGCGGAATCTAAACGAATTGTTGATTCAGTAATACCTTGGTAACCACGCAGGCGACTAAGGCTAAGACCCCCCGCGCCCCTTCCAAGCACAAGAAATTTTTCCGCTTCACTACCACGCTCCAATAGACGATTGAAAGCCTCAAAAGCCGTCATGAACGGGGTTATACCAGCGGCCCCTGGTCCCCTAAGTTGCGAGAGATAGCGTTGCGTGCGCTCGATCAGGGGTATCACATCGTTAAAGCCGCTCAAAAAAGCCTGTAGGCGTAACCGCTGAAGAGACTCGAAACTTGCTCCAAGATCCTCCGACTTCTTTTTGACATTATCGATCTCTTCAGACCAACCCATAAGTGTTCTTACGACAGCGGCACCGCTAAGTCCAACACCAACGGCCCCCAGGGCGTTCTTAAATGGCTGCACCACGCGATTTAGTGAGGATAACTGACCCGCTATACCGTCCAATTGCTTTCGCACGCGGCTTATATCAGCCTCAAAAACCAGTGTTGCGTCAGCCATTCGATAAACCCTCTAATGATTTAGCCAATGCTAGAACTGTTTCTTTCAGCGCTTCCTGGTCAGCTTGCGGTTGTTCAACCTTCATCCATGGCGGCGTCGGCACCTGGCCCTTACCACCATGCGCGGCATACAGTATACTCGCGATCAGGTAAAACCACCAGTCTAAACGGTATCTTATGGGTGGATCCTCAGCCATTGCCCTGTTAAGCCGTATAACCTGCTCTAGACTAAGGTGTGATGGGTTTATACCCTCTCTAAGCATCAGTATGTCAATATCACTGTTCATTACATTCGCTTACGCCATTAAACGCGAGAATTTCACGCATCAGGTCATTAACCAGGCCAATGCTCAATGAATCCATAGCCTCGTCCGCCGTGGCAAACATTGGGGTCGCGCAGTTTGGATCCGTGAAAACGCTTGCCTTGATGATCGCCCCTGCCTGGTCATAGTTCTGCGTTGTAGTGTTGGCCTGTGTAATCATGGCGAAAGACTTGTACGATAATTGCTTTAGATAAACACCATCAAGAACCTCTGAAGCCTTGATCTTTAAAAACATGGGTTAAATCTCCGTGATTTGTTTGAGGTTTTGGTTTATCACGGCATTAGCAAATGCTAGACACGTTGATAGTAAAAGAAATGTCGTAAGACATTGGATTGCTACCAGACGCCTCGTAATTGGCCTTCGTGCAAACGAACGAAACATCAGATGGCAAGGTAACCGTAAGGTCCGAGCCAAACTGGATTTGCAGTTCATATGCAGTGCCAACCTGAATCGTCGTGGCAGTACCACCGGACTTCAAGTACCCCTGCACGTCAATACTCATCGTCTTTCCGGTAACCACCACGCCTGACCAAGCGCTGCTACCAGAGACATCGGTAATGATGTCCGGTTCACTGGTGCGGGCCTCACGATTCAGCCGAAGGCTACTGATGCAACCGAAATCGGCGAAGTTACCAGAAGCACCGCTTTCACGCACCCTTAAATACGTTCCCTCAGGACTAGGAGCAGCCATTGTAATCACCTCCTACGTTGCTTGCGATAACGATTAAGTTTAACTTTTCTACTGCTTATTTTCATC
>Ga0208198_1003194_pt1 | contig 11473 bp, 4 predicted proteins | sample AD_JPNTR2_MetaG_FD_184446 | JGI IMG/M metagenome (GOLD analysis project Ga0208198, IMG submission 184446) | Active sludge microbial communities of municipal wastewater-treating anaerobic digesters from Japan - AD_JPNTR2_MetaG (SPAdes) (version 2) | ecosystem: Engineered > Bioreactor > Anaerobic >... | reverse complement strand
TTTCCTCCAGTACCTGCTATGAATACGATGCATGGACTGATGGCAAATGGACTACAAAAATTGCAAGCTGTCCGGGAACATCATCATATTATTATCGCTCCAAAGGTAATGGAAGTTGGGTTGATAAGGATAGCTGGGAGCAGTCATCCGATGGGACGACTTGGACAGATGCAACGTCTATTCCGTCTTCCGATGCATCGGGTATCACCATTCAATCCGGACAAACCATGAAGATTGCATCGGCAGTAAACATTTCGGCAGGCAAGTTGACCGTAAACGGTACGCTGCAAGTAGAAAATGGCGGTTCCATTGATAATGCTCCTATTTATGCTTCCGGGTCAACCTTAATTTTTAATCCCGGAAGTGGCAATACCATAGGGGTTGGCAAATTCTGGACGGAAAACGCGCAGTCCGGAGCCGGTTATCCATATAATGTAACGGTCGCTTCCGGTAAACTTTCGTTGGATGAAATTGACAGTCAAAATGAACATTTGTTTATGGCCAATAATTTGAATGTTGCTTCGGGAGCAGAACTTTATCTGGACATGCAAGATCCTAATGAACCCTGGAACCAGATAGGCTTAATGGTTGGTGGCGATATTACCAATGCAGGAAACATTTCCATGTCTTCCGATTGTCATCAGGCGCTTTCGTGCGACGATTTTACCAATACGGGACAGACAACACTTTCTTCCTTATCGAATGGCGGAGACTTGTATATCACGGGTAACTTTTCTAACAACGGTTCATCCGCATCTGCAGTGAATATTAACGGACGTGCTTTAATTTTGACGGGAAACAAAGATCAAACCATTGGAGGTTCAGCCACAGGAACGTACGAAATCGATTATCTTATCATCGGAAAATCAGGAGGGACAGTAACCGTTGAGCATGATTTGCTTTGCGATGGCGAAGGAAACGGAAATAGTGGTGGCGGAGCGATCACGGTAGAAGGAGCTATTCTGGATATTAGTGGAAGGACGGTACAGATAGCAAGAAATTCTGCCAATTTTTATTCAACCATTACCACCAAAGAAACCGGCTTTATTCGAACCAATGCCTCAACAAAATTATATATTTTAGGAGATGAATCGACCAAGAATCTGGGAACTATACGTTTTGACCAAACTACGCCGGGCACTACCAATGTCATAGGTGTGTTGCGGTTGAATCGTTCCAATGCACAGGCGGAAGTAGATGTAGCAAATAATTTTATCGTAGCCGATTCACTGAAAATTGAGCAGGGAAAACTAAAGTCTTCAGCCGATATTCAGTTAAAGGCGGGTGCTGTAGGTTTTTTGTCTTCTACCCATTCAACTGCTGCTCTGGAACTGAACCGGATGATATTTGGCAAAACTTCCACTGCTGCGGCTGAATTTTACAAAAACAGTCGTAATTTGACGATAAATAGCGGAGTTAGAACAAAAGTTACGTTCGACCAGACATCAAAATGGCATTTTATGGCATTCCCTTATCAGGTAACCGATGTTAAAAAAAGTGATGGAACAACATCTGCTGTTTTAGGAACCGATTACAGTCTGGGTTGGTATGATGCTGCCACCCGCGCTACGAACAAATCGGGTTGGAAAACCAGCACCGATCATCCTATGACTGCAGGGAAGGGTTATATTATCAACAAAAAATCGACTTTGGAAGATTTGTATTTTGATAATTCATCAATAACCGGTTCAGACAATATGTTTAGCTTGAATGCGAATGTACCCATTACCTATACAACAGGTTCTCCTTATGCTCCTTGTAATTTTGGCTGGAATTTTGTGGCGCATCCGCTGTCAGCAAAAGCCACTCCGAGCCTAACCGATGGAGAATTTGCTTACAATTATAATCCTGCAAATGATACTTACAAGTTATGGTATTATCAATACAATCCGGGCTATACTTATGGTGCCAGTGGCATAAAACCTTTCGAGGCATATTTTATTAAGGCGGCTTCAGCATCTAATTTGAATGTATCTTATTCATTGTCTTCTCCACAAGGAGTACGTCGCAGAGCGGATGCCCAACCGGAAGATGTGGTACAGCTCAATTTGTCTGCCAATGGTACGAATTATGAAACGCTGGTACGCATGTTGCCGCAGGCAACAGCCGGGTACGATGAACTTTACGATGCTCCCTATTCTGAACCAATGAATGCTACTACTCCCCGAATTTATACGTTGAGTAGCGGAAGCAATTATGCACTGACACTGAATACGGTTCCGGAAGAAACAACTGTACCTGTTTACGTAAAAGTGCCGCAAGCAGGAGATTATTCCTTTAACTGGACTACACAACTGATTAATTTGCCGGTAACCCTTACTGACCAGCAAACGGGTGAAATAATTGACTTGACATCGGGAACGGAATACGGTTTTCAGACTTCTACCACCGAAATAAAAAATCGCTTTTACCTGAATGTTCCCAAAAGAGTAATTACCGAAAATGTGAATATTGAGAACACGGATCATTTCCTTAGAATTTATCCACTGGGAGGTAATATTGAAATTAATGGGTTAAAAGGAACTTCGCAAATTTATTTAGCCGACATGGCCGGTCATATTTTGCAGGCAAAAACAACGGGTGATGTTCACTGTATGCTGAATGTTCCGGTGGCAGGCATCTATATCCTGATCATAAAAGACGAACAACATCCCTATTTCCGCACAAAAATGATGGTTTGGTAAGAAAAACAGGTTGTTTTGAAGTTTAAAAGCATTTGATAAAGTTTTCGGTATTTATATTATTGACGAATTATGAAAGGGCGCAGATTTCCGTCTGTGCCTTGTTTTTTATGGTCTTGTATTTGTCTTGTTTCAATCTGAGTTCGGTATATGAATATTTTTTAAGCAATTGTAAATAAGCTAATAAGGTTGTTAAGAAGTATGTATTTACAGGTTATTAAGGTTAGTCGTTTCTAAATGAGTTTTTTAATTCCAAAAACGAACCTCTTTTTAAAATAAAACCTTAGTAACGTTAATCAACAATAGGAATAGACTTTATTAACATATTAATTATCAACAATTTATATAGTAAAAAATGCAATCGTTATATCGAACTCACGTTTGTTTTAAAATTTTCTATTGGTCTTTTTTTGTCAGAATCAGGTGTATAACAAACACTTACTTTCGATGATTTCAAACGTTTGCGTAAATTTTTCATGACTTTTTCGGGAAAAATGTTTTTTCCCATTTGAACGTTGACTAAATTTGGATGCAAATAATGATTTTACAAATACCCATAACTAATAAACCATGAAAAAATCGTTTTATTTTCTTGCTACTTTTTTTGTTTTATCTGCATTTTCTGTAAAGTCTCAGGCTCCATCTCAATGTACGGATGTGATGTTGCAGGCTTTTTATTGGAATTCCTATGCCGACTCGAAATGGACTAACTTGACTTTACAGGCCAATGAATTAGCCGAAAGTTTTGATCTTATCTGGTTACCTCCAAGTGGTAATGCGGGTCCTAGTAGTACAATGGGTTACTTACCCATTTATTATTTTAATCAAAATAGTAGTTTTGGAACTCAATCGGAATTGAAAACATTAATTTCTACTTTGAAGAATGCTGGTGCGCGTTGTGTAGCAGATGTTGTCATTAATCATCGCAATGGCGTAACTAACTGGACTGATTTTCCTTCTGAAACTTATAATGGTGTTACCTATGCCTGGGGAAGTTGGGCAATTTGTTGCACAGATGAATGTGTATCACGTGGTTATGAGGCTACTGGTGGTCCAGACGAAGGAGATAACTATGAGGCGGCTAGAGATATTGATCATCGAAATCAGACGGTTCAAAATACTATTAAAGCATACCTGCAATTTCTGAAAAATGATATGGGTTATGCCGGCTGGCGTTATGACATGACAAAGGGATTTCCCGGTTCGTATATTGCCATGTATAATGATGCTGCTGGAGCAGATTTTTCTGTTGGTGAATATTGGGACGGGAATAATAATACATTATGGAATTGGGTTAAAGCTGCTAATTATAAATCTACGACATTTGATTTTGCTTTTAAATATGCTTTAAATAATTTTGCTAATAGTGGTGGCGATTTCACTAAACTGGTATGGCTTTATAATGGGGCAAATCAACCTGCAGGATTAATTTATAATCCTGATTCAAGACGTTATGCCACTACTTTTATAGATAATCATGATACCTATCGTGACAACAACAAATATCAAGGGAATGTACTGGTAGCCAATGCTTTTATGTTGTGTTCACCAGGAGTTCCTTGTGTCTTTTTACCTCACTGGCAACAATATAAAAATGAAATTAAAGCGATGATTGCTGCCCGTCATTCGGTGGGTGTTAATAGCGAGAGTAGTGTGACGGTTAACCAAGTAACTTCCAATTCGTATGTAGCTACGGTGACAGGTAAAACTGGTTCATTAATGGTAAAATTAGGTAGCGGAAGTTATTCTATCCCGGCTGATTATAACTTAGCTACATCAGGTACCAATTATGCAATTTATACAAAAAGCAATTCTACCACTACGCTTAGTGTGACACCTACAGGTGGTTATTATGAAGGTGATGTGACCGTAACATTAACAGCCACGGGCGAAAATGAACCGGTTTATATTTATTATACATTGGATGGGAGTACTCCTACGATTAATTCCACTAGAGTTTCTTCAGGAAGTACTATAACCATCACACAAAACAAAACAACGTTAAAAGCAATTGCTATTGACAGTGAAGGGATTGAATCATCCATAGTTTCGTATGTATATTATACGGAGGCACCGACAGGGATTACGGTAAAATTTAAGAAGCCAGATGAATGGAACACCGTTTATTTTTATGCATGGAATGCCAATTCAACGACTTTACTAGGAGCATGGCCAGGTACACAAGTAACCACAGGAACCGATAATTGGTGTTCTTATGTTTTCCCAGACGAAATTACAACACTAAATCTTGTTTTTAGTAATGGAAGTGGCAATCAGACAGTAGATGTGAACAATGTAACAGACGATACTTGTTTTGAGACGAATGGAACAAATTCAGATGGGAAATACATTGTTGCTACTGTAGATTGTACAAATGGAGGCGAGAATCCACCTTCATCAGGAGATATTGTGTTGCAAGCAGGCGAGCAGGCTATTTTCTTTGAAAAACCTGCAGATTGGGGGAGCAATATTCATGTTTATATTTATGGAACATCAGGTGAAATCACAAGTGGATGGCCGGGTGATGCCGCCACAGCTTTAACAGACAATGTGTTTAAGCTTAATTTAACGGGTGAAATTAATAATTGGAAGGTTTTATTTAACGATGGGGGAAGTCATCAAACCCCTGGAGCAGGTCAGCCAGGTTTTGACGTTGTAAATGGAGGTTATTATAAAGCCACAGGATTAAATCATGTAGTTTCAGTAAGCAGTGCTACACCTACAATTGCTAAAGAGTTGCCTTTGAAATTTTACAGTAAGGATAATGCTTTATATGTTTATAGCGAAATCGAAGGTAATTATCCTCTGTATAGTATTAATGGGGTATTAATTTGTAATCTTAACATAAAACAAGGACAAAATGCTTTTTGTAACATTCCAAAAGGAGTATATGTAATTAATCACCAAAAAGTGGTAATATACTAAATCATCAGTTCAAATAATAATGTATAATTTAAAATTAGATTTCATGAAAGACATCAATTTAAGAAAAAGGAATTTTTTTAAAAAATTTCTTTTAAAAAGAAGGGAATGGTTTTTATTTTTCTCGTTCTTAACGTGTTTTTTGGTTCCTTTTACCTTAAGAAGTGGAAATAATTTTGTTCGCACAGATTTCCGTGATGAGACCATTTATTTTGTTATCACCACTCGATTTTATGATGGCGATCCAAGTAATAATGTACAATGCTGGGATGGACAAAGTTTAAATCAGGGCGATCCTGCCTGGCGAGGGGATTTCAAGGGTTTAATCGAAAAACTGGATTATATCAAAGCGCTTGGCTTCACGGCAATATGGATTACGCCGGTTGTAGAAAACGCCAGTGGTTACGATTATCACGGATACCATGCTTTCAATTTCAAAAAAGTAGATCCGCGATATGAATCGCAGGATGTAAGTTTTCAAACACTAATTGATGCTGTTCATGCGAAGGGTATGAAAATTATTTTGGATATTGTGTTGAATCATACCGGTAATTTTGGAGAGGCAACTTTGTGTCCCATGTTTGAAAAGGATTATTCTGCTGATTTATCAGACATAAATGCTTCTATGAAACGTATTAAAAATGGAATTTTACCTGATAACTATGAAAATTTATTACCAGGTGATCAATATCAGGCTCGGTTGGCACGTATGAAAAATACAGATGGACAAAATCATGATGTTAATAACTACTGGCATCATTTTGGAAATTTCAACTGGGATGATATTACCTGTCAATGGGCACAAATAGCAGGTGATTGCGTGGACTTGAATACCGAAAATCCACTGGTTTACAACTATCTGATTGATGCTTATGGACAATTTATTCGTATGGGCGTTGATGGTTTCCGTATCGATACAGGTCGACATATCAACAGGCTTGTTTTTAATAAGGTTTTTATTCCGGCTTTTCAACGAATTGCGAATGAATGCGGAAACGACAATTTTTTTATTTTCAGTGAGATATGCACGCGCGATAGAAATTATTGGTACCGAAACACGGCTGCCATGTCAACACCTTTCTATACATGGAAAGATTCCAGAAATTATGACTGGACAGAGGATGCTTCCTATTTTCAAACCACATGGATTAAAGGAACTAGTGATGAATTTTTGAACAACACCAATCAACGTTCTTGTGTACAAAATTATAATGACAATGTTGATACTTCTATTCAGCCATCATCCAATAATGCTTTTTTGAATGGAAATGATTATCACACTCCTGATCATTCGATGCATTCAGGAATGAATGTAATTGATTTTCCGATGCACTGGAATTTTGAAAGTGCTAAGAGTGCTTTTCGTATAGCTTGTGAAGGTGACCATGCTTACAATGATCCTACTTATAATGTAGTTTATGTTGATTCACATGATTATGCACCTGATGGTGCACCTGAAAGTCAACGTTTTGCTAAGCCACAAGATGTTTGGGCGGAAAATTTATGTTTGATGTACACTTTCCGAGGAATACCGTGTGTTTATTATGGTAGTGAAATTGAATTTAAAAAGGGATGCCCTATTGATAAAGGTCCAACTATTCCTTTAAAGGAATCGGGTCGTGCTTACTACGGCGGATATATCTCTGGGACACTTCATGTAAATGATTTTGCAAGTTATACCAATGCCACAGGTAATGTAGCAGTTACCCTAAAACATCCACTGGCTCGTCATATTCAGCGATTGAGTCAAATCAGGATGGCTATTCCTGCTCTGCGTAAGGGAGAATATTCTACAGAAGGACAGCAAAATAACCTCGCATTTAAACGTCGCTATGTGGATGCCACTACTGACAGTTATGTGTGCGTAGCTATTTCCGAAAGTTTTACGTTTAACAATGTATTGAATGGCACTTATGTCGATGCCATAACAGGAGACACAAAAGTGGTATCCAACAATAAACTTACGGTGAATGTTTCAGGCAAAGGCAATATGCGGGTATATGTTTTGAATACTGATAAAACTCCGGCTCCCGGAAAGATTGGCGTTGATGGCAAATATTTGTATGGAACTACACCTGTAATAGAAGATCAGGGAACTTATCCCGACGAGACTGAACCATTGATAGGTTCGTCTGAAGAGCCTGAAACTCCTCAGGAACCGGTTTTGAATATCGGAGAAAAGGCTATATTTTTTGAAAAACCGTCGAATTGGGGCAGTAACATTAATGTATATATTTATTATGACAACAACGGTACGGTCGTAAAGATTACTAAAAGTTGGCCGGGTGATGCTGCAACAAAGCTTGGAAACAACGTTTATAAATATAATTTTGAAGGTGAGATTACCAATTGGAAGGTACTTTTCAACGATGGGAGCAATCAGGCACCATCAAGTATAGGTTTTGATGTAGTCAATGGTGGATATTATACAGTAAATGGATTGCATCACGTTATTCAACCATCTGCAAACGCTGTGGACAATATATTTTCAAGGGGAAAATTTACTGTTTCGAGTGGTCAAAATATGTTGAATATAAACAGTACAGTAGAAGGCGTTTATCCTCTCTATTCTGTCAGTGGAACAGTTATCAAAATGCTCGACATCAAACGGGGTCAAAATGCTTATTATGATATTCCGAAAGGAATTTATCTGATTGATCATCAAAAAGTGATAATATATTAAAAAATATTTTATAACTTATTAACAATTGAAGAGGATACAAATCAATTTTCAAATTTTAATTTTAACTTATGTAATCATGAAAAAATCATTTTTAGTTGTTCTTTTTTTCACCATCGTACAGGCCGGTTTATTGGCTGTTAATCCACCTATTTACATTGCATTTCAGTGGCATATGCATCAACCCATTTATCAACCAGGAGAAACAGTAATTGAAACCCAGAATTCTGGAGTGTTATCGTATAATTTATATGATGTTTTTACTTCCAGAACAGGACCTTACACTACGTGGCCTTCTAATGCAGTTAATAAAATGTTGTCATTTGATCATGCAGGGGCTCAGGTGAGTTTTTCAGGTTCGTTGGTGGAAAATCTGAATGTATTGGAAGCAAATGGTATTGGTTTTTCTAATTGGAAATCAGCATGGCAAAGTATGATTCCTAAAAAAACGAGTTTAGGGAATCAGAGGATGGATATGGTTGGCTTTGGTTATCATCATCCCATTATGCCATTAATTGATAGAGAAGATATTGAAAAACAAATTCAGAAACATAAAGAGGCTTTTGCAGCAAATTTTCCTGGTTTACCCTATTCAAAAGGTATATTTCCTCCAGAAAATGCTTTTGAAGAGCATATCATACCTGCTTTAAAAAATTCTGGATTGGATTGGGTAATGGTAGATAATATTCATTTTGATCGAACTTGTAACAGTTATCCTTGGGGGAATGGAGGTTCTATTGTTGAGGTAAACAAAGCAGATATAGTTAATCCAAATCCTAATGACTGGCAAAAATTAAATGGATTATGGGCTCCACTTCCAGTTTCAGCAGCATGGGGACATCGTCCGCATTGGATGAAATATGTTGATCCGGCTACAGGAACGGAGTACAAAATGATAGTTGTGCCAACTTCTACTTTTTTTGGAAATGAAGATGGTCGTGGCGGTTTTGGCGCTTTGAATTATGAAGCTACAATGAGCCAAATAGAAAGTTATAATACAGATTCTGAACATCCTATTTTGATTGTTTTACATCATGATGGTGACAACCATGGAGGGGGTAGTGAGAGTTACTATGGGTCTAATTTTGATAACTTTGTTAGTTGGTTACAAGCAAATCCAGATCGTTTTGTTTGTACCACTATTCAGGATTACTTACAACAATTTCCACCAGCCGCTGATGATATCATTCATGTTGAATCAGGTAGCTGGTATGGTGCAGGTGCTGATCCAGAATTTTTGAAATGGAATGGTGATCCTGTAAATGGTTATAGTCCTGATCGGAATAGCTGGTCAGTCATAACAGCAGCGTCCAATATTGTAAAAACAGCAGAGCAAATTAATCCTTCTTCACCGGATACAAAAGCAGCATGGGATTATTTATTAGTTGGGGAAACCAGTTGTTACTGGTACTGGGATGGCACCGAAGATTGGGATAATAAACCTACCCGAGCTGCCAATCTGGCTACAACAGCCGCTATGAAAGTAGTAAATACAAGCTCGGACCTTACTCCTCCTTCTATTTATCATCCTCAACGTGACCCTTATAATCCTGGTGAAACAGAATGGGGAGTTGTTCAATCTTCAGATTTTACGGTTTGGTCTTATGTTTATGATGTGAGCGGACTTTCTTCTGTAAAATTGAAGTATCGGCTCGATAAGGATGGAAAAAATCCTCTTTCAAGCAATCAAAATGAAACTTATGCAGGTGGTGATGAAGTGGGACAATGGATAGAAATTCCTATGAACTCAAAAAGTATTGCTTCAAAAGGTTTAACACCAAATTACAAAGCAGATGAATATTCAGCTCAAATTACCGGCATTCGCAACAAGCTGGTGGATTATTATATCGAAGCTACAGACAGCAAAGGAAATGTAGCACGTTCCATGATTTTGCATACATGGGTAGGCTCAGGAGGAGGAGCATCTACCACTACTCTTTCTGTTTCACCGGCAGGCGGTTACTACGAAGGAGGAACAACCGTAACATTAACAGCTACTGGCGAAAATGAACCGGTTTATATTTATTATACATTAGATGGAACGACTCCTACGATTAATTCCACCAGAGTTTCTTCAGGAAGTACTATAACCATCACACAAAATAAAACAACGTTAAAAGCAATTGCTATTGACAGTGAAGGGATTGAATCATCCATAGTTTCGTATGTATATTATACGGAGGCACCGACGGGGATTACGGTAAGATTTAAGAAGCCAGATGAATGGAATGCAGTTTATTTTTATGCTTGGAATGATGTTTCGACTACTATATTAGGTCCCTGGCCAGGGACACAAATTACATCTGATGCCAGTGGTTGGTATTCTTATCTTTTTGAAGGTATGCAGAGTGTTAATTTAGTATTTAATAATGGTAGTGGCAGTCAGACGGTAGATGTAACCGGTATCAGTTCTGATATTTGTTATAAAACCAATGGCACATCCAATGGAAAATATCTTGTTGTTTCGACCGATTGTTCTTCTACAGGTGTAGAAAATATTGAAAAATACTCGTTAATTCTTTCTCCTAATCCTGTAAAAAATCAACTAACTGTGCTGTCAGAAAAACCTTTTTCGAAAGTTGAGTTAATATCGGTAAGCGGAAATGTAATAAAAATTTTTGAAAACGAGCAAACGTTGGAAATGTCAAATGTTCCGGCGGGTATGTATTTCATAAAAGTTCATTTTTTGGATCATACTTTTTTGGTTGAAAAAATCATGAAATTATAAACCTGATAACCTTAACTATAGCAAAGGCTTGCCGGTGTATCTCACTGGCAGGCCTTTTTCAATTTTTCTTAAAAACAAATTAATCCTGAAGTACAAAATTAGTTCTGAAAAATTTTGCGCAGTTGATTCAAATTAACAGAAGGATAAACAGTGAAATCGAGTGGAGATCTTAACAGTTTTCTTTTACTTCACATTACTCGCTAGCAGGTATTTTTTGTAAAAAAGTTTAGTACATGACAAAAATTGAGACACTTATTTCAAGAAAAAAAAGTAAGTGGGGTTTGGGGCAAAGCCCTGTTATTAAATATATGAAAACACTACTATCCGAAACTTTAGAAATTAAAAATGCCTGAGAATTTCATATTTTTGTAGTGAAACAAAACATACAGAAATAATGAAACTCCACAGGCGCAGTAAAAATAACAAAAAACCGGTTATCCGACAAATTTTAGACTTAATTCC
>Ga0208198_1003190_pt1 | contig 11494 bp, 8 predicted proteins | sample AD_JPNTR2_MetaG_FD_184446 | JGI IMG/M metagenome (GOLD analysis project Ga0208198, IMG submission 184446) | Active sludge microbial communities of municipal wastewater-treating anaerobic digesters from Japan - AD_JPNTR2_MetaG (SPAdes) (version 2) | ecosystem: Engineered > Bioreactor > Anaerobic >... | reverse complement strand
CCAGCACTTAATCTTCCTGAATTCCAGAATCTTAACCTATCGCTTGAATATGATTCAGATAAAGAAAAACCTCTTAATGCAAACTTGAAATTTAATGATTTAATTATACCAGGTCTCCAACCAGTATCAAGTAATTTAAACTTTCAAGGACCCTTACAGCAAGTTCAATTAAATGGCACTATTAATAATCCTTCCAAAGCTTTAGCTTCGCTTTCAGGTTCACTAAATATTGTTGATAATCTGGATATACGTCTTCAGGCAATAATTCCAGATTTGAATATGAGAGATTTGATGTATTCTCCTCCAGTGGAAGGGAATGTCTACGGAAATGTGGGTTTATTTATCATAGATACGCTATCACCCGACCGAGAAATCATTCTGGATGTTAATGTTAAATCCAATCAACTTGCAGTCCCTGATATTGCTCAATTGGATGATATACAGGTTATGCTATCTCAGACTAAAAATGTGCTGATTGTGGACACTTTATATGTTCAGTGCAACGAGTTAGGAACCGTCTCTGGTTCAGGTGCTATAGATTACAATCTCCTCACTAATACCTATTTTGAAGGTAACCACACCTTACAGCTTAAAGTGGATGGCTTACTATTTGAATGGCTGGATAAAAATGTACCGCTGGTTAAAAATGCCCGAGGCAAAGCTCATTTAGATTGCAGTTTACAAACCTTTGAAGACCAACTTATGGTCAAAAATGGAAATTTCTCTATTAACGATGGCTCTATATTACTTCAAGACCAGGCAGAACCTATTCGTAATATAAACATATCAGCCAAAATTCAGGATAATCTGATTTTCCTGGAGAATTTTACCTGCTATATGGGTGAAGGTAAATTGACGGTAAAAAATAGCTTTGATTCCGATGAAAGTATTCATCTTAATGTCGGATTTCTGGACCTGGGAACTCTGGCTTTAAAAATAGATGAACCCGGAGCTCTTATTTATATCCCTGAAATAACTACACCTTTGAGTCTTAGTAAAGTTATCATTCGTGGGCAAAATACTGAATATGCTACCATCTATGGACCCTTTGAAGATATGACCATTTCCGGCGAAATCCTGGTCTATAATGCAAATATTGTCTTTCCACCAAATACTAATAACCTGTTAAACCTTATCTACAATATCCGTAGCTCTATCATTAAAGATGAAGAAAAAACTAAGGAACCTGTTCCTTTGCCCTTCACACTTGATCTTATGATTCGTCTGGGCGAAAATAATAAATATGCCACCTATCCAACTAACTTTTACCTGCAGCCAGGCAGCTTTCTGCATCTAATTTACGATGGACATAAATGGAAAGTAGCAGAAGCAAGTATTTCCTCTGAGCAGGGTACACTGGATTTCTTCGGCACTATCTTCCAAACTGAAACAATTGCCCTGGAAATCCTGGAATCGCAAAATAAAATTGATATTAAAGGAAGATTTAATTATCGTTCTCCTGATGGAACTATCGTTACTCTGGATGTGGGAATGGACCCGGATGTTTCAAAACCACTCTTACAAAGACTAATCTTCGCTCTTAGCAGTGACAATGAAAATGACATTACTATCGCCAGCATTATCCAGAGAGAAACTATGCTAAGGGGAAAAACAAGCCAGAATACACCTGAAGAACAAAACATCTTGCGTCAAGAAGCAGTTAGTATGATTTCTGAAAACTTATATTATTCATTTATTTCGCCAGTCATCTATCCTTTAGAAAATAATCTCCGAAGATGGCTTAAATTGGATAACTTTAGCATTAAAATCGGTTTTATCCAAAATCTCTTTAATGAATATACCACCAGCCCTTATCCCTTGGCAGAATACACTGATATGAACCAGTTTATGAATGATATCGTCCAGTTCAGCTCATCAATACTGCTCAATAACCTCTCTATATCTATGAGTAAATACCTCGGATTAAGAATGTTCTTGGACTATCAATTCACCCTGCAAGAAGCTACTGACCTCCAATCAACTAAGTTTTTAATTTATCATGATACTTCCTTACGTTGGATTCTTCCCAGGCAATATCGCATAACTTATACCTTCAAATATGAACCTATTACGCCTAAAATGACGCATGAAATTATGGCTCATAAATCTTTACGTTTCTGGAGCATCTAAATAAATATCCATAGTTTATAGCTACAATTTCTGCTTTCCCACCTATTTTAGCACCACTAAATAAATATACATCATTACAAAATGATATTATTGACCGCTGAATAATCATTATCTTTTTGTTCTCTATCAGCTATAAAGTTAATTTATTGACTATATCCTCTTATTTGATTATATGAAATTGTTTTATCTTATTAATAAATAAATAATTATCCTTTATTTTTGTCCCGTTTAATCATCTCTATCTTGTAACTATTATTTTTCCTTCAAATCCCCTGCCTCTCCCTTGGCTCTTTTATATGTAAATAGCTAAGAGACAGGCAATTAAGAGATAAGTGTCTGGATAGTTTGCTAATACATACTGTTTGAATTAGTTACACCAAATAATATTCATTACTTTTAATTTTTAATATTTGCCTTAATAATATTATATTAATTTACTATCATTATTATTTGTTGGGCACTATATTTAGTTGAAATAAGATATAATAAATAATGTAATTTACTGAGATTAAATATATTATAAATGGAGGTAAACGCTACAAATTATACTAAAATAAGACAAATAAAGGATTAACTCTTTATAATAGGGTTAGATAAGGGTTTTAACTCATTTTATAAATTAATATTTAGAAGTTGACAAATAAAATCCCTTTATAATTTTGTACTCGGAGAATTAAAAATGGAGAAAGCAAAGAAACATAATAATATATTCATATTAGAGGAAATGCCTATATTTGAAGCCATACTTAGCTTAGCTCTACCCAGTATGTTAAGTATGCTGATAAATATATTATATAATCTAACAGACACCTTTTTTATAGGCCAATTAAAAGATCCTAATGCTATGGCAGGAGTTTCTATAGCTCTGCCTTTATTTACTATGCAAGCTGCTATTGCTGGTATATTTGGAGTCGGGGGTGCAAGTTATCTTTCCCGGCTTTTAGGCAAAAAAGATTATTATCAGGCAAAGGAAACTGCCACCATCTCAATATTTAGTACCTTCATTATATCTATTATAGTGACTATAGTTGGGATATTAACTATGCCTTATACCTTAAAGGCTGTAGGAGCCAGTGCTGCAACCATAGTTCCAGCCAGTAAATATATGTTCTGGATGTTTTTAGGTAGCCCTATAGTCTTTGTAAAATTTACTATGGTTCAGATGATACGAGGTGAAGGTGGAGCTAAATATTCTATGTATGGACTATTTATTGGGACTGGTGCTAATATTATTTTGGATCCTATATTTATCTTTGTATTAAATATGGGTGTATCAGGAGCAGCTATTGCCACGGTTATTGGACAGGGTCTGGCAATGTTGTATTATATCTGGTATTATCATTCCACCCATGCAGTTGCAATTCCTGGGAAAAAATATCTACACTTCAAATGGAATATATTTAAGGAAATACTCTATATTGGTATTCCTGCCTCTTTAAGTCAGATAATGATGAGTGTAGGAAATGCTATAACTTACAGACTTGCTTCCTCTTATGGAGATGCATCTGTGGCATCTCTTGGTGTCGCTTCCAGAGTGTTTTCAATCCCCCTATTTATCTTTATTGGGATGGCTATGGGTGTTCAATCACTGATTGGGTTTAACTATGGAGCAGGTAATTATTCCAGAATGAAAAAAGCATTACGCAGTGCTGTTATCATTAATCTGGGATTAAGCGCTATCTTCACTTTAATCTTTATTCTTTTCCCGCGTGGCTTAATTGGAATATTTATCCACAATGAGGAGATTATGGACATAGGTAAAAAAGTCTTAGAAGCATATGTCTGGGCTATTCCTTTTGCCAGTGTGGGTATGATTTTTATGAATAGCCTTCAAGCTATGGGAAAAGCACTTCCTGCTCTAATTGTTTCTCTGTCACGCCAGGGATTAATCTATATCCCTGCAGTGTTAATAATGAATAAATTCTTCGGATTTAATGGACTGGTCTATGCTATGCCTATGGGTGATGCTTTTACCACTATTCTATCCTTTATCTTTGTCTACCATATTATCCAAAAGCTGAAAACGGCACCTGCAGCGCCCATATCTCAAGAATATATACCTTTCCCCGCTGATGAAGCTTAATATTTGTTATCCATTAAATTGTTTACTGTAGCTATTATTATTTATTGATAATTAATAGTAACTTAAGAGTATCTCCTTTATATACCCTGTTCTTTATTATAGAAAGTTAAATAGCAAGGTCAGATAAAGCTTGACAGAACAAGTTTATCCAAAATATTATACAATCTTAAATTTTATAAAGGAGACACTCGTCAATGATTGAAGTTTCACTTGCCCCTGACGGAACAGGATATCCTTTACCCACAGAAGTAGATAATGCCAAGGAACGCGAAACCCTGTTAAAAATAACAGAAGAACAGCGGAAACTTGGTAGAAAAATAGTGGTAGTTCAGGGTTTAGGTTTTGTAGGTTGCGTTATGGCTGCAGTAGTAGCCGATGCCACAGATGAAGATGGGAATCCCTATTATTATGTGCATGGACATCAACGTCCCTCTAAACGCTCTTATTGGAAAGTTCCGATGATAAACTCAGGCGTTCCTCCGGTTAATTCTTCTGACCCGGAAATTCCTCAGATATTCAAAAGGACAGTAATTGAAAAGAAGAATTTCCGAGCTACGAGTGAAGAATTCGTTTATTCTTTAGCAGATATTGTAGTGGTAGATATTCAATTAGATGCCACTAAACCATCATTTGGTGAAGCAGAAAAAGGATATTGTGACCTTTTAGCTTTTCGTGAAGGTATTCGCACTTTAGGGGAACGTATTCGTCCAAATTGTCTGGTTATGGTAGAAACCACAGTTCCCCCAGGAACCTGTGAAAAAGTGGTAAAACCTATTCTGGAAGAGGAATTTACTAAGCGCGGAATAGACATTGCTCTTCATCCACCCTTAATTGCTCATTCTTATGAAAGAGTTATGCCTGGTGCAAATTATGTGGCATCAATCCGTGATTTCTGGAGAGTTTACTCTGGGGTCAATCCTGAAAGTGCGGAACTCTGTCGTGAATTTCTCTCCAATGTCCTCAATGTTAAAGAATATCCTTTAACTCAACTGGACAACACTAATGCCTCAGAATTGGCAAAAACTATGGAGAACACCTATCGTGCAGTCAATATTGCTTTAACTCTGGAATGGGCACGCTATGCAGAACAGATTGGAGTAGATTTGTTCAAGGTTAGAGAAGCTATTCGCAAGCGTAAAGGTACGCACGATAATATGTGCCGTCCCAGTCTTGGTGTTGGTGGATACTGTTTAACTAAGGACCCAGTTCTGGCTAATTGGGCTATGCAAACTCTTTTTGAGATTAATGACTTTTTGGAAATGGCAATTAGAAGTGTCAATATTAACGATACTATGCCACTACATACCATAGACATTATTAAAAAAGAAATTCCCGCTCTCCGAGATGTGAAAGTAGCAGTGCTGGGTGTGTCCTATCTGGAAAATGTAGCTGATACTCGCCATTCACCCTCTAAAACACTGGTAGAATTTCTTCGGAAGGAGTTTGCTTTAGTTTACACTCATGATCCCTATGTGGAAGTTTGGCCCGAATTGGAAGATGCCAAGGTGGAAAAAGACCTGAACTCTGTCTTGCCTCAAGCTGATGTAGTAATTTTTGCTGTGGGACACAACCAGTATAAACATTTAGACCCTGCAGAAGTTGTTGCTATGTGTCAGGGAACCAAACCACTGATTGTTGATTGTTCTAATTTTCTAAACGATGAAGTTATTAATGAATATAAACAATTGGGTTGTAAAGTTCGTGGAGTTGGCAAAGGTCACATAATTTAGACTAATTGGCATATAATAAAAAAGGTGGGAGTATTTCCCACCTTTTTTGTTATCAGTTCAGATATTAGAATCAAAAATAAAAAAACGGGCATCAGATTTTATGCCCGTTTTTTTAAGGACTGCGCTATTAGTAACGCTGATTTATATTCAGGGTTACTGAACTTGCGGATTTGTTATAGGTTCTTGCATTCCTGTAGTGTCTGGCACTTGAACCTGAGTTGTATCTACACCAGTAGTATCAGGAAGTTGCTCCTGGGTTTCTTTGCTCTTGCATGCAGAGAAAACCAGCATACCGATTAACATTGTAGCGATAAGAGCTATTACGACGATTTTTTTCATTTTGATTCCTCCATTTAGTGAAATCTTATTTTTAGGGTTAATTTTTTTACTTAATTGGCAAATTAAAGCCTTGCCTGGCTCAATAAAATAGAAAGGCTCAAAGCCTAAAACTCTTTACTAACCTTTCTCACAGTCCTTAAGCACTTCTATATACTGACCTATTAATATCACACAATAAAATATAGTTTATTTTGTCAAGATTTTTCTAAAAACTTGTTTCTATGCCAGCATGAACCATTCCAGAAGCAAGTGAGGGAAATCCATCCTCTCTATAACCTAAACCATATTCCATCCTTAGAATTCCTAAACGAGTTCTAACCCTCAAACCCAATCCTGGAGCAAATAATTTTGCATTAATAGAATTTTGGGTTCTTGCATATATCCCATAATCAAAAAAACAGTATAACATAGCATCCGGATTTATTAAATAATGTATTTCCAGATTGGACCAAGCTAAACGCCAGCTGATAAATTCATCTTCTTGATATCCTCTTAAAGAATTAAATCCACCCATAGGATACCATAGATATTCGGCAGAAGTGCTATCATCCAAACTGCATAGATGAAACCCCATAGAGGCATTAAAACGTCTGGATATATTTAAATATTGAGTATAGTATGTTTCCAGTGAGTTTATCCATTGCCTTTCTGAAGTTAGGTATTTAAGTGTGTAATTTATACCTATCTCAATTCCCCGAGTTGGATTAAATATTTGATTTCTGGTATCTAACTGCCAAAAAGCTCCAATGCTATTCGCGGAAGATTTTTCTACTAAAATAGGTCTTCTGCTACCAGGAGATATCTCTTCCGAGGCTAATTCAATTCCATACTTTTGCTTAGCATGGTAGGAATAAATATCGGTCTGTACAGATGATTTTATCCAGGTGGAGTCTTGCACCATACGTGAAAGAGCAAGGTCACCTGATAAAGGTATATTAATTGGTCCAGATTCATGATAAGCAAATTCTAAATTGCTGGAACTGGGATTTTGACGCCAGTTAAGAGCGATAGAACGGTCACTTCCCCAGAGATTGAGAAATTTCAAGTTTAGATAACCCGTCAGTTCTGTTTTTTCGTTCATATTATTTAAGCCCATTATCCCTTCCAGATAAGTCATCTTTCCTTCTTCCACTTTGATAAGTATACTACCTGGATCAAGGGGTTCTATATGACAGGATTGGATATAACTTTTGGACAGGATATTTTTTTGGGCAGTTTCAATTGCTTCAGGAGTAATCACTTTTAGCTCATTTAATCCCGAGAGTTTTATTAAGGTTTTATCTTTAGTATATTTATTACCCTGAATAAAATAAATTTCAGGTTTAAACGGTTTTCCTTCTTGAATGCTGATGTATGCTTCTAAATGGTTATTTAACACTAAAGAATCCAACTGCACTGCTGCAAAAAGGAAGCCACGCTGATGATATTCCCTTAAGATATTTTCCATCAATCGGGTTAGCTCATTTACACTCACTTCCTTTTTATCGGAAATAAGCAATAAATCTCGTAATTTTGCCTCAGAAAAATACCTTAACCCAGAAAAGTGTAAGAAGCAATGCTCCGCTGGAATAACTTCTTCTATGTGAAAGGATAATTCCATACCTGTATCAGAAAGTGGTATCAAATCTGGATAGGACACCTGGACAAATGGATGCCCTTGATTTTGCAACCAGGTTTGCAAAGAGATTGTAGCCCTATTGATTTCTTCGGGTACAAATTCCGAGCCAATCTCCAGACCTGAAGCCTGCAACAGCTTATCTTCAACAATGGAGAAGTTTGTATGAAAACTTATCTTCTCTACTATAATAGCCCAATTAAAGCTAAGAACACCTAAAGCGAGAAAGATAAGCCAGAACTTTTTCATAAACCAAAAACTAATCTCTGTCAGCTTTAAGAACTGCCAGAAACGCTTCTTGTGGTACCGAAACAGAGCCTATCTCTTTCATCTTCTTTTTCCCTTCTTTCTGTTTCTCCAGCAGTTTACGCTTCCTGGTCACATCTCCACCATAACATTTTGCTAATACATCCTTGCGCAAAGGATTAATAGTGCTCCGGGCAATAATTGTGCCACCAATTGCTGCTTGAAGTGCAATCTTGAAAAGATGACGCGGTATTACTTCCGCCAGAGTATCTGTTACACTCTTTCCCCAGCTATGTGCCTTATCTCTATGACAGATAAAGCTCATTGCATCTACCTTCTCTCCATTAATCAAGATATCCACTTTAACTACCTCAGAAGGACGATATTCCAGAAAAGTATAATCCAGAGATGCATAACCCCTACTAACCGTCTTAAGTTTATCATAAAAATCAAAGATTATCTCTATTAAAGGCATCTCATAATGCAGAGCAACTCTCTTTTCATCCAGATATTGAATATCTTTTTGAATACCTCGTCGTTCCTGAGCCAATTTCATAACATTCCCAATATATTCAGTAGGCACTATGATTTCAGTTTCCATATAGGGTTCTTTAATAGTTTCAATGAGAGTCGGATCAGGAAAATCCGCGGGATTATTAATCAAGACTTCTTGACCATTTTTTAATTTAATTAGAAATCCAACACTTGGAGTAGTGGCAATAATAGGCACATTATACTCTCGTAATAGACGTTCTTTGACTATTTCCAGATGTAACATTCCTAAAAAACCACAGCGAAACCCATAACCAAGTGCGGCAGAATTTTCTTTTTCATAAACCAGGGAAGCATCATTTAATTTAAGCTTTGCCATTGCTTCTACCAGATTTTCATAATCTTCGCTATTGATAGGAAAAATGCTGGAGTAGACCATCGGTTTAGGTTCTTTAAAACCAGGTAATGGTTCTTCACAACCACCTTTAGCCAGAGTTATAGTATCTCCCACCCGAGCATCTGCTACTTCTTTGATATTGGCAATAATATAGCCCACTTCTCCTGCAGTTAACTCCTCTTGGGGAGACAATTTCAAACCCAGATATCCAATTTCTTCTATATCATATTCATGCTCTGTGGCAAAAAGCTTAATCCGTTCTCCCTTCCTAAGTCTTCCATCAAATAAACGAACTAAGACCACTACCCCCCGAAACATATCAAAGAAAGAATCAAATATCAGCGCTTTGGGTGGAGCATCAATATTTCCCTGCGGTGCAGGAAGTTTTTCACAGATAGCATCCAGTAAATCTTTGACCCCTTCTCCATTTTTTGCACTTACCTTCATAATTTCTTCTGGTAAACATCCTAACAGGTCAGATAAATCTTGGATAGTGCCTTCTACATCAGCTTTGGGCAAATCTATCTTATTAACCACTGGTAAAATTTCTAAATCATTATCCAGCGCTAAATAGAGATTGCTTAATGTCTGCGCTTCTATACCCTGAGAAGCATCCACCAGAAGTATGGCACCTTCACATGATGCCAGTGCCCGTGAAACCTCATAAGAAAAATCTACATGACCGGGTGTATCTATTAAATTTAACACATATTCCTGACTATTATAGCTGTGTATCATACGAACACAATGACTCTTGATAGTTATCCCTTTTTCTCTTTCCAAGTCCATACTATCCAGCACCTGGTCTACTTCCACTTTATTCACTAAATGCGTGTATTCCAAAAAGCGGTCTGCCAGAGTAGATTTTCCATGGTCAATATGCGCAATTATGCAGAAATTGCGGATAAATTCTTGTTTCATTCTTTTCCTTTATAGTCTTAAAATTTATTTCCTTACCCAACTTTTTATGTTATCCCCACAAATCCTATCATCAGTTTTGTCAATGTTTTTACACAACCGTTAAATTCCAGCTATGTATATTCCTGCATTATTTAATGAAATCTCTCTTATTGATAGATTCCTTTTTTAGACTTATAAACCAAGTAAGACGATATAAGATAGCTATTATAAACTTTCACAACCTGATTATACTTAGAAATTGCTTTTTATGCTTGACATCTAAAAGCGGATTAAAATTAAGGAAAATAAGTAAAATTGTTTTATACATAAGGAGTTATATAAATGAAAAGGACTTATCAGCCCTCAAATCGCTCCAGAAAGAGCACTCATGGTTTTCGTAGCCGGATGGCAACTCGAAATGGTCGTAAAGTTCTTGCTCGTCGTCGTGCTAAAGGGAGAAAGACCCTTTGTGTGTAAATTATGCTTCGGTTGATAACGAAGCATAAGGAATATTTGGAGTTTCGCAATCCAGACCTCTTTCTGCGAACTTCTCATTTTAATGTTCCGGTTATTGTTTCGCCATTTGAATTTGCAGTTGGCATCACGATTGGAAAAAAGATAGGAAAAGCCCATATTCGGAATAAACTTAAACGGAGAATTAAAGCCTGGTTTCACCAGCACAAAAATGAACTACCATCAGGATTTAAACTTAATCTTATTGCTCTTCCAGGTGCAGGTGAATTGAATTGGACTCAATTATGCGAAGAACTGAACGAACTAACTCAACGACTTTCTTAGAAGTATTAATCCCTATTCTCCGTTTACCTAATCTGGTTATAATAGGTCTAATACACATCTATCAAAAGATGATATCACCCCTCTTGCCTAAGGTTTGCCGTTTTGAACCTTCCTGCAGTAGTTATAGTCTTCAAGCTTTCCATAAGTATAACTTTTTTAAAGCTTTAGGACTAACTATCTGGAGGTTAATACGCTGTAATCCCTTTTGCAAAGGAGGTTACGATCCCCTACCCTGAGGAGTATTAATGGATAAACGCACTCTCATATCTCTTTTAATTGTATTAATCCTGTTCACTATTTTACAGGTCTATGTTTTTAAACCTCCCACACCTCCTGCTGAAAGTGAACAAGTTCAAGATAGTCTGGCAAAAACTGTCCCCGATACCATAAACACTCCTGTGGCTGTTCCTGCCACTATTGCTAAATGGGATAGCCTTGCCTCTTATCCTGATAGCATAAAAACTCTCACTTTAGAAAATGACAATTTCACAGTAAAGTTTAGTAGTTTAGGTGCAAGCATAAGCTCTGTATCTTTAAAGAAATATCTCTGGGCAGATAAACCTGTTCCAGTAGATTTAGTTCCAGAACAAGGTAGATTAGCCGGAATTTCTCTTCTGGGATTAAATGTAGACCAGAATAAAGATTTAAAGCTCCTAAACTGGTATTATACCCAGCTTGATTCCAGTGTTGTGTTCTGGTTAGGAGATGAGGCTAATCCTCTGGTCAAAAAGGTTTACACCTTAGATGATAAATACGGTATTTTA
>Ga0208198_1003189_pt1 | contig 11495 bp, 15 predicted proteins | sample AD_JPNTR2_MetaG_FD_184446 | JGI IMG/M metagenome (GOLD analysis project Ga0208198, IMG submission 184446) | Active sludge microbial communities of municipal wastewater-treating anaerobic digesters from Japan - AD_JPNTR2_MetaG (SPAdes) (version 2) | ecosystem: Engineered > Bioreactor > Anaerobic... | reverse complement strand
AACGGGAGAAAAGATAATGGCAACTAAAACTGTAGTCGTAGAGTTTACCACACGTGCCCAGGTATTTCCTGTCGGTACTGTAGACACCCCCTATCACATTGAACTTCTGCAAAATGGTGCAGTTGTGTCCTCTGTCGACACTACTGGTGGTCAAGGCGCAAGCTTTCCTCTGGTTCCAGAAGGTCCAGGTTACCTAGCTCGTGTTACCAAAAATGGTGTATCAGTAGAAAAAGCTTTTGACATTCCTGTCACAGAAGCTACCCTACAGGTGCCAGATGTCATCACAGTTACTTTCTAAACTTTGGCAATGGATCTTGAGTCTTTTCAAACGCAAAAGCCTTCAAGTTCCGGATCAACTACAAGTGAAACTATAATGCTCCCATTTATTGCAGCCGCATTACCGGCACTTATTGAAGCTGTACCCAGCCTCATTTCTATTTTTGGTAACAGCCCACAAGCTGAGAAAAATGCCAAGGCTGCTCAAATTGTGGTGAATGCAGCTAAAGCTGCCACAGGTTCTACCAATGAACAAGAACTTGTAGAGAAACTAGAGTCCAAGGATCCTGAGGTTATTGCTGCTGTTCACACAGCCGTTCAGGATGTTTGGTATGAGCTACAAATCAATTCCGAAGGTATTGAAGCTGCCCGTGGTGCAAGCATCCAGGTAGCAGGAGAGTTCTGGAAGCAACCTGCTATTTGGGTCACAGCCTCTCTCTTACCAATGGTTTACATTGTTGTACTCACTGTACTTGGTATTATGGGTAAGAATGACTTTGCCACAGAAATCAAAATTATGGTTGTATCAGCAGTTATCTCTGGTGTACTTGGTGCTATTACAGGCTTCTGGCTTGGTACTAGTTTCTCTAGCTCACGTAAAACCGAACTCTTACAAAAGTAAATGTTAACAGCAGAAGTCGTTGAAGGCTTCGTCGGAAGTATCTTGTCGAGCAAGTTCGACGACGCTGTTAAAACCCCTGATTTTCACAAAGAAGGATGGAGACTATTTACATCAAAAAATCGTATGGTCGCGTTGGCTGCCCCTCGGGGCCATGCCAAGACAACTGGTATGACCGTGAGTTATGGTTTAGCGACTCTCCTCTTTCGAGAGAGGAAATTTATGTTGCTGGTGTCGGACACGGAGAGCCAGGCAGCAATGTTCCTTGGATACTTCAAAGAACAATTGCAAGAGAATACTGCCTTAGTCGAACTGTTTGGCCTGAAGAGAAATGAAAAAGGACAAGTACAGTTTATCAAAGAAACTGAAACTGACATTGTCGTTGAAATGGAAGATGGACACAAATTTCGTGTCATTGCCAAAGGTGCAGAACAAAAACTACGGGGACTGATTTGGAATGGAACACGTCCTGACATTATCCTTTGTGATGATATGGAAAACGATGAACTTGTTATGAACAAGGATCGTCGGGAGAAAATGAGAAAATGGTTTTATTCTGCTCTCCTACCTTGTATTTCTTCAAAGGGAATTATCCGTGTTGTTGGTACTATTCTTCATATGGATTCCTTGCTTGAACGGCTAATGCCCAAACAGTATGACCGATGGAGTCACCAGGATCCCTTAAAGCTTTGGAGTGAAGTAAAACGCAATGGATGGCTTGGTATTAAATATCGGGCCCACACAGAAGATTTTAGTCACGTACTTTGGCCTGAAAAACACAGTGCTGAAACTCTTAGAGAGAAGCGTGCAGAATATACAGGCATGGGTATGCCAGATGTTTACTCTCAAGAATACCTTAATGTCCCTCTAGATGAGTCAGTAGCTTACTTTAAACGTGGTGATTTCATGCATTTGTCTGATGAAGACAAGCAAATGAAGCTCAACTACTACATTACGGCTGATTTGGCTATTTCAGAAGCAGAACGAGCTGACTATTCTGTCTTTATCATTGCAGGAATTGATGAAAATCGTATCATTCACGTTAAAAACGTCATTCGTGAACGTTTAGATGGCCGAGAAATCGTGGATATGATCTTAGATTTACAACGTGTGTACAACCCTGAGCTATTTGGCATTGAAGAAATGCAGGTTTCCAAATCAATTGGCCCTTTTCTTCGTGAAGAGATGATTCAACAGAACGTTTATCCCAACCTTGTGCAGCTTAAGCATGGTGGTAAGGATAAAATTGCACGAGCAAAATCTATTCAAGCCCGTATGCGTGCTAAAAGTGTGAAATTTGACAAGGGAGCAGATTGGTATCCTACTTTTGAGGATGAACTTACTAGATTTCCCCGTGATACTCACGATGACCAGGTAGATGCCTTTGCATATTTAGGTCTATTACTAAACACTCTTGTGGAAGCACCTACCAAAGAGGAAGAAGACGAGGAATTTTATTTAAATGAACTTGAATCCAGCGGATACAACTATGATGGACGAAGTGCCACAACAGGATATTGAGAACCAACAAGACACCTCGTTTGAAGCTATGCTTCAGATGAGTAATTTGGCTGAAAAACTCACAGAAGAACAGCTTAATAAGATTGGCATGGATTGTAAAGAAGGCTTTGAGCTTGATTTACGTAGCCGTGCTGATTGGGAACAGTGTCTACAAGATTGGATTGACCTTGCCAAGCAAGCCAGGGAGAACAAAAGTTTTCCCTGGTCCAATGCTAGCAATGTTAAATATCCTCTTCTTTCTACCGCAGCTATGCAGTTTGCTGCACGTGCTTATCCAAGTCTTGTTCCTAGTAATGGTAAGATTGTCAAATCTATTGTTATTGGCAAAGACCCTACTGGTGAAAAGTATGAGAAGTCAGAGCGTGTCTCTGAGTACATGTCCTACCAACTAATGCACGAGATGGATGGTTGGGAAGAAGACATGGACAAGATGCTCATGATGCTTCCTGTTGTTGGTACCGTATTTAAGAAGACTTTCTATGACAAAGCGGATGACCGTATTGTCTCTAAATGTGTTCTCCCCCAGAATATTGTTGTCAACTACTGGACAAAGAACCTAGAAGATTGTGAACGTATTTCAGAAATCATTGAGATTTCTCCTCGCAAACTTAAAGAGAGACAACTCCAAAAGATTTATCTAGATGTAGATTTGGGTGATGCTCCTATGCCTGAGCGTCAGCGCATTGATTCCAACACTACACAAGACAACACCACTCCTTACGAAATTATCGAGCAACATACGTTCCTTGATATCGAAAAGACTGGTTATGCTATTCCTTATATTGTAACGTTTGATCGGCAACTTGGTAAAGTTTTGAGGATCAGCCCTCGGTTTAACATTGATGATGTAACCCTAGGTGATGATAACAAAACTATTGTTAAAGTTAAGCCGCTTCAAATGTACACCAAGTTTGGCTTTGTTCCTAACCCAGATGGCGGTTTTTATGATATTGGCTTTGGTGTCCTACTTGGTCCACTTAATGAGTCAGTAAATACTCTTATCAATCAACTTGTAGATTCTGGCTCCTTAAGCAATTTACAGAGTGGTTTCATTGGTAAAGGCCTGCGTATGAAAATGGGTGATGCCCGTTTCCAACCAGGAGAATGGAAACCAGTTAATGCTACTGGTGATGACCTAAGAAAACAAATTGTTCCTCTTCCAGCTAAAGAACCTTCAGCAGTTTTATTTCAACTGATGGGGAGTTTAATTACCTCAGGTAAAGAACTTGCTAGTGTGGCGGAGATCTTTGTTGGAAAGATGCCCGGTCAAAACACACCTGCCACAACTACAATGGCTTCTATTGAGCAGGGAATGAAAGTATTCACTGCTGTTTATAAGCGTATCTTCCGTGCTCTTAGTGAAGAATTTAAGAAGATTTTTAAACTTAACAACCAATATTTAGACCCAAATAAATATGTTGCGGTGCTAGATACAACTGTTAATCCTGAAGATTTTGATTTAAAGTCTTATGATATTTGTCCTGGTGCAGATCCCACAGCAGTGTCTCAGACTGAAAAGCTGTTAAAAGCTCAAGGGCTCTTAGAGATCTTACCTATGGTTCCAGGAATGCTGGATCCTATTAAGGTGTTCTCTCGCGTGCTAGAAGCACAAGAACAACCCAATTGGCAAGACTTGTTTTCTCAACAAGTACAGCAAAGTGGACAACTTCCACCTCCTCCTCCAGATCCCAAACTTATGGCTATTAAAGCTAAGATGGAAGCCGATCAGCAAAAAGCTGCTGTCGATGTTCAATCTAAGCAAATGGATATGGAACTCAAGTCCCGCGACAAACAGCAGCAAATGCAAATGGACGCGCAGGAACATGCACAGAAAATGCAGATGGAAAAAGAATCCGCTATGCTTAAAGCAGCATCAGATATTCAAATGGCAAATGTGTTTGCCGCTACAGAGAGGGCTAAGGGCCAGCAAACTCTGCAGAATAACCAAGTAGCCCATGAGCAAAAGATGACTCAAGAGAAGGAGAAAGCAAAATTAGCCAAGAAACCGACCTCTACCAAGAGTGGAAGCACCAAGAAATAACACGTGAATTCAAAGCACGAATTCTAGATCGTTATGAAGCTGTCAAGGAAGAACTTATTCATTCATCCCTAGACACGGTGTTATACAAACAAGGTTATTTACAAGCATACCTAGATATTCTGGGAGTATTCGAAAATGATTGAAGTCAAGGGTTGTAGAATCCTAATTCGTCCTAAGTCTCTTGAAGAACACGACAAAGTTCGTGCTTCAGCAAAAGCAGTTGGTATTCAACTGTTGGACACTACAGAACGGAAAGAAGAAATCAATGTCGATCAAGGCACTGTTCTTCAAATTGGCAAACAATGCCACCCCGATTATGTAGGAGATTTAGAAGTTGGTGATGTTATTGGTTATGCCAAGTTCGGTGGGAAGTTCTTTCCTGATCCCGATAACGAAGGTAAAAACCTACTAGTCATCAATGACGAAGATGTTATTTGTGTATTTAAGGACTAATTATGACTGAAGAAACTAAGCCACAAGATGGCACTCCTCAGGAAAACACTCCTCCTGAACTAACTCCAATTGAGCAAAAAGCTCTTGATATGGGTTGGCGTCCCAAGGATCAATTTGAAGGCGAAGAAGACGACTTCATTGATGCTAAAGAATTTGTACGCCGTAAACCTCTCTTTGATAAGATTGAGACTCAGTCAAAAGAGATTAAAAATGTGCGTAAGGCTATTGATGCTCTTAAGCAACATTACACCGTTCGAGAAGAAGCTGCTGTTAATGCGGCTCTCAAGCAACTCAAAGAAGCTCGCCAAGAAGCAATTACAAATGCTGATGGTGAAGCCTTCGATAAAATTGATAGCGAAATTAAGTCTGTTGAAAAAGAACAAGAACGTTTAAAACAACTAGACAGTGTACCAGTCGATACTCCTACAGTACACCCTGAATTTGCTGCATGGTCCAACCGTAACCAATGGTATACTTCTGTTGGTTACATGCGCAAGTGGGCTGATGACTATGGGACCACCCTTTCTGCACAAGGGCTGTCTCCATCAGAAGTACTCAAGAAAGTTGAGGACGGTGTTAAAAAAGAATTCCCTCAGAAGTTTACCAATCCTAACAAGAGCAACGCTCCCTCAGTGGAGAGTGGGTCACAAAAAGCCTCAGGCTCTAAGAAGGATGATTTCGAACTATCTGACCAGGAACGTCGAATCATGAATACGTTGGTTAGTACCAAAGTCTTGACAAAAGAAGAATACATTTCGCAGCTTAAGGCCGCGAAGGGTATCAAGTAATTAGAAAGGGATTAAAATGTCTCGAAATACAACCCCTGAAGTGGCAAGTGCCCGACCCCGTCGAGTCCCAGTAGAAGGCCGTAATCGGCTTCTAATCCGTAATAAGGAACCTGGATTCGTCTACCGTATTGTCAACGATGTTGAAGACCGTGTGCTAGAATTCCAAGAGCGTGGCTATGAAATTGTGCCCCAGGAAAAGCTAGGACGTGTTGGAGATAAACGTGTGGACACTACATCCTCACCCGGTTCTAGTTCTTATCTTTCTGTCGGTCAAGGTACTAAAGCGGTCGTTATGCGTATCAAAGAAGAATGGTACAAAGAAGATCAAGCTGTAAAACAACAACGAGTCGATGATACAGAACAAACTATGAAACAAGTTAAACCTGGGGATTACGTTCCTCGGTCTTAAGTTTCTTAGGCCGTGGGTGAGTCCTCACAATCTAAATTGAAAGGATAGGCTATGGCCAATACTTCTAAAATTAGTGGCTTCCGCCCTTCTTCGAGCGCCGTTGGTGGCTCGATGCAAGGTCAGGGTCACATCTATGCTGTTCTAGCCTCGGACGCCACTGCGCTGTTCGTAGGCGATCCAGTCAAACTTGATGGCGCTGGTCACACTAATGGTGTGGCTTCTGTTACCAAGGCAACTCAGGGCGCTGCTGTTCTGGGTGTTGTAGTTGGTGTTTTTCCCGCTAAAATGGATCCAGTCTCTGGGTCTATGACTGCTGGTGCCATCACCCTCGATACGCCAGTTTATCGTCCTGCCTCTACATTCCAGTATGTTCTTGTGAATGATGATCCCACTCAAGTGTATGAAGTTGAAGCCGTCACTGGCGCTAATGCTTCGTATTCGTTTGCTGTAGCAGATATCGGCCTCAATGCCGATCTGTCTACCGTAGCTGGTTCAACAACCACCGGCGCATCGGCTGCTGCTCTTGACATGGCTACCAAGGCTACGACTGCCACTCTACAGTGGAAGATCCTAGGCTCGGTAAACCGTGTTGACAATGAGCCAACTGGCGCTGCTACTAAAGTGCTTGTTAAGATTAACAACGCTACTCTTGGTGGTGGTACTGGCGCTACTGGCATCTAATAGGAGGATAATATGACTGGTATTGTTAATACTGGTAGTTTCGCAAAGGCCCTATGGCCAGGTGTAAATACCTGGTACGGTGATGCGTACAACCAATATCCCGTTGAATGGGATAAACTGTTCGAAAAGAACACCTCGCGTAAAGCGTTTGAAGAAGATGTCGGTGGTTCATACTTCAGCCTTGCTGTTGTAAAGTCCGAAGGCGCTCCTGTTTCCTTTGACTCTAGCCGTCAAGGTTTCACCAGCCGGTACAACCATGTGGTATATGCCCTTGGTTTTATCATCACTCGTGAGATTTATGATGACGACCAGTATGATGTAGTTGGTAAGCTCAAGGCCCAAAGCCTAGCTTTCTCAATGCGTCAGACAAAGGAAATCGTTGGTGCTAACGTTTACAACCGTGCGTTCAACACTGCCTACACAGGTGGTGACGGTTCTACTCTGATTGCTTCAGCCGGTGGTGGTGGTTCTGCCTCCCACCCCAACATTGCTGGTGGTACATTCACCAACGGTGTTGCTGCTGCTGTTGACCTCTCAGAAGCTAGCCTGGAACAAGCTGTTATTGATATCGCTGGTTTCACCAATGACCGTGGTCTAAAGATCGCTGTTCGTCCCAAGACTCTCATTATCCCCAAGGAACTCATGTTCGAGGCAACTCGTATCCTGAAGGCTGATGGTCGTACTGGTACTGACCTAAACGATCCTAACGCCCTGAAGACAATGGGTATGATTCCAGAAGTCGTTGTTAACCATTATCTGGTTGACCCCGATGCCTGGTTCCTACGCACTGACGTTCAGAATGGTCTGAAGTACTTTGAGCGTAATGGTGACGAGTTCACTATGGACGAAGACTTTGATACAGAGAACGCCAAGTACAAGGCCCGTGCTCGCTACAGCTTCGGCTGGACTGATCCCCGTGCCATCTACGGAAGCCCAGGTGCCTGATGACAGTAAGAGATAGCAAGGAAAAATTTGCTGATTATATGAGGGAATATCGTAAAAAGAACCCTCAAAAAATGAAGCAAATTGATCTCAAGAAAAAGTTTAATATTTCTTTAGAGTTTTATTATTCTTTACTTGAAGCACAAGGAGAAGTTTGTGCTTTGTGTAAACAAAGAGAAACTAAAATAGATCCTAGATCTGGTCTTCCTTTTGCTCTTGCTGTCGATCATTGCCATAAAACTGGTAAAGTTCGCGGTTTACTTTGTATGAAGTGTAACCGCGGGCTAGGCCTTTTTGAAGACAATATTGATACTCTTATTACTGCAATCAATTACCTAAAGGAAATTTAATTATGGCAACTTTTACTGCTGCTCAAGTAGGACTAAGTTATCCAAAGGGTCGTGATCTAATCTGCAAGATTATGAAAATTAATCGTGCAGACAGTTCGACCGCTAAGATGACTATTCCAAAAGATGCTGTTATTTGTGGCGTACACGTCTACCAAGATGCTGTGGCTGTCACTGGTAACGCATCTTATAACCTTGGCTGGTCAGGTGCAACTACTTCAATTCTAAACGCTTATAGCCTTACCACTGCTGGTACAGGCCTACAAAACCCTGGTGCTGCCACGGGTACTGGCGTATTTACAAAACTGACGCAAGATCAGCTTTTAATTGGTACTTATGCTGTCGGTACTTCTACCGCTGGTGGTACTGGTTATGTAGCAATTGAGTACTTTATGCCTGGTGGTCAAGAAGGTGTAGACGACTAATCTTGAAGGGCCCTCTTCCCGGGGGCCTTTCTTTTACCTCTTTAGGGAGATACAATGGGATCACATGTAGTTCGTACAGCGCCCCTTCGCACGGCGCACGTTACTGGGTTTTCAAACCCCACTGCTATTGGTAATACTGTCGCCGTTGCTGCTGTTGCAGGAGCGGCTATTCGCGTTTTAGGTATGGCACTGGTAAATGGTGGTACCGCTAATAACGTCAAATTCCAATCAAACACCACAGATATTTCTGCTACGTTTGCTCTTGGTATCAATGGTGGTTTAGTACTACCATTCAATGAACATGGTTGGATGCAAACCGCTATTGGAGAAGCACTCAACACAAACCTTACTGGTGCCACTGCTGTAGGCGTCCAGCTTAGTTATATTTATGTACTTGGTGATCGGAGTTAATTATGGCTTGGTATAATTTCTGGAGAAAAGAAAAGCCAGTTGAAAAAGCTGTAAAGGCTGCTCCAGTAGTTCCTAAGGACGCTGGTCTTCTAGTGATTGATTATCCCAAATCCAAGTATATTGTGTACTGGGAAATCCATCTATTTGAACAACCTGAGGGTGATTGGGTAGCTGAAGTTCGTTTTATTGGTTACAATGGACACGATCATCGCACTTATCATTCGGTGGCTGCTCCCACAAAGGCACAAGCTCAAGCATTGGCTGAAAAGCTAATTGTTGAGAAAATGCCAGATTACAAGAGGTAAGTATGGCACTCGCATATTCAACTACAGTCCGTAATGGTATGCTGGATCAGATCACCAGTGCTATTGGTGCTTCTGGCCTACTGCGTATCTATGATGGTACTCGTCCAGCTTCTGGTGGTACCGCAACTACACTTTTAGCACAGCTTGCTCTTAGTGCTACCGCAGCGCCGGCTGCGGCTGCTGGCGTACTTACGTTTAATGCTATTACACAAGACTCAAGTGCAGATGCCACTGGTACTGCTACCTGGGGTCGTGTGACTACATCTGGTGGTACATTCGTTATTGACTTCTCAATCAGTACATCTGGTTCAGATATGAACATGACGACTACTTCCATTGTAGCAACACAACCTGTATCTTGTTCTAGTTTTGTGATTACTGAGGGTAACCCATAAAATGGCTATTACTACACTGGATGGAGTCTTTGCAGGTCTTCGTCCACCAATGCGTTTTGCAAAGTCTGTGACAGCCACTCTTGTGGCGGGCAGGCCCGCTTCACTATGGTCATTGGCAGGTGCTCCTGGTGCTGGTTCTTTTGACACTACACTTAATGGCGTAGTGCTGTCGTCTAGTTCCACTATTCCTAACGGGGCTATTCCTCACTATGACCCAGCTTCTGGTAATAGTTATTTAGCATATCTAGATGCAATGACTACACAGGCAGGACAACTGCTTGTGTTAGATCGCCTATGGCACAATGGTGGTTACACAATTACTTCCACTGCTGCTCAGAACTCAACTACTCCTACTTGGCCATCTAGATGTCCTACGAGTGGAACTGATGATACCCCAGCTACAACTGGATTAGGAGTGATGCTTGCTGTAGAAGTATCTGCTGCAACTGGTGCAGGTACTCCCACTATTACGATTAGTTATACTAATCAAGCAGGCACGGCAGGTAAAACTGCAACAAACATCATCGCCACCGTAGCATCTAGCGCAATTGGTGCTACGTATTTTATTGGTCTAGCGGCTGGAGATACTGGAGTTCGGTCAGTACAATCACTGACTCTAAGTGCTACATGGACCTCAGGTACTATTAACCTTGTTGCTTATCGTGTGTTAGGTTCTATTAATACTCAGGCACTTATTCCTGCATCAATGGATTCCTTAACTGGGCTAGGTACTCGTATCTACAACGGTACAGTTCCTTGGCTTGTGTTTGTGCCAAACACCACTACTGCAACAGTTGTTTCAGGAACATATACAGAAACACAGGGGTAATTAAATGGCTGGCTCCATCGTTCAACAATGGGGAGCGGAGAATGGAGCAGCAGGAACAACGCTAGCCACAGGTTCCGCTACCGTAACGTCGGGTAACTTTCTAGTTATCCAGACTAACTCCGATACGGCAGTTACTTGTACAGTTACAAAGAACGCTGGTACAGCAACAATTGGCACCATTACTGAGCAGACCTCGGTAACTGAAGCCGCTACTCTTGAAACAACAAAGACCTATACCTGTAGCATTACAGGTTCTGGTACTCTTGATCTACTAGCCACCTTCGGTGCTTCTGATGCAAACAGAGAAATCTTTGCATGGGAAATTACTGGAGTATCTAGTTACTTTGGTGCTCAAGCACAAACAGACACTGGTAGTAATCCCACAACTACTTGCACAGTAACTAGCGTAGTTGCTCCAGCGTTTGCGTTCATGACCTGTATTGACGTACAGGGTGGAACACCAACAGCCGGTTCTGGTTATACCAGCTTTGGCACTTTTGGAACTACCGTTCATATTGGACGAGTACAGTACAAAGCAGTTACTTCTGATGGTAGTGTTACTGGTAACTTTGGTAATGCTGGTTTTGACCATAACAACGGTGTTCTAGTAGTTTTCTCAGAGCCTTCTCCTCCAGTCATTACTGTACAACCCGTACAGCAAACTGTTGCTAGTGGAGCGACGGCTACCTTTTCAGTAACTGCTACTGGTGCTACAAGCTATCAATGGCAAGTTAATACTGCTGGTACATGGGCAAATGTTAGTACTGGTACAGGAGGAACCACAAGTTCCTATACAACTGGAACTCTCGGTACAAGTGATATTGGAAGTCTGTTTCGTTGCCAAGTTACGAATACTGCTGGTACTACGAACACTGCTGAAGTATTTGTTTTTCTCACAAATCAACCAAGTGCTGGTAAAGGAGAACGAGGTTATTATTCCGCAGAAGACCAGCGGACCACTAGGCGTATTGGTAATATTAAAGCTAATGCAGTTAAATTTATTAGGACAAGTTCTAATAGAACTCCTAGTAAAGATAACGTAGATTTAGTTAC
>Ga0208198_1003173_pt1 | contig 11527 bp, 12 predicted proteins | sample AD_JPNTR2_MetaG_FD_184446 | JGI IMG/M metagenome (GOLD analysis project Ga0208198, IMG submission 184446) | Active sludge microbial communities of municipal wastewater-treating anaerobic digesters from Japan - AD_JPNTR2_MetaG (SPAdes) (version 2) | ecosystem: Engineered > Bioreactor > Anaerobic... | reverse complement strand
CCGAGCGCAGCGCCCGGCGAACCACGTCGAGTAGGTCGTCTTCCAGAGAACGATGCAGGGAGACCAAATCAAGAAAGGGGATCGGCATGAAGACCTCCAGGTAGCCTAATGGACATCGTTGTAGCACCGGTATCCTTGCCCGTGGCCGTGCCGGAGGACGGCCGTCCCGGCCGTCAAGGAAATCTTGGGGAAACCGCTTACTCGCAGTCGCAGGCGAGACGCCAGCGCTCCTGCAGCACCGGTATCCTTGCCCGTGGCCCCACGCATCGCGCGCTTTCTCACCGCGGATCGACCTGAGGCAGCACGAGCTCCACCACGCGGCGGGCGGCCGACAGCGCACGTTCCGCGTCCTCGCGGGTGTAGAAACCCGAAGGGGTCAGATCCTCGGCGCCGTAAAAGGCCAACTCCCGATCGCGGCGAAGTTCGCGGGAGATGCCCGCCAAACGTTCCACCTCAGGCTGCAACGCTTCGGGGAGTCGATTCCGCTCGGCTAACAGCACTTCCGAAACATCATGCACCCGCGGCGGCTCCACCCCGGCGTGCCGCAGTAATCCCTTGAGCGCCAGCTCGACGGTTTCCTGCGACTCCCGCACCACGTCGGCCCAGCTTTCGGCTTCGAACAGGACTTCCAAGGCCCGAAGGCGAACTTCCGCCCGTCGCACGTAATCTCCGGCCAACGAGCGATTCCGCATCTTCAGGCCGCTTCCACCCAGTACGTTTGTCCGCCGACCTCACGGCGCATCAACTCACCGGCGACGATCCGGCGCCGTATGTCGGCCAAGGTTCGGGAAACCATGAAGTCGCGTTCGAAAAGCACCAGCCCGTCCAGAGCCACCTCAGCCCACAAACTGGAAATCCGTCCACGCGGTTCGGGAAAATGTACGAAATGGACTTCCACCGGACGGTTATCCCAGCGGAAGTCGACGGCGTCCCACTTGCGGTAGAGCTCCCGCGTAAGGTTCACCCGCCCATCGACCACCACCAGCACATCCACGTCGGAACCCGAGCCCGCTTCGCCCCTGGCCCAGGAGCCGTAAACAACCACGCCGATCAGCGCATCCCCCAGCAAATTCGCTGCGTGGCGGACCAGCTTCGCGGCCGGCCCCAGCACAGTCCCGCCCGGCGACGCCAGCTTGCACGCGCAGTAGTCGTTCAGCGAGACACCCGCGGCCCGCGCGGCTTGCCGGAGGGTGGCATGCAGGCCGGGGTCGATCCGCAAAACAAAACGTCCGGACGCTGTAGTATCATCCATGTCTTTTGATAGTACTAGTACGGTAACTGAACGTCAAGATCTGCCGCGTGGCCACAGGCAAGGATGCCGGTGCCACACGTTACCCGGGAGAATCGGCGCTGTCTTCCAGCCGGCGAAAGATGCGTGCGGGGTTGCCGGCAACAATCGTACGCGCAGGTACGTCTTTTGTGACTACCGCGCCGGCGCCGACGATCGCTCCTTCACCGATGGTCACGTTGCTCAGGATCACCGCGCCCGATCCGATAGAGGCTCCCCGTTTCACCAACGTGGGTTCCACCTTCCAGTCCGTCTCGGTCTGCAATCGGCCCCCCGCCGTGGCCCGAGGATACGTGTCGTTGATGAAGACCACGCCGTGACCGACAAACACCTCGTCTTCGATCGTCACACCTTCGCAGATGAAGGTGTGGCTGGAGATCTTGCAACGGTTGCCGATGACGGCGTTCTTTTGGATCTCTACGAATGCTCCGATCTTGGTGGCGTCTCCGATTGTGCAGCCGTACAGGTTGATGAATTGACCAAGGTAGACGTTGGTCCCCAGTTTCACGTCGGGTGTGATTGAGCGGAAGTCGTGCATGGGATGGGCTTTCAAGTGATAGGGTTTAAAGCGATGGGGTTTCAAGTTTCAGGTTTCAGGAAAGGCGGTAGCAAGTTTCAGGAGACGGGAGATCTTTAGTCGTTGGGACGTCGGAATTTGTGGCCGGGGATGCCGGAGTTGCGAAGGTAATCCATGAACCCCGAGAGAGATCGTCCAATCGGCGGCAGGTAGACGTGAGTCGGCTGAATTGCTCTTCGTTGATATAGCTCTGGTCCGATGCTGTCCAGAGCAGGCTGCGTACCTCACCGGTGGATCCTTTAGCCGGAGAAAGGAAGCTTGGAAACTCCCGGTTGCCGTCCCGCTCGAAACCTTCGGCGATATTCTCACTGACCGAAACCGCAGTGGCGCGTAGCTGTCGTATCGGGAAGTCGTCACGTCGGAACGCAATCTCGTCGGTGACGCAATAGATTTTTTCAGCGGATTGCCGAGCCTCCCGCCACACCTTCAGATCTTCGAATTGGCTTACTCTCGGCTTCCTTTGCTGCTGAAGCTCATCCTCCACCACTGAACCATAACGTCCCACCCGACAAAACGGCGAAGCCCCTTTCCTGAAACTTGAAACCTTCTCCACCGAACGTTCGACTCTCCTCCCGAAGCTCACCGCCGCCCGTTCCTGAAACCTGAAACCCTTAGCCCAAGCCCGTTGACGCGACGTCGGCTTTTCTTGCTTGCCGGCCGGTTACAGCTCGACCAGCTTCCCGCGGTGCTTGAGCGATTCCTCAGCCGCTTCCAGCATGCGGACGATGCGCAATCCCGCCTCGCCGCCATTGCGGGGCTTCTTGTTTTCGCGGATGCAATCGAGAAAGTAGCGAGTTTCCAGCTGCAAGGCTTCCACCGGTTCCACCCTCGGAGCCACCATGTCGCCGGACCGATAACTAATCAAAAGATTGTAGACGTCACCTCGGGATTGCACATCGACTCCCTTGTCATACAACTTGATCTTCTCGTCGGGCTCCAAATCGTTCCACACCAGCATGCGCTTCTCCCCTCCCACCAGCGTCATGCGGATCTTCACCGGCGAAAGCCAGTTCACATTGAAGTGGGCGATCATGGAGTCGGGATAGTAGACCGTAATGTAGGCCACATCCTCGTAACCGCTGAAGTGAGTAGTCCCCGTGGCCACCAGCGCCTCGGGCGTGCCCGGAACCAGGTGATCCAGGATCGAAAGATCGTGGGGAGCCAGGTCCCACACCACGTTGACGTCATGTTGAAACAGTCCCAGGTTCACCCGGGTGGAGTCGTAATAGAGCAGCTTCCCCAGGCTGTCCTGCTCGATGAGCTGCTTGATCTTCCTTACCGCACCGGTGAATAGGAAAGTGTGGTCGACCATGATCAGGCGCCCCTTGGCCTCCGCCAGTTCGACCAAGCGCTTCGCCTCGTCGGAGTTGGCGGTAAACGGTTTCTCCACGAAAACATGCTTACCGTTTTCCAGCGCCCGGCGGGCGAGCTCGTAATGCGTCGCCACCGGTGTGACCACGGCTACCGCGTCAACGTCCGGGGAATCCAAGACTTCGTTTGGTTCTTTTACCAGCGTAACCCCGGGATACATGCGTCGGGCGCGGTCCAAAGCCTCGGACCCGGCGTCGCAAATCATGGTCACCGTGCAGTCGGAGTGGCGCATGAAGTTGCGTACGATGTTTGGTCCCCAGTAGCCGTAACCGATAACGCCGATGCGAAGATCGCTGTTCATGCTGGTTCTCCTGAGACTCACCGCATTAGGAACCATGTGGAGGAGACAGCCGTTACTCGAGGCTGCTAACGGGAAACGCGTCTTAGGTTTCAGGTTTCAAGTTTCAGGAACAGGGCTTCGCCGTTTTGTGGGGTGGGACGTTATGGTTCAGTGATGGAGGATGAGCTTCAGCAGCAAAGGAAGCCGAGAGTAAGCCAATTCGAAGATCTGAAGGTGTGGCGGGAGGCTCGGCAATCCGCTGAAAAAATCTATTGCGTCACCGACGAGACTACTCTCTTGTGGGGTAACTCCGCCATCCTCGGCCACAAATTCCGACGCTCCAACCACTACGGACCTCCCATCTCCTGAAACTTGAAACCTGAAACCTTCTCCGCCGCTCGACCCGCCGCCGTCAACACGCTCCGTCGCCGCGGAAAACGGCGATCGGAGTCAACAGAAGGAGCTTCAGATCCAGCCACAGCGACCAGTTGCGGGCATACTGCAGGTCCAGTCGCACCATATCGTCGAAGCTCGTGCGGCTCCGGCCGAAGACCTGCCAGAGACCCGTGATTCCCGGTTTCACCTCCAGAATCCGCCGCCGGTGCCAGACATCGTAGCGGAGGATTTCGTAAGGAATGGGCGGGCGGGGCCCCACCAGCGACATCTCACCCTTGAGCACGTTGAAAAGCTGTGGAAGCTCGTCCATGCTCGTTTTGCGCAAAAAGCGTCCCAGCGGTGTCACCCGAGGATCCTCTACCAGCTTGAAAATGGCCTTCCCGTCCGGACCGAAAGCCGCGTTCTTGCCTTGACGGATGTACTCGTCTATGTAGCGCTCGTGGACGGAAGAATCGACGTTCGTGTACATGGAGCGGAACTTCAAGAACGAAAAGGATTGACCGTATTGCCCTATCCTCCTTTGCACGTAAAACACCGGTCCCTTTGAGGTTGCCTTCACCAGCAATGCGATCAGAGCCATCAAGGGAGCCAACAGTACCAGCAAAACCAAACTCCCGCAGAGGTCCATGATTCGCTTGAGGATTTGCGAACCTTTCCTGGAAGGTTTCCGAGGCTGAAGATCGGGAAACAAGGTCTCGCGGGTTTCCTCCGGGATTTCCTTGCCGAGGTCGGTGGGGAAAAAGTACACCCGCACACGAATCTTGCTGAAGACGGACGCGGGAAGCCGGCTCGCCAAACATTGCTCCACTTTTTGCTCGATGAAGCCCGTCAAGTCGGGTGTGGCGTCTTTACCCAGCTCCGTTAGAATTGCGCCCGCCACGTGGTCTTCCCGCCGCCAGCCGATAATGTCCGTCTCGCGGAGCATGCAGCCCAGCTCGGAAAACAGCAGGTCTCGGAACACTGGATCCAGCCGGCCCGAGTCGTCCCGCACGGCGTATACGTCCACGCAGACGAGGAGAAACGGCTTGCCGGAGCGTTCCGAGCGTTTTCGCTCCAGCACCAACGCCTGCTCGAAGGCGACCTCGTCGTAAGGCAAAGATCGCTTTGTCGCCCTGGACACCCGCACATTCAGAATGGGTTCCCTCGACATGGACGTAGCCATTTCCTCACCTCCCACTCGATGGATCCGACTGCACCGATATGGGTATCTTAGAAACCGGCATTACCTTTCCCGTTCGGTCTTTCTGCCCGCCGACACAGCTTCGCCCTCTCACTTACATCGGCTGCAGCACAGGTCAAAACAAACTCGAAACACGGCCTCCGACGGTAGGTGCTGGTACGCAATCAGCGTACCAGAGACACTGCTTCCCCCAAGTGCGCGGCCAAAGATACCGCCCACTCGGCTTTCGGCGGCGAAGGGGTTGTGGGTCCCACCGGGTCGGTCAGAAATCGGCGTCATAATTCAGGCAATCGCCTCCACAGTCCGCCGTTTCGGCGTGTCGCCTACCGGGAACGGCGGTCGCGAGTTTCCGGAGAGTTGGACGTTCGGCGGAGAAGGTTTCAGGCACATGAGGATGAAGGGTTCAGGTTTCGAGTTTCAGGAAGAGGTGAAGGTGAGATGTTCGAGGTAGGTGGACCGGGTTCTCCTTGATTGGCCCTTCTCCACCTTTGCATGCAGAGAAATGCGTCCTGCAGAATCGTGAATGCCCCTGGTCACGGGACTACGAGAGGCGACGGCCCGCCTGTCTTGAAGGCGGACGGAGGTTTCTCACCCGATGGTACAACGTTAGGGTTTCTTCGTCCGCGCAAGCGGTCCCCGGAAAGGCAACCGGGAGGGGAGACTGCCGGTAACGTCTCCAAGCTACCAGCGTCTCTAGCCGGTCAAATCCCTCACCAACTCCTGGTTGATCAGAATGAGATTCTCCCTCCGCAGGTTCTCGATGATGTTCTGGATGTAGGCGTTGAAGAACTCGGTCCGCTTCTGTTGAGCAAGTTGTTCCGCTATCGATGCACGTTGCGCCTGGAACGCTTCTTCGTCAAAGGGAGTCTTTTCCACGACCTGAAAGACGATGTACTTACCCGCCACCAAAACCGGAGTGCTTACGCCGCCGGGCTGAAGGCTGAAAGCCTGATCATGAACCTCCGGAGAAAACCTGAGGTTGTCGTCGATGTTGACGCCCTTGCGGAAGAAGTCCGTAGTGGTCAGGCTCAGTCGCGACTCCGCGGCGGCCGCCTCGAAATCTTTCCCCTCGGCCGTGACGGCCCGAAAGAACGCTTGGGCGTTATCCCTCGCCAGTTGGTCGGCCTCTTGCCGGCGGTATTGCGCGATCACTTGTTCCCGGATTTCCTCGAGCGGCGGTATTCGTGACGGCTTCACTTCATCGACCCGCGCGAGGAGAAATCGCCCTGCAGCATCGTAAGGGCCAACCAACGATCCGGTCTGGGCTGCGAAAATCTGTCGGGTGAAGTCACGGCCGGCGCCGGCCGTGGGTACGCCTTCAGCCTCGCTGAAGAAGCGCGTCTGAAAGACCTCGATTGAGTGCTTTGCAGCCACGTCTTCCAGGCTTGCCCCTGCACGCACCTCTTGAGCAATCTGCTGGGCGATTTCCCTGGATTGCTCGGCCGCCTTCTTCAGGCGGGCGTTGAACTCGGCTTGGCTGCGCCGGGCGGCTTCGCCGGGGCGGGTCTTTTCCAAGGTTTGAATGATGTGAAAACCGAAAGGAGACCGTACCAGACCGCTGATTTCTCCGGGCTCGAGAGCAAAGGCCGCTTGCTCGAACTCGGGAACCATTTGTCCGCGGCCGAAAAAGCCCAAATCTCCGCCTTTCGCGGCCGAGGCCGGATCCTCCGAGTACTCTCGGGCCAACCGCTCAAAATTCTCTCCGGAACGCAGGCGACGTAAGATATCTTCAGCCTTCCGCCGGGCCTCGTCTTCCTTGCCTTCCTCCACCCGGATCAGAATATGGCGGGCGTGAACCTGCTCATCTTCAGTCGCCTGGGGCATCTCTCGGGCAATATCTTCCTCCGTCACCTCGACGTCGGTAGGTCTCACGTAAACGCTCACGAGGGTCACCTTGCGCTGCTCCGGTTCCCGGAAATCCTCCTGGCGAGTCTCAAAAAACTCACGCAACCGTTCCTCGGGTACTTCCACGTCGGTCAGCGACTCCGGGTCGAAGACGACGTAGCGCACCTTAACCTGCTGGTTCGTCTCGGCGAAAGCCTGACGGAGTTCCTCCTCCGTGACCGTAATGCCGTCGGTCAGCACCTCGCGCAGCTTTTCGGCCAACAGGTCGCGCTGCATGGCGGCTTCAAATTCGCTGACGGAAATGTTGTTAGCCTGCAAGATCTGCTTATATTGCTCGGTGCCTACGAAAACTCCGTCGTTGGAGAAGATCTGTAGGATCGTCCGGCGCAACTCGTCCGGTGGCACCTGAAGTCCCAGTTCCCTGGCGGCGTAAGCGGCCGCATACTGGCGGATCAACTGGTTGAGCGCCTGCTGCTCGATTCCCAGTTGCCGGACCACGTTGGGATCCTGCCTGTCAAGCTGGTAAACCTGCCGGTAGGTTTCGTAAAGCTGGCGATAGTAACGCCCGAATTCTCCGGCGGTGATGGGTTGGCCGGCGACACTGGCGACCTCGCGATGGCCTAGGCCAACTCTCATCCCCGTCGGTGTATCCACGAAAAGCAAAACGGTCGTCATACCGATGGCCACGATGACCGCCAGCATGACCCACCGGACCCACTCTTTTCTGCGTCGGAACAGAGGAAGCATGGTTTTGGCTCCTGCCTGGTATCGGTAGTTCCGGGAGCGGACTAATGCTTGCCGGACCCGCCGTTGAGGAATCTCATCCTACCATAGACGGAGATAATCCAGAGACCTCAAACGGGGCGGACGCAATAGGATCTACTTGCTTGCAGACGGGAGGTGGTCGGGAAGCAAGGTGCCCACGTAAGGGAGGTTGCGGTAGCGCTGGTTCCAGTCGAGACCGTATCCGACGACGAAGCGGTCGGGAATCTCAAAGCCCAGGTAATCGATTTCAACCGTTACGCGCCGGCGGGCTTTCTTGGACAGTAGCGAACATATCCGCAACGTTCGTGGATTACGGGCTTCCAGGAGGCGACGTAAGTATTGGAGGGTGCCGCCTGTGTCCACAATGTCTTCGACGAGAAGAACGTCCTCTCCGTGCAAAGGCATCTCCAGGTCTTTAAGCAAACAGATCTCGCCGGCCGGAGCGGTTCCGTCGTAGCTGGCCACCGCCAGGTAGTCGATGCGAAGATTAGGCGGCAGTCGCCGGACCAAATCGGCGTGAAAGAAGACGGCTCCCCGGAGCACCCCGACAATGATGGGATCCCCTCCGCCGAAGTCTCGAGCGATCACCTCGGCGAGTTCCGCGACACGTCGCCGGATCCGCTCCTCGGGAATGAGGACTTCGAGCCTGATCAATTCGTTACCCACGAGGTCAAAATACCATTGGGGCGTGACGCCTGCGCTCCTGTATCACGGGCAAAAATGCTCGTGATACCCAAAACGCGTTACGCGCGACGGATTCGGAGCAGTCCGACCAGAGAGAAAACGCCCACGAGCAGCAGAACCCACGCCTCCGGTTCGGGGACCTTCATCGGCGGAGGCCCTTCCGGCTTCCCATCGTCGTCGCGCGGTACGGTTCCACCACCCGGGCCGTCGTCTATAGGACCCCCGTCTATCGGCGGCAAGAAGGGCAATACGGCGATGTACGCGGGTTTCTGGCGGGGAGGATCCGAGGGAGAACTCCCGCCCTGTTCCAGGTACTCCCGCCACGGAGCCGGCAGGCCGGCCGACCAACCCTGTCCGGTCGGGTCGTACCCGAGGAAGTCCCAAGGCGTTTGAGGGTCCAGACCGGAAAGATTGCGCAGTAAAGCAGCGAACAGTTCCTGGTCTTCGCTTCCCGACGGAAGGTTCTGCAAGGCCTCCAATGTATCCACGAAGCGTCCGTCGTAGACGCCGTCGATAGACCGGACCTGCCAAGGCCAAAGGGCGGAGAGAATCCGTTCGGGCTGGGTTCTCTGCTGCAGAGCGGCGTAGGAAGGCTCGAGGACGGGCAAGTAGGCGCCTCCCGGACCGGACGGTTCGCGTGCCGGCGCGCTTCCCCGTTCCAGGGTGCCAAGCTGTTCCAGAAACCAAGCGGCAAGACGCTCTTGCGCCGAATCAAACTCCGGGGAGCGGAAAAACGGCGATGTTCCGACAATCGGCAGCAGCAGAAGCGCCAGCAACAGGACAAACGGTACCTTCCGCCATCCCGAGCGGGCCCTCTTCATCTGATACTTGACTCTCCTGGTTCGTCGCCGTTCCATAAGCAGCCGGTTCCTTGCCTTGGATGGTAAGCAGCAATCAACGTTCCACTATCTGTGGAGAAAGTCAATCGCTCATGGCCGTGAGAATCATGATGAGAAGGTAAGGGTACGTTGGGTGGTGATTTGCCCAATTTGGGTATGCGCCGTTCGGTTGCCGCTCAGTAGTCGGGAAAAGACTCGGCTCAACATGATCACCCGGTCTGCCGCCTTTCTCTCATGCCCCGGGTTCGGCCGAACACGCCGCCGTCCCCCGGACGGAGCGGTCTTCGATCTTCTGCAGAAGCCGGATGATGACAACCATAACCAACAAGGCGATCAAAAAGAACACGATTCCGCCTCGGCGATGGAGATCTCCCTCGAGAAACCCGGGATCAACCCGAATCGACAGAAGTGTCAAGGTCGCGATTCGCAGTCCGTTCTTGAACATGGCCAGGGGGAAAAGAAGAGCGATCAGAAGGCCCCGGGTCCAGAAGCGCCGGAGGAAAAGCCGGCCGGCCAAAAGCCCGGTGATCACCAAGGCCATGGTGGAGCGTATGCCACTGCATTGTTCGGCGATCTCGATGGCCACGTTCGGCAATAGAAAGCGGGTTCCTTCCTGCAGGTAGGGTACGGCGGACAGCCGGAAGAAGAAATCGGTCGTGTGGGTGGATCCCCACAACAGCAAGTCGATCCAGGGCTGCAAGAGGAAGCTCGGCAAGGGGACGAAGAAGAGCAGCATGAAAAAGGGGAACGACGCCGTCAGCAGTGCGTGGGTGCCGCATCGCCAGACGAACAAGGCAGTCACGCCGACGACGAAGGCCGCGATCTGGAGTGAGAGCCGCTCAAGGGTTTCCGGACCGGTGAAATCGGGCAGCACCGGAACCAGCAAGATCAAGGAGCAGAGACCGAAAAAAGCGGCCGGTACGGGATCCGACGAAAAGGAAAGTCGGTGCCTCTCATGCCAGAGCAACCCTGCAAAGATCAGGGGAATCAATCCGACATGGGAGTAATCGTCGTTCTCCAGTCCAAGGCGGACCAGGCGGTATAAGGCGGGCGAAAAGAGCAGCGACCAAACCGCCACCAGTCCCACCCACTCCCAGAGGGGGTGGGGCATGTCCGCCAAGAGTTTCATAAACCGGGTTCTCACCCAAGGCATCCGGGTCGCTTTAGAAAGCCCTCCCTCGTAGCGTCGTTCGGTCTTCTAGCAATTCGAGAGCCAATTTCTTGCAATCGGTGCGGTGCGGCACGCATGTTATCCGGCGCCCAGCCAAGTTGTAGAGCGTCTTACCCGGAATGGGAGGTCGTTTCCCGTGTTGCGCGTCGTGGGTACGGCGTACTGTGTTCCCCGTCGCCGTACGCTGTACGCGTCACGCTCCGGAGGGGAGCGCAGGCGTCCTCGCCTGCGGCCACGGGTAGGCGGTTCTCCCGTGGTTGCGGCGACGGCGGAGACGACCGTCCTCCGGTCCGGCGAGCCGGCCACGGGGTGAAACACCCGTCACGCTCTCCGGGGGACGCGCCACGGAAGACGCCTTTCTGTCATAGAATTTCGCCGATGAGCAGCGACAGGGCAGGCCGTATTACTTGCATCTTGTTCGATCTTGGAGGCGTGCTGGTTCAGTGGGACGGTGTGCCGGCACTGGTAGAGGTGAGTCGGGGACGGCTGACGGAAGAGGACGCCCGGCGTTTCTGGCTCGAGTCACCTTCGGTGATGCGCTTCGAGCGGGGCCAATGTGGTCTGCAGGAGTTTGCCCGGGGTGCGGTGAAAGAGTTGGGACTGGCCATGGATCCGGAAGAATTTTTGGCGCGGTTCAAGACCTGGGATCGTGGACCGCTTCCGGGTGCCTGGGAGTTGCTGGACGAACTTCGCGGCCGCTATTTGTTGGGTTGTCTAAGCAACAACAACGCTCTGCACTGGGAAATCATCCGAAACGATTTCGATTTCGGACGACGCTTCGATCGTTGCTACCTCTCCCACGAACTCGGACTAACGAAGCCTGAGCCCGGAATCTTTGAGTACGCGCTGCGGGATCTGGGACTGCCGGCGTCTCGGGTCTTCTACCTGGACGACAACCCGGAGTGTGTACAGACCGCCCGCAGCCTGGGTATGTATGCGGAGCCGGCGCGCGGCGTTTCGGAAGCCCGCGCCCGTCTCGCCACGGCGGGCTTGCTGTGAGGGGCACGTCGTCCCGGCCGACGTGTCGGGCGGGTGTGCAAAAGAACGGTCTCGACGGCAGGTCGGCGTCCGGGCCCTGTGGTCGATAGGTCGTGATATCCCGTCGCCGCCCGGGGCCGTCGCATAGGAGAA
>Ga0208198_1003157_pt1 | contig 11579 bp, 3 predicted proteins | sample AD_JPNTR2_MetaG_FD_184446 | JGI IMG/M metagenome (GOLD analysis project Ga0208198, IMG submission 184446) | Active sludge microbial communities of municipal wastewater-treating anaerobic digesters from Japan - AD_JPNTR2_MetaG (SPAdes) (version 2) | ecosystem: Engineered > Bioreactor > Anaerobic >... | reverse complement strand
CCTGCCTTGTGAAATCTTCAATGAGTGTGGATTTGAAAGCCCTCACCCACTCTTCGTTTCCACTTTCATCGATCGTATATCTGATTCGACAATTCGTCATTCCCTTCTCGATATCGAACGAGCAGGTGTCCAAATACCACTGCACAACACCTATTCTCGCAACTGATTTTTCTATGAGGTTACGTGCCAATTTTTCGTCTACCAAGTATTTTTTCTCCCTTTCGATGTACATCCTATCCCTCCTCGTTTTGACAATTGCATTTTTAACCTTCTCACTGATTATTATACACCATCTTCTGCGCTATTTGGCTCGTAAATATGAGAAATTAGCTGATCTTATTTGACAAAACCATTTACAGTGATACAATCGGTGAAATTATCGCATATTTGTATCTATCTTTCAAAATTGAGGTGAGTGTACATGTACGATGGAAAATTAGTCAGACTGAGGGCGTACGATAGGAAGGACATCGACAAGGCTTGGGAATACGTAAACGATCCAGAAGTGAAAAGATTTCTCGTTCCAGGCATACCATTTCCGTTGAGAAAAGATGATGAAGCGAAATGGTACGAGAGTTTGAATCCATCTTCGACAAATAGCTATTCGTTCGCCATCGAAAGATTGGCTGATGGAGAATACATCGGTGGTTGCGGTATCAACGAAGTCGATTGGAAGAACTCACATGCCTTAGTTGGTATCTTCCTTGGCAAACAATTCTGCAACAACGGGTACGGCACGGATGCAATGAGAGCGCTCGTCAACTTCATCTTCAGCGAGATGAACCTACACAAGGTAAGCCTCCTAACATATGGATTCAACAAGAGAGCAATCAGGTCGTACGAAAAAGTAGGGTTCAAGGTAGAAGGTGTGCTGAAGGAAAACATATATCGTGAAGGACAATACCATGATGAATTAATCATGGCCATATTCAAAGAAGAATGGAAGAATACATCTGCTGATGAACCTGTGAGGATTTGAATTGTTTAGTACATGGCTCTTTTTCTTAATAATTGCGTTATAATCAAGGTAATTTATGAACCATTCTGGGGGAGGGATGGAAAAATGAAGAAGGCGACTTTTATCACGATAATCGTACTTTCTATCTTCACAATATCTTTGTTTGGGGCTGCAAAGGATACCACACCACCTACAGTGAGTATAACAAACCCGAAGGACAATGCTGTAGTATCGGGAGTTGTAACCATCAAAGTGGATGCAAGTGATAGCAGTGGAATAGCAAAAGTTGAATTTTACGTAGGTGATAGCAAGTTAGGAGAAGATAGTAGCAAACCGTATGAGTACAGTTGGGACACAAAGAAAATTAAAGATGGGACATATGTACTAACGGCAAAGGCAACCGACAGCGCAGGAAATAAAAATTCGGCGAGTATAAAAGTTGTTGTAAATAACACGAAAGTTGAAACATGGCAAAAGACGTTTGGTGAAAAGTATGATGACGGAGCAAATTCGATCCAACAAACGACAGATGGTGGATACATAGTTGCTGGATGGACTTACTCTTTTGACTCTGGCGGACATGATGCCTACATCTTAAAGCTGAATTCAAAAGGAGAAGTTCAGTGGCAGAAGACGTTTGTTAGAGAGAACAGTGATGATGAAGCAAAATCCGTTCGACAAACGACAGATGGTGGATACATAGTTGCTGGACGGACTGGTGATTTCGAATCTGGAGATCTCTACATCTTGAAGTTGAATTCAAAGGGAGAAGCTGAATGGGAGAAGACGTTTGGTGGAGAATACAGTGATGTAGCAAATTCGATTCAACAAACGACAGATGGTGGGTACACAGTTGCTGGATGGACTAACTCTTTCGGTTCTGGAGGGGAAGATCTCTACATCTTGAATCTGAATTCAAAAGGAGAAGCTGAATGGGAGAAGACGTTTGGTGGAGGAGATGACGATGTAGCAAATTCGATCCAGCAAACGACAAATGGCGGATACATAGTTGCCGGATGGACTAAGTCTTTTGGCTCTGGAGAGCAAGATGCCTTCGTCTTGAAGTTGAATTCAAAAGGAGAGGCTGAATGGCAAAAGACTTTTGGTGGGAAAGACGATGATGAAGCAAATTCGATCCAACAAACGAAAGATGGCGGATACATAGTTGCCGGATGGACTAAATCTTCCGGCTCTGGATTGGAAGATGTCTATGTTTTGAAGTTAAATTCAAAAGGAGATTTAGAATGGCAAAAGACGTTTGGTGGGAAAGGCGATGATGAAGCAAAATCGATCCAACAAACGAAAGATGGCGGATACATAGTTGCCGGATGGACTCGATCTTTCGGCTCTGGAAAAGAAGATATCTACATCTTGAAGTTGAATTCAAATGGAGAGGTAGAATGGCAAAAAACGTTTGGCGGAGAAAACAGTGATGGAGCAAATTCGATTCAACAAACGACAGATAGTGGATACATAGTTGCTGGATGGACTAAGTCTTTCGGCTCTGGAGGAGATATCTGCCTCTTGAAATTGGATTCAAAAGGATGGGTAGATACCACTCCACCAGAGGTAAAGATCATCTCACCAAGCGATTGGGTAGAACTTAGTGGAACAATAGAGATCAATATAGATGCGACAGATAATGTTGAATTGGAGAAGGTGACACTGTATATTGATGGTAAGAAAGTCAAGGAATATTCATCAGGTCCATATAAGTACAGTTGGGGTAGTAACAAAGCAACAGAGGGCACACATACAATAACTGTTGAAGCAGTGGACAAATCAGGTAACGTTCAAACAAAAAGTGTGACGATGATAATGGATAAGATAAAGGACATTTCATGGCAGAAGACGTTTGGTGGGAAAGACAATGATGAAGCAAATTCGATCCAACAAACGACAGATGGTGGATACATAGTTGCTGGAGAAACCGGTTCTTTCGGCTCTGGATTGGAAGATGTCTACATCTTGAAATTGAATTCAAAAGGAGAAGTTCAGTGGCAGAAGACGTTTGGTGGAGAAGGCAGTGATGAAGCAAATTCGATTCAACAAACGACAGATGGTGGATACATAGTTGCTGGATGGACTGAATCTTTCGGTTTTGGAGGGCAAGATGTTTACATCTTGAAGCTGAATTCAAATGGAGAATTAGAATGGCAAAAAACGTTTGGTGGAAAGTATGACGATGGAGCAGAATCAATTCAACACACAGCAGATGGTGGATACATTATCGCTGGATGGACTAAATCTTTTGGCTCTGGATTGGAAAATGTCTACATTTTGAAGTTGAATTCAAAAGGGCAGTTAGAATGGCAAAAAACATTTGGTAGAGGAGACAGTGATGAAGCAAATTCGATCCAACAAACGACGGATGGTGGATACATAGTTGCTGGATGGACTAAATCTTCTGACTCTGGAGAAGGAGATGTCTACATCTTGAAATTGAATTCAAAAGGAGAAGTTCAGTGGCAAAAAACGTTTGGTGGAAAGTATGACGATGATGTAGCAAATTTGATCCAACAAACGGCAGATGGCGGATACATAGTTGCCGGATGGACTAAATCTTTTGGTTCTGGATGGAAAGATGTCTACATCTTGAAGTTGAATTCAAAAGGAGAAAAAGAGTGGCAAAAGATGTTTGGTGGAGAGTATGATGATGAAGCAAATTCGATCCAACAGACTACAGATGGTGGATACATAGTTGCCGGATGGACTAAATCTTTCGGCTCTGGAGAAAAAGATGTCTACATCTTGAAGTTGAATTCAAAGGGAGAAGTTGAATGGCAGAAGACATTTGGTGGGAAGGAGGATGATGAAGCAAATTCAATTCAACAAGCAACGGATGGCGGATACATAGTTACCGGATGGACTTCCTCTTTCGGCTCTGCGGGACAAGGGCAAGATGTCTACATCTTGAAGTTGAATTCAAAAGGGGAGATAGATACCACTCCACCAGAGGTAAAGATCATCTCACCGAGCAATGGAGTAGAACTTGGTGGGACGATTGAGATCAATATAGATGCAAAAGACAACTATGATTTGGAGAAAGTCACGTTGTACATCGATGGTAAGAAAGTCAAAGAATACACATCAGGTCCATACAAGTACACTTGGGATAGTAGTAAAGCGACAGAAGGTGCTCATACTATAACTGCTGAAGCGATTGACTTGTCAGGCAACGTTGGGAGAAAAAGCATTGCAACGGCGATAGTGGATAGGATAAAAGACGTAACGTGGCAAAAGACGTTTGGTGGAGAAGGCAGTGATGAAGCAAAATCGATCCAACAAACGACAGATGGTGGATACATAGTTGCCGGGTCGACTTACTCTTTCGGTGCTGGAAAAGAAGATGTCTACATCTTAAAGTTGAATGCAAAAGGAGAAGTTGAATGGCAAAAGACGTTTGGTGGGAAGGACGATGATGAAGCAAATTCCATTCAACAAACGGCAGATGGTGGATACATAGTTGCTGGATGGACTGCTTCCATTGGCTCTGGAGGGAAAGATGTCTACATTTTGAAGTTGAATTCAAAAGGAGAAGTAGAATGGCAAAAGACGTTTGGTGGAGAAGAGGATGATGAAGCAAATTCGATCCAACAAACGGCAGATGGCGGATACATAGTTGCCGGAGGGACTTACTCTTTCGGCTCTGGATGGCAAGATGTGTACATCTTGAAGTTGAATTCAAAAGGAGAAGTAGAATGGCAAAAGACGTTTGGTGGAGGGGACAGTGATGGAGCAAACTCAGTGCAGCAAACGACAGATGGTGGATACATAGTTGCTGGATGGACTGAATCTTTCGGCTCCGGAGTTTATTATGAAGATGTCTACATCTTAAAGTTGAATTCAAAAGGAGAAGCAGAATGGCAAAAGACGTTTGGTGGGAAAGACGATGATGTAGCAAATTCGGTCCAACAAACGATAGATGGTGGGTACATAGTTGCTGGATGGACTTACACTTCTGACTCCGAAGATGCCTATGTCTTGAAGCTGAATTCAAAAGGAGGAGTTGAATGGCAAAAGATGTTTGGTGGAGAAGACAGCGATGATGAAGCAAATTCGATCCAACAAACGAAAGATGGAGGATACATAGTTGCCGGATGGACTAACTCTCTCGGTTCCGGAGGGGCAGATGCCTACGTCTTGAAGCTGAATTCAAAAGGAGAAGCTGAATGGCAAAAAACGTTTGGTGGGAAAGACGATGATGTAGCAAATTCGGTCCAACAAACGACGGATGGCGGATACATAGTTGTCGGATGGACTAGTTCTTTCGGCTCTGGAGGAGCAGATGTCTACATCTTGAAATTGGATTCAAAAGGATGGGTAGATACCATTCCACCAGAGGTAAAGATTATCTCACCAAAGGATGGAGTAGAACTTGGTGGAACGATAGAGATCAATATAGATGCGACAGATAATGTTGAGTTGGAGAAGGTAACGCTGTATATTGATGGTAAAAAAATCAAGGAATATACGTCAGGTCCATACAAGTACAGTTGGGATAGTAGCAAAGCAACAGAAGGCGCACATACGATAATTGTTGAAGCAGAGGACAGGTCAGGTAACGTTCAAACAAAAAGTGTGACGATGATAATGGATAAGACAAGGGATATTTCATGGGAGAAAACGTTTGGTGGAAACGGTTATGATGGAGCAAGTTCGATCCAGCAAACGACAGATGGAGGATACATAGTTGCCGGATGGACTGAATCTTTCGGCTCTGGAGAAGATGTCTACATCTTGAAGTTAGATTCAAATGGGGAAGTTGAATGGCAAAAGACGTTTGGTGGAGAGGATTATGATGAAGCAAATTCGATCCAACAAACGAAAGATGGCGGATACATAGTTGCAGGATGGACTAAATCTTTTGGTTCTGGTGGAGCAGATGCCTACATCTTGAAATTTAATTCAAAAGGAGAAATTGGATGGGAAAAGACGTTTGGTGGAAAAGGCGATGATGAAGCAAATTCGATCCAACAGACTACAGATGGCGGATACATAGTTGCTGGATGGACTGGTTCCTTTGGCTCTGGAGGATATGATGTTTACATCTTAAAGCTGAATTCAAAAGGAGAGGTAGAATGGCAAAAGACTTTTGGTGGAGAAGACTATGATGTAGCAAATTCGATACACCAAACGACAGATGGTGGATACATAGTTGCTGGATGGACTTCCTCTTTCGGCTCTGGAGAGGCAGATGTCTATATCTTGAAGTTGAATTCAAAAGGAGAAATGGAATGGCAGAAAACGTTTGGTGGGAAAGGCGATGATGAAGCAAATTCGATTCAACAAACTACAGATGGTGGATACATAGTTGTCGGGTGGACTAAATCTTTTGGTTCTGGATGGAAAGATGTCTACATTTTGAAGTTGAATTCAAAAGGAGAAATAGAGTGGCAAAAGACGTTTGGTGGGAAGTATGATGATGAAGCAAATTCGATCCAGCAAACGACGGATGGAGAATACATAGTTGCTGGATACAAAGATGGAGATGTCTACATCTTGAAGTTGAATTCAAAAGGAGAAATGGAATGGCAGAAGACGTTTGGTGGGGAGTATAATGATGAAGCAGAATGGATACACCAAACGACAGATGGTGGATACATAGTTGCTGGATGGACTTACTCTTTTGACTCTCGAAAAGATTTCTACATCTTGAAGTTGAATTCAAAAGGAGAGATAGAAGAATAAATCGATGTTTATTGAACTAAGTATGCATTTGTAGGGTTGTTGGAGAAAGTCCAACAACCCTTTCTTTATTTTGAATCAATGATAGACAAACTTAAATGATTTTGCTATCAAAGAAATTGGTTCGAAGAATTCCCATGCCTTAGTTGGCATCTTTCTTGGCAAGCAATTCTGCAACAACGGATACGGCACGGATGTATGAGAGTGCTCGTTAACTTCATCTTCAACGAAATGAACCTACACAAGGTAAGTCTCCTAACATATGGATTCAACAAGAGGCAATCAGGTCGTACGAAAAAGTAGGGTTTAAGGTGGAAGGTGTGCTGAAAGAAAATATATATCGTGAAGGACAGTACCACGATGAAGTAATCATGTCCATATTCAAAGAAGAATGGAAGAGCTTATCTGCTGATGAACCTGTGAGGATTTGAATTGTTTAGTAACTGGCTCTTTTTCTTAATAATTGTGTTATAATTAAGACAACTAATGAGCCATTCTGGGGGAGGGATTGGAAGAATGAAGAAGGCAACTGTCATCGTAGTAATCGTACTTTCTATCGTCACAATATCTTTGTTTATACTTGCAAAAAGTACAAAACTTATTGTAAATAACACGAAAGTTGAAACATGGCAGAGGACGTTTGGTGGGTGGTATAATGATGAAGCAAATTCGATCCAACAAACGGTAGATGGTGGGTACATAGTTGCTGGATGGACAAAATCCTTTAGCTCTGGAGAAGAAGATGCCTACATCTTGAAGTTGAATTCAAAAAGAGAAACTGAATGGCAAAAAACGTTTGGTGGAGAAAGCATTGATGAAGCAAAATCGATCCAGCAGACAACGGATGGTGGATACATAGTTGCCGGATGGACTTGGTCTTTTGGCGCTGGAGGAAAAGATGCCTACATCTTGAAGTTGAATTCAAACGGGGAAGTAGAATGGCAGAAGGCGTTTGGTGGAGAGTATAATGATGAAGCAGATTCGATCCAGCAAACGACGGATGGTGGATACATAGCTGCTGGAGGGACTGAATCTTTCGGCTCTGGAGGAAAAGATGTCTACATCTTGAAGTTGAATTCAAACGGGGAAGTAGAATGGCAGAAGGCGTTTGGTGGAGAGTATAATGATGAAGCAGATTCGATCCAGCAAACGACGGATGGTGGATACATAGTTGCCGGATGGACTTGGTCCTTCGGTTCTGGATTAGAAGATATCTACATCTTGAAGTTGGATTCAAATGGGGAAGTAGAATGGCAGAAGACATTTGGTGGAGGCAGTTATGATGAAGCAAATTCGATCCAACAGACAACGGATGGTGGATACATAGTTGCCGGATGGACTAAATCTTTCAGGTCTCGAGAAGATGCCTACATTTTGAAGTTGAATTCAAAAGGTGACTTAGAATGGCAGAAGACGTTTGGTGGAGGAGACAGCGATGGGGCAAATTCGATCCAACAAACGAAAGATGGCGGGTACATAGTTGCCGGATGGACTTACTCTTTTGGCTTTGGAGGGAAAGATGCTTACATCTTAAGGTTAAATTCAAAAGGTGACTTAGAATGGCAGAAGACGTTTGGTGGAGGAAACTATGATGAAGCAAATTCAATCCAACAAACGACAGATGGTGGATACATAGTTGCTGGATGGACTTACTCTTTCGGCTCTGGAGAATCAGATATCTACATCTTTAAATTGGATTCAAAAGGATGGGTAGATACCATTCCACCCGAGGTAAAGATCGTCTCACCAAGCGATGGAATAGAACTTGGTGGAACAATTCAGATCAATATAAAGGCGACAGATAATGCCAAATTGGAGAAGATAACACTGTATATTGATGGTAAGAAAATTAAAGAATACACCTCAGGTCCATACAAGTACACTTGGGATAGTAGCGAAGCATCAGAAGGTGCACATATGATAACTGTTGAAGCAGTGGACAAAACAGGTAATGTGAGAACAAAAAGTGTGACCGGGATAATGGATAAGATAAAGGATATTTCATGGCAGAAGATATTTGGTGGAGAAGACAGCGATGGGGCAAATTCGATCCAACAAACGACGGATGGCGGATACATAGTTGCTGGATCGACTTACTCTTTCGGCTCTGGATATACAGATGTCTACATTTTGAAGTTGAATTCAAAAGGAGAAGTAGAATGGCAGAAAACGTTTGGTGGAAAAGACAATGATGAAGCAAAATCGATCCAGCAAACGGCAGATGGCGGATACATAGTTGCTGGAGGGACTAGTTCTTTTGGCTCTGGATGGCAAGATGTGTACATCTTGAAGTTGAATTCAAAAGGAGAAGTAGAATGGCAAAAGACGTTTGGTGGGAAGTATAATGATGAAGCAAATTCGATCCAACAAACGGCAGATGGCGGATACATAGTTGCCGGAGGGACTAACTCTTTCGGCTCTGGATATACAGATGTCTACATCTTGAAGTTGAATGCGAAAGGAGAAGTAGAATGGCAAAAAACGTTTGGTGGAGAAAGAGATGATGAAGCAAATTCGATCCAACAAACGACAGACGGAGAATACATAGTTGCTGGATGGACTAACTCTTTAGGCTCTGGAGAGCAAGATGTCTACATCTTGAAGCTGAATTCAAATGGGGAAGTTGAATGGCAGAAAACGCTTGGTGGAGAGTATGATGATGAAGCAAATTCGATCCAACAAACGAAAGATGGTGGGTACATAGTTGCCGGATGGACTTACTCTTTTGGCTCTGGAGGGGAAAATGCTTACATCTTAAGGTTAAATTCAAAAGGTGACTTAGAATGGCAGAAGACGTTTGGTGGAGGAAACTATGATGAAGCAAATTCAATCCAACAAACGACAGATGGTGGATACATAGTTGCTGGATGGACTTACTCTTTCGGCTCTGGAGAATCAGATATCTACATCTTTAAATTGGATTCAAAAGGATGGGTAGATACCATTCCACCCGAGGTAAAGATCGTCTCACCAAGCGATGGAATAGAACTTGGTGGAACAATTCAGATCAATATAAAGGCGACAGATAATGCCAAATTGGAGAAGATAACACTGTATATTGATGGTAAGAAAATTAAAGAATACACCTCAGGTCCATACAAGTACACTTGGGATAGTAGCGAAGCATCAGAAGGTGCACATATGATAACTGTTGAAGCAGTGGACAAAACAGGTAATGTGAGAACAAAAAGTGTGACCGGGATAATGGATAAGATAAAGGATATTTCATGGCAGAAGACATTTGGTGGAGAAGACGATGATGAAGCAAAGTCGGTCCAACAAACGACAGATGGCGGGTACATAGTTGCTGGATGGACTAAATCTTTCGGCTCTGGAGAACAGGATGTCTACATCTTGAAGTTGGATTCAAAGGGAGAGGTAGAATGGCAAAAGACGTTTCGTGGAGGAGGTATTAGTGAAGCAAATTCAATTCAACAAACAACGGATGGTGGATACATAGTTGCTGGGTTGACTAACTTTTTCTTCTCTGGAGAAGACGTCTATATCTTGAAGTTGAATTCAAAAGGAGAAGTTCAGTGGCAGAAGACGTTTGGTGGGTGGTATGATGATGGGGCAAATTCGATCCAACAAACGACAGATGGCGGGTACATAGTTGCTGGATGGACTAAATCTTTCGGCTCTAGAGAGCAAGATGCTTACATCTTGAAGCTGAATTCAAATGGGGAAGTTGAATGGCAGAAAACGCTTGGTGGAGAAAGAGATGATGAAGCAAATTCGATCCAACAAACGACAGACGGAGGATACATAGTTGCTGGATGGACTAAATCTTTCGGCTCTGGGTTGGAAAATACTTACGTCTTGAAGTTGAATTCAAAAGGAGAAGTTGAATGGCAGAAAACATTTGGTAGAGAAGACAGTGATGATGGGGTAACTTCTATTCAGCAAACGACAGATGGTGGGTACATAGTTGCCGGATGGACTAAATCTTTCAGGTCTCGAGAAGATGCCTACATTTTGAAGTTGAATTCAAAAGGAGAAGTTGAATGGCAGAAGACGTTTGGTGGAGAGTATAGTGATAGAGGAAATTCGATCCAACAAACAACGGATGGTGGATACATAGTTGCTGGATGGACTAAATCTTTCGGCTCTGCATGGTGGAAAGATGTCTACATCTTGAAGTTGAATTCAAAAGGAGAAGTAGAATGGCAAAAGACGTTTGGTGGAGAGTATGATGATCTAGCAAATTCGATCCAACAAACAACAGATGGTGGGTACATAGTTGCCGGATGGACTGAATCGTTCGGCTCTGGATATGAAGATGTCTACATCTTAAAATTGAATTCAAAAGGAGAGGTAGAAGAATAAATCGATATTTATTGAACTAAGTATGCATTTGTAGGGTTGTTGGGGAGAGTCCAACAACCCTTTTTTATTTTGAATGAGTGATAGACAAGCTTAAATGATTTCGCTATCAAAGAAATTGGTTCGAAGAACTCCCATGCCTTAGTTGGTATCTTCCTTGGCAAGCAGTTCTGTAACAATGGATACGGCACAGATGCGATGAGAGTGCTCGTCAACTTCATCTTCAGCGAGATGAACCTACACAAGGTAAGCCTCCTAACATATGGATTCAACAAGAGGGCAATAAGGTCGTACGAAAAGGTAGGGTTCAAGGTAGAAGGTGTGCTGAAGGAAAACATATATCGTGAAGGCCAATACCACGATGAAGTAATCATGTCCATATTCAAAGAAGAATGGAAGAGCTTATCTGCCAATGAACCTGTGAGAATTTGAATTTCGTGAATCTTCGACTTATTCTTTAAACCATCCCACCACCTATAGAGGTGGGGGATTTTGAGAGAAGTTTGGTCAAACGACCCTTATTCTCTCAGGCTGGTCTAAGCAGCCTCTAGCCTGTAGGACTCTTAAGTCCACCAGGTTACTTTTGCGAAGTATGTTCAGCGCACCGTTG
>Ga0208198_1003156_pt1 | contig 11579 bp, 7 predicted proteins | sample AD_JPNTR2_MetaG_FD_184446 | JGI IMG/M metagenome (GOLD analysis project Ga0208198, IMG submission 184446) | Active sludge microbial communities of municipal wastewater-treating anaerobic digesters from Japan - AD_JPNTR2_MetaG (SPAdes) (version 2) | ecosystem: Engineered > Bioreactor > Anaerobic >... | reverse complement strand
CAAAAAATATGGGAACAAAAATATTTTTAAATTATTTGATACCTTTTTTAATCATTACATTTACTAATATATCAGAAATATATGGGCAATGTAATATGCAAGTATATGCGAATCAAACTGTAATATGTGAGGGCGACAGTGTAACAATTTGGGGAGAGGGTGGTTGTGGATATTTGATGAGTAATGATTTCAACACAGGTACACCAGGAGCGGGCTGGGTAGCAACTACAGGTGTAGATTTTACAAATCCGTGTGGTCCTGGACCAGATGCACTTTACATGTGGATGGGATACAATGTACCTATCCCTAGAACTTTAACAACAGTCCCATTTTCTGTAAGTACAGATTGTGAAATATCATTCTGGTTAAGATTTGAAGTACAACACGGTAATAGTGGTACTACTTGTGAAGGTCCCGATTTGGCAGATGAAGGGATATCATTACAATATTCTATAAATGGTGGGACTACTTGGATAGATATTGCATATTTCAGACCTGATGGAGTTATATGCCCTTCATATCCTAATAATACTGGATTTGTAGCAGTAGGTGCTGGACAACCAACTCCTTTCACTACCTGGGCTCAATATAATTTTCAAGTACCTCCAGGAGCCGCTTCTCCTAATACTATGTTTAGATTTAGACAACATGCTTATTCAAGTATGGATTTTGATCACTGGGGATTAGATATGGTAAATATTGTTTGTCCAGATAGCACTAGCTATGGACAAGTAGCTGGTCAAGATGGGTTCGGTCCATACACTGTTTATCCTACTCAAACAACAACATATTATGGTATTGTTAGTGATACAATTCATGGTAATAGTGACATAGATTCTATAACTATTACAGTAATACCTCAGCCCGAGATTGATCTAGGTCCTGACACAGCTGCTTGCGAAGGTGAGATTATAACCTTAACTCCTGGACAAGGGTTTGATACATACCAATGGAGTACTGGTTATACAAATGCTGAATTAATGTTAGAGATGTCTGGAGTTTATTCTGTTACAGTTGCTAATTCTTTTAATGACGTTTCTTGCTTCGACAGTGATACTATTACGGTTGTCTTTGTACCAAATGTAAATATAGATTTAGGTCAAGATACCTGCTCACAAGAAATGATGATTTTAGATGCTACTCAACCATATCCTAATATATCCTACCTCTGGTCTACTGGGAGCAAAAATCCAATTTTACAAATCCCTAATTCTGGTACTTATTGGGTGAGTGCCATAGATTCTACATATCATATTTGTGGTGATGCAGATACTATAAATGTAAGAATTATTCCTGATGCCATAGTTTCTCTTCCAAATATGATTACTATGTGTAGCCATGAGTCTTATATACTTTCAGCTTCTCAACCTAATAATAATATTTACGAATTTATATGGTCTAATGGCAGCACTGAACCAGTATATGTAATAAATACACCTGATGCGGGTATTTATGATATTAGCGTAAAAGTTATTGGCTGCGACACTGTTTATGGCTCCACTAATGTAATAGTCGAAAATTGCGAAGTCATTATTCCCAATATTATTACACCGAATGGAGATGGTATAAATGATCGATTTTACATTACTAATGTAGAATTTTATCCTAATAGTGAAATTAAAATTTATAATCGCTGGGGAAAATTGATTTATGAAAATAGCAATTATCAAGGAGATTGGGACGCTAGTAATTTGAGTGATGGCACTTATTATTATATCTTTAAATTAAATTATGGTAAGGGTAAAATCAAAGAATATAATGGTACTATTTCCATTATAAAATGAAAAAATTGAAGGGATCTATAACGTTTATTGTGGGTTAATTATTTTACCACAAAGAACACCAAGATATTACACAAAGTTCACAAAGAGTAGACTATTAACCCTGACCTTTAGGTCAGGGTATGACATAAAAAGAGAAAAGTGGGCTTTAGCCCTGAAAAACAAAATCCCAAAATATTTTAATCCCAAAAATCCCAGTTCAGACAATTAATTTCTATCATTCTCTGTGTTCTTTGTGACTTCTTTGAGAACTTTGTGGTTAATATTTAACTTTCCAATAATAAATAAAATTCATATTATAAAATTACACTTTTTTAATCTTTACCCACTCTCAAAACGTTATAGAACCAAATAAAAAAGTATCGATTGTAAAATTTTTTAAATGAGATAAAAATAGCCTCTCCAAAATTTAGTAAAAATAATTTTCCCATTTATTCATTATCCTTTTGAGGTTAAAAGCTGAAGCAACTATCACTCCACTGTCGGTTTTAGCAAACGAAGCTTTGTTGGCAAATTCATACTTATTATGTTCTTTACCTTTTGAAATACACGCTAATTATGGTTCATGAATAGAATATATTTTCTTTTTACTGCCTTTTTTCTACGATAAAATTTGTAAGTTTTATGACACAAAGTTAAAAAATTGTCATTCTTTTGAGTAAAAAATTATCTATAAGTTATTAATAAACAAAGACTTATTGTGTTTTTAAGTGTCAAATATGAAGTCAAAGGTATGATTAAACTACTGTAAAGTACATCAAAAAATTGATACATCACAAACTCCTTTCCATATCCCTCATCTTCCCATAAACTCATTTATCTATTTACCTTATTTAAGTTTGGTTTTATAAATATTAAATATTAATTTTGTGAAAAAAATATGTCTCCTAATAAATTATTGTTACTTGGTGATGAAGCCATTGCTCAGGCAGCCATCGATGCTGGTGTGTCAGGAGCATATGCATATCCTGGTACTCCATCATCTGAAATTTTAGAATATTTAATTGATAGCAAAGAAGCTAAGCAAAAAGGAATAGTAGCTGAGTGGACTGCTAATGAAAAAACTGCTGTAGAAGCTGCTATAGGCGCTAGCTACGTTGGAAAAAGAACAATCGTTGCTATGAAGCATGTGGGGCTAAACGTTGCAGCAGATGCTTTTATTAATTCCGCACTTACAGGTGCTAATGGTGGAATGATAGTAGTTACTGCTGATGATCCATCTATGCATTCTTCTCAGAATGAACAAGATAATAGATTTTATGGTGATTTCGCTCATGTACCTATATTAGAACCTTCTAATCAACAAGAGGCTTATGATATGTGCTATTATGGTTTTCAATTAAGTGAGAAATTTCATTTACCTGTATTGCTTCGTATTACTACTAGAGTAGCTCACTCCAGAGCTGGTGTATTACGTAAAGAATCTTTGCCACAAAATCAAATTTCCCTGCCTAACGATCTAAAACAGTATATACTTTTGCCTGCTTTAGCACGCAAAAGATGGTCTAAAATTTTATCAATTCAACCTTCTCTATTGGAAGAAAGTGAAAACTCTACATTTAATCAATATATAAATGGTGATGATAAATCTATTGGTATCATCGCTTCTGGCATTGCTTTTAACTATGTGATGGAAAACTTTCATGGTGCTAACCCCTACCCTATTGTAAAAATATCTCAATATCCTATTCCAGAAAAAATGATTAAAAAATTATATAAAGAAGTAGATAGATTAATAGTGATAGAAGAAGGATATCCATTCATTGAAAAAATGTTAACAAGTTTTTTATGTGATAATTTAAAAGTAGAAGGCAAATTGACTGGATTGCTACCTAGAGAGGGCGAACTAAATCCAAACATTGTAGCCCAAGCATTAGGATTACCTGATATAGAAGGTAAAGATATACCTACTTTTGTAGTTGGTAGGCCACCATCATTTTGTCCTGGATGCTCACATATAGATTCATATAATGCTCTCAACGAAGCTTTGAAAGATTATTCTAAAGGTAGAGTATTTAGTGATATTGGTTGCTATACATTAGGAGCTACTCCTCCATTCGAAGCTATAAATTCTTGTGTAGATATGGGAGCTTCTATTCCTATGGCAAAAGCTGCTTCTGATATGGGATTAAGGCCAGCTGTTGCAGTTATTGGTGATAGTACTTTTACTCATAGTGGTATGACTGGCTTATTAGATGCTGTCGTTTACAATGCACCTATTACTGTTATGATTCTTGATAATTCAACTACTGGTATGACTGGTGGGCAACCTTCTCATGCTAATCAAAGATTAGTTTCGATTTGTACTGGGTTAGGTGTCAATCCAGAACATATTAGAATAATTAAACCATTGAAAAATAGACATCAAGAAAATGTTCAAATAATTAAAGAAGAATTAGCTTATGAAGGCGTGTCTGTAATAATACCTACTAGAGAATGTGTTCAGACCCTCAATCGCAGAATGAGAACTAAATTTAAAGAAAAAAAAGCAAATAAATAAAACTTTATTAAAAAAATGAAAATTATGAAAAAAGATATTATCTTAGCAGGAGTAGGTGGACAAGGTATATTAAGCATTGCCACTACTATTGGATTAGCTGCTTTAAAAAATAATTTAAATATTAAACAAGCCGAGGTACACGGTATGTCTCAACGTGGCGGTGAAGTAGTGTCTCATCTTAGAATTTCTGATTCTCAAATATTTTCTGATTTGATCACTAAAGGACAAGCAGATATGATATTATCATTAGAACCATTAGAAACCTTGAAATATCTTCCTTATCTACATGAAAGTGGCTGGATTATTTCCAATTCTGAACCATATACTAATATCCCTAATTATCCTAATTTAGAGCTAGTTTATAATGAAATTCGTAAATATAAAAATCATGTTCTTATAAATGCTGATGAAATAGCTAAAAAACTAAATGCTCCTTTATCGGCTAATATGGTACTTATCGGTGCTGCAGCTCATTATTTGGGTTTTGAACAGCAAGAAATAGAAGATGCTATCAGAGAACAGTTTAGTAAAAAAGGTGATGATATTGTAAACATTAATATTCAAGCTTTTAGAGAAGGATTAGCTTTTGCTAAAGAATATACAAAAGCATAAAAACATACTAATTTTTATTGTAATTTGTTAAAAACAAATATAGCTACTTTCATTATTTGTGAAGTAAAATTTATTATTTTATTGTTATATATTATTGAAATAGGCGTTTAGATAATAAATTATACTCATAAGAAATATAGTTATTACCGTAAATGATCCAGAATAATTTAGTTATTTATTAAACGACTAAATAAATAAAAATTTTCATTTTAATAAATGTTTAAATTAAATAATGATATATGAATTTAAATAAATTACTATTAATAATTTTTGTACTATAGATTTTAAAGAAAATAATTAAAAATTAAAATTCCAGAAAATATTTCTATTAAATGTTTATAAATAAAGAATTTGAAAATGATAAAATTGTTAAATAAATATCATTACTTAATTTAAACAAAAATATAAAAATATTGTAAATTGTTTAATAACAAATAGATAGAAAATATTTTAAAAATTCTCATAAATTCCCCCTTTGATTGATTAATTTAATTCTTCAAAAGATGTACATCTTTTTACTTTTTTATACTTTTCTTTTGTTACTTTTCTTTGTGTGGTTGACAAAGAAAAGTAAATTAGATAGAAATTTATTCAAAAATATTTATTAATTTTACCTAACAAAAATATTTTTATGCACACTACCAAAGAACTAGAAAATAAAACGAGCTATACATACTTCGGAGCTAGATATTATGATAGTGAGCTGAGTGGGTGGCTGAGCGTGGATCCACTCGTTCACAACGCTCCCGGATGGAGCCCTTATAATGCTATGTGGAATAATCCTATTCTGAATATTGACCCCGATGGCAGATGGGCAGGGGATTATTACAATAAAGAAGGTCAGTGGTTAGGTTATGATGGTATTGATGATGATAAAGTATATATAGCAAGTAGCGTTACCAAAAATGATAAAGGGTTAGTAACAAGTGCAGAAAATTCTCAAGAACTTTCAATATCTCATACTGAATTTCAAACCATTTCTGCTATTGTGAAACATGAGGCAGGAACTTCTGATGCGAATGAAAATCTTTGGATTGCACATACCGCAAATAATGCTGCAGACCAGTCAGGAGTTAGTCTTTATGACAAATTAATGTCCGGTTATTCTTCTGCACCAACTGAAGCAAAAGTTCCGTTAAGTACGTCCGCAAATAGTCCTAAGGCAAATGCTGCAAGAGCAGCTGTTTTAGATGTTTTTTCTGGTGGAGCAGACCCTACAGGTGGTTCTACCTTATGGGATGGAACAGATTTTCTTGCTTGGGGTCTAAACTCTCCTTATGGAGGAAAACCACATGCAAAGTTTAGACAGTACAACAACATATCTATTTCAGGAGATATATACAACTCATACTTAAGCGGAGCACTGAATAAATATCCAAAAGGACGAGTTAGATACTTTGGAAAATACTACAATATTACAGCATCTGTTTTTAGCAATGAAGCAAATTGGTCAGGTGGCAACTTCAACTACAATACAGGGTATAAGGGAACCTTTGGAATAAAAGCTACAGGAGCCTTTGGTCATTCAATCTTTTGGAAAAAACAATAATAATACGATGATAAGATTTATAACAATAGTTTTTCTTTTTATCACAGTGGCATGTAATAGTCAGGTAAAAAAGGATAGTAACAGTAATTCAATAAAAAACAACCAAAGCGTTGTTATAGATACTCTTTCAATATTGAAACTCAGGAATGGTTATGAAGTAATGCAGTTAAATATAAAAGATAATCCTGGAGATATTATACGGATTATTAGGGATAGCATAGTTATTAAGGAACTTTCGTTACCAACTACAGATGTTGAAGTAAAAAATCTTTCGGTAGATAAAATTGTAGAAACTAAATCAGGTTTTATGCTTTCAATCAATTGGGGAGGCGGAAAAAATTTTTATGGAAGAGACTTTTACTTTGAGTTTAGAGATACAGAGAAAACATTTTATTTAACTAAAATAGGTAAGACAAGTTATAGCCTTAAATCAGAAAATGAGACCTCTGAACAAGAAGATATGGTTCCTCCAATCAAAATAGATAATGTAAGGCTCTCGAAATTTATTATTAATGAGTAAAATACTAGCCTCGTAGTAAAATCCGGGGCTTTTTTATATATAAGCCTGTTTAGTCATGAAATCCCTTATATACGCATCAATCACGTTAAAGAGTTCTATTTTTTTGTCCGTGCATCTTTTAGATTATCACCAAAAGTAGCTATACTACTTTTTGCTTTAATAGACATCAAAAATACCACAAAAACAATGAAAATTAAGCAATCGTAATCGTAAAGAGCAAGTATTTTGAAAATAAAAACAGATTTTGCTTTTTTGTTATAATCAAATCTTGTAATATTGTAGCCAAATTTGATTACAGTAAAGTTTAAAAAATTACAAAATGGAAATAACCCAGATAAAAGAAAAGCTATGTATCCTTGCAGTAGTACTTCATTTACAATACCTCCCCTACGGCGAGCTATCCGTCTCCCAGCAAAATTACTAGTTTGCTTTTAACACATCTTTAGATGTGCTCTATCCGCATTGGGAAATGATTTGCCATAAAACAAGCAAGCCGTGTAGGATAGAAGGGTTTACACTGTTTGAGCAAGCTAAAGCTTGCGAGTTTGTAAACCCCAAGAGGTGATTGCGTAGTTTTAACAAATCATTTCCCCAGCGGAGACTTTTCTTTTGTTACTTTTCTTTGTGTGACTGACAAAGAAAAGTAAAATAACTAGAAATTTATTCAAAAAAATTACATTAGAAACTTTCTATTAATAATATTGCTGTGCTTCTTGATAGATATCAAAGCATACATGATGAGATATTAACAAAAAATTAATATCAATTATTATAAAAATGTAAAAAAAACTCATTAACTTTGCAATTCAAAAAATTCTAATGTTATGGAAAAGAAGAAAAGAGTTTATGTATTTGGGAAAAAATCAGCTGAAGGTGCAGCTAATTTAAAAGATTTACTTGGTGGCAAAGGTGCCAATTTAGCAGAGATGGATTTACTAGGGTTACCAGTACCTCCAGGTTTTACTATTTCTACTGAGGCATGTACTGAATATTACACTTTGGGCAAAAATCAATTATTTGAAATATTAAAAGATGAGGTAGAGCAGGGCTTGAGGCATATAGAAAAAATTTTAAATGCAAAATTCGGTGATTCTACTAATCCTTTATTAATATCTGTACGTTCAGGAGCTAGAGTATCGATGCCTGGGATGATGGAGACTATATTGAATGTTGGATTAAATGATATTACTCGCGAAGGATTAATTAAAAAAACTAATAATCCACGTTTCGTTTATGATTCTCAACGTCGTCTAATTCAGATGTATAGCGATGTAGTTATGGAAAAAGCTGCTGGTATAGAACCAGAAGAAGGCAAAGGCATTCGCCAACAATTGGAAGCTGAATTAGAAAAATTAAAAAAACAAAAAGGTGTTAAAGATGATATAGAGCTCGATGCTGATGATTTGAAAAAATTAGTAGATATTTATCGTGCTAAAGTAAAAGAAGTTTTAGGAAAACCTTTCCCAGAAGATCCAATGGAGCAATTGTGGGGTGCAATATTTGCTGTTTTCCAAAGTTGGAATGGCAAAAGAGCAGTGTCATATAGAAGGATTGAAGGTATCCCAGACGATTGGGGAACAGCTGTTACAGTACAATCTATGGTCTTTGGAAATATGGGTGATGATTCAGCTACTGGTGTAGCTTTCACTCGTAACCCCGCTACCGGTGAGAATATGTTCTATGGCGAATGGCTACCTAATGCTCAAGGCGAGGATGTAGTCGCTGGTATTCGCACTCCTTACCCTCTGAATGAAGCTATTAAATCTGAACATAATAAACATTTACCATCACTAGAAACATCTATGCCAGAGATTTATAAACAATTAGTTGATATTCGTAACACTCTGGAAAATCACTATAAAGATATGCTAGACATAGAGTTTACCATTCAAGAGCGCAATCTGTGGATGCTACAATGTCGTGTAGGCAAACGTAATGGTATAGCTGCTGTGCGTATGGCATTAGATATGCTTGATGAAAAACTTATTGACGAAAAAACAGCTCTTTTACGTGTAAAACCAAATCAATTAGATGAATTATTACATCCATTATTAGATCCTAATAGTGAATCAAAAGCAAAAATTATAGCTCATGGCCTTCCCGCTGGTCCAGGAGGTGCTTTTGGAAAAATAGTTTTCTCATCTAAAGATGCTGTAGAGTGGGCTGCAAAAGGTGAACAAGTTATATTAGTACGTGAAGAAACTAATCCAGAAGATATAGATGGTATGCGTGCTGCTGCTGCTATTTTAACTGCTCGCGGTGGTATGACTAGTCATGCTGCTTTAGTAGCTCGTGGCTGGGGCAAATGTTGTATAGTAGGTGCTAGCGACATAGAAATTAATATGCAGAAAAAAGAAATGCATACTGCGGTTGGAGTGTATAGAGAAGGTGATGTCATTTCATTAAATGGTACTAAAGGATTAGTTTATGAAGGTCAGCTATCTACCATTAGCCCTGCAGAGAATCCTTATTTTATTAAATTTATGAAATTAGTTGATAAATATAGGGTACTGCGTGTACGTACTAATGCTGATACTCCCGATGATGCTAAAATAGCTCTCGATTTCGGTGCGGAAGGTATAGGACTTTTCAGAACAGAGCATATGTTTTATGGTAAAGGCGGTGAAAAACCTCTTTTTATATTACGTAAAATGATTATTAGCAATAATGAAACAGAAAGACGTAGAGCTTTGGATGAACTATTTCCTTTTGTGAAAGAAGATATCAAAAATACCCTGAAAGTAATGGATGGGTTACCAGTTACTATTCGTACTTTAGATCCTCCACTGCATGAATTTATTCCTAAAAATCTCGAAGCTCGTGAGCGATTAGCTAAAGAATTAAATATTACCATAGAAGAATTAAATAATAGAGCTGAGCAGTTACATGAAAATAACCCTATGATGGGACATCGTGGTGTTAGATTAGGAATTAGTTACCCAGAAATTACTGAAATGCAAGTGAGAGCAATTTTAGAGGCTGCTGCTGAATTAGTAAAAGAAGGTAAAAATCCTAAACCAGAAATAATGATCCCTGTTACTATCAATGAAAATGAACTAAAACATCAAAATGAGATTGTAAAAAAAGTCTATGAAGAAGTAAAAACTAAATATGAGCTCAATGAACTTCATTACGAATTTGGTACAATGATAGAAATACCTAGAGCAGCGTTACGTGCTGATGAAATGGCTAAATATGCCGAATTCTTTAGTTTCGGTACTAATGATCTCACTCAATTAACTTTCGCTTTTTCTCGTGATGATGTAGGATCTTTCTTACAAGATTATTTAGATAAAAAAATCATTAAATTTGATCCTTTCCAAATCATCGATAGAGAGAGCGTGGGTGAGCTGATGAAAATAGCTGTAGAACGTGGTAAAGCTACTCGTCCTAATATTCATTTGGGCATATGTGGAGAGCATGGTGGAGAGCCATCTTCAGTAGAATTTTGTCATATGCTTGGCCTAACATATGTTAGCTGTAGCCCCTATCGTGTGCCTATTGCTAAGTTAGCTGCTGCTCAAGCTGCAGTGAAAGAATAAATAATTTTAAAATAAATATTGATAACCGGAGTTTACATAACTCTGGTTATCATTTGCTTTATAAATAATTATAAAAATAAATAATATGGGAAAATTGATAATGGCTGCATTCGGTGGTAATGCACTACTGAGAGGTGACCAAAAAGGTTACTATAATGAACAAATACAAAATGCTACGGATACTTGCGAAAATTTAATTCCAATTATCGAACGTGGACATAATCTTGTGATCACACATGGTAATGGTCCTCAAGTAGGAAATGTACTTCTACAAAATGAAGCTGGTGAAAGTAAATATGGCATACCAGCCCTTCCAATGCATGTATGTGTAGCTGAAACTCAAGGACACATTGGCTACCTTATAGAACAAGCTTTAAAAAATGTGTTGCTAAAACATGGTATAGAAAAAAATATTATCAGTGTAGTTACTCAAGTGATTGTTGATAAAAATGATCCAGCTTTTGCTAATCCTACTAAACCAGTAGGCCCTTATTATTCTCAAGAAGAAGCTGATATTTTACAACATAAATTCAATTGGTCTTTCAAAGCAGATCCTCGCGGAAGAGGTTTTCGTAGAGTGGTTCCCAGTCCTAAACCAATAGAAATACTAAATTGGCCTATCATAGAGCAATTATCTAGGGCTGGTAATATAGTGATAGCAGCAGGTGGTGGTGGTATACCAGTTATAAAAAATGATGATGGATCTCTAATGGGAGTAGATGCAGTTATCGATAAAGATTTAGCTGCTGCTACTCTTGCCGTTAAAATAAATGCTGATGAATTTTTTATTCTCACTGATATTTCAAATGCTTATCTGAACTTTAATAAACCTAATCAAGTAAAACTAAAAAAAGTTACAGCTAAAGAAATGAAAAAGTATTTAGAAGAAGGACATTTCGCAGATGGTAGCATGGGACCAAAAATAAAAGCTGGCCTTTATTTTATAGATAATGGTGGTAATGATGTTTTAATAACTGATGCTAATAATCTAAAAAATCCAGATGCTGGCACAGTGATTTTAAAAGATTAATATTTTTTCTACCTTTTTCTTGCAATTTGCACAGAGAGTATTTCT
>Ga0208198_1003147_pt1 | contig 11609 bp, 10 predicted proteins | sample AD_JPNTR2_MetaG_FD_184446 | JGI IMG/M metagenome (GOLD analysis project Ga0208198, IMG submission 184446) | Active sludge microbial communities of municipal wastewater-treating anaerobic digesters from Japan - AD_JPNTR2_MetaG (SPAdes) (version 2) | ecosystem: Engineered > Bioreactor > Anaerobic... | reverse complement strand
AATTCATTTTTGCTGAATCAATTGGGATTAGGTTATTAGCATAATTTTTGTTCCAATATATGTCAAAAGGGAGGAATTTCTTCAATTCATTGATATAATAGAGATTTAGACAAGAATCGTCAGATAATTTGATATTTTGGGGTAAAGTATCTAATAATACTGAAACTACTTTATAACTATTTTTATTATCATAGAAATAAGATTCTTTTATATAAAGTGTTGGGGTACATAAAAAAAATGTTTTCTTATTATTTATTGAATTTATACAGGTTTTTGCATTAATAATCCCAATTCTAATCATATCACTTTCATTATTAGCTTTTGATAGTATTATATTATTACCTTTATAATCATTTTGTGAATTATTATTAGAATTTTTAGAATCTTTTATCAATATAAACAAACCTTGAATTAAAAAAAATGAAAAAATTATAAAAATTATAATTTTAATTAATTTTTGTTTTTTTATATTTTTTATTTGATTAATAAAATGAATTATGACAAAAATTAAAAAAATAAAACCAATATATGAAATAAAAAATGAGTTATACATAATATATTGTACACTATTTATATTGCCATAATTAATAAAAGTAGCTAATATAGAAAATAAAATTATCCCAATCAGTAATAAAAATGACCAATTTAGTATTTGATTTTTTTTATTATTAGGAATAAATTTATAATAAATAAAAAATGCTAACCAATAAATAAATCCAAAAATAAAAGTTGATAATATTACTACTAAAAAATAATTTATTAATGTTTTAACTTTTAAATTGCATATATATGGATATAATATAAATTCATTAAAAGCATTACTATTATTTTGAGAAGATAAAATAAATTTAATTAACACAAAATATATAATTATAAATAAAGGGATAAGTAATATATGAATCTTTTTTTCTTTTTTTGTAAATAATTGAATTGAAAAGAAACTTGCAGGTAAAGTAAGTAAAAGTGGAGAAAAAACTGGGGACACTCCAAATATTCCTATTGATGCCTTTTTATTAAATGAATATGTATAAACTCCTATTAATAAAAGCAATAAAAAATTAATAGTTTTTAAATCAAAAAATATATATAAAATAGGATAATTTATAGGGAATCCAAATTGATAAAAAATACCATTTAGTTTTTCTATATTAATATTCAAAATAGGAGATATTTTTAAAATAATATTTGGAAAATTTATAAATGGGAAAAATAATACTACAAGAGAAAGAAAAAATGATATATAAGTATTTTTTACAAATAATTTTAATAATGAATAAAATAATAAAATAACTATAAATAAGAGAGCGGGATTGGTTATATATAAATATGCTGATAGAGCTTTCCCATTAGTAAAAAGTCTTGCAACAACTCCGTTTGCCCATAAAATCATATAATGATAAGGTGAATAATTATATTTATACCCATCAAGAAAATTATATGAATTTGTAGTTTCTTGATTTGTATAAAACATTGAATTTGATACATTAGATCTAAAAATATTTTCTGCACCTTCAACATAAAATAAATTCTTATTGATATTTATTATCATATAAAGTATTACCAATAATAATAAAGCTGATATTATTTCTTTTAAATCAAAATCTAATTTTAAATTTTGCTGAATGCTTATATTTTCATCTTTTTTTAATGAATAAATAAACCATGCTAATGGTAATATTGCTGCTAATGCTATAGTTTTACCATAAGAGAAGATTAGAGCTATTATCACTGAACTAAAAATAAATCCTATCCCGGCACACCAACCAAAATATTGAACAAAAGATGATATAGGCACTTTTATTCTAAATAACTTCAATATACCATACCCAATAATAAAATATATGAGTATTAAAGTAAAATATTTTAAAAATAAAGGAATAAAATTAACTTCTGCCATAAATTATTTTAATTTTTATCAAAATTAAAATAATTTATCATATTCAAAAAAGCTTTTTTATAGTTAAATATCAAGTTTCACAAGAATGTTTATGAAAACTTGGATTTTTATTTTGATGCAAAGATAAAATTTTTTTTTTAAAATATGCAAGAATTTTGTTTAAAAATTTCAGATTTTAACATAAACCATTTTTTAATAGCATTAAAAGATGTTTTAACATTAAACTCGCAGCTAAAACAATTAACAACGTGGTTAAACTCTACAATTATTTAATAAAATTTCTTTTAACAATTTCCCACATTATTATTGCTGCTGCCACAGAAACATTTAGAGAGTGCTTAGTGCCCCATTGTGGTATTTCTACAGCCATATCTACCATTTCCAAAACATCGTCATTGATACCTTTTATTTCATGACCAAGTACAATTGCCATTGGCGATGGTATATCTTTTGGCAAATCTAATGCGGATGTGCTATTAAAAGTCTGCTCTACACCTATTAGGTAATACCCAAGGTTTTTTAGTTTTTTTATCAAGTCTATAATATTGGGTTCATATTCCCAATTTACACTTTCAGTAGCTCCTAATGCGGTTTTTTCTATTTCTCTATCTGGTGGACAAGGTGTGATGCCACACAAATATATTTTGTCTACATTAAAACCATCTGCTGTGCGAAATATCGATCCTACATTATATTTGCTACGTATATTATCTAAAATTAATATTAATGGAAGTTTAGTCTTTTTTTTATATTCATCTATTGACAATCTATTTAATTCATTTATCTTTTTTTTCTTGTAATTCATTATTTTTTAATTTTTTAGTATGTTTAGAGAAAATTTTTTTAAAATTAATTTTAGAAATAATATGTCTAGGATTTTCTTCATCAGCTAAATAAACTACTGCATTTATTTCGAAACCAACTAATATCATGAAAGCTACTGTTTGCAGCCACAAGAAAAAAATAAAAACTGTTGCTAAAGGTCCATAAATTTTATTGTAATTAGAAAAATTACTAATGAAAATGTCAAAACCTCCTGTTATTATCAATGTCGATATTGCAGCAATGATAGTACCTGACGTCATAAATCTAAATTTACGTCTGCGAGCTGGTGCTATATAAAAAATTATTTCAAATAATAATACTAACAATATAAAAAATAATACATATTTTGCAATAAAATAAAATGAATGTATCACATTTTGATTCATCAAATCCAATGATACTAACCAATTAAAAATATCTTTGTTAATTAAAAATAATACTATAGAAATGACAAGTAATATAGTAATCAATATCCAAATGATAAAAGAAGTAATAAATTGCTCCCATATAGGTCTTGTCTCTTTGATATGATATGAAGCATTGAATGATTCTATTATCAACCTTACTCCATTCAAAGCAATAAACAACGCGACAAATATCCATACTCCTGTATATCCTCTTGTAGTATCAAATAATATGTAATTTATAGGTCCATCAATTACGGTATATACATTTTTAGGTAAATACTCTTGCATCAATAATGTGAAATTATTTAGATTTTCATGAGTGAAAAATGAAGGTAAAAGATTTAAAATAACTATTAATAATGGTATAGCAGCCATAATCAATTTAAATGCTATAGCTGAAGCTCTCACGCCTAATAAAGAATTTTGTACTCCTTTATTAAAAGCATTTATTAAAAACAAATATGATTTATCCGTTTTAGGATAATTGTGAGTGTCTAAATATAATTTAATTTTTTTTATCATTTTATTATAATATAGACTATAAATTTAATTTTATAAAATATATTATCATTTGATTTATTAATTTTATATCATGTTCTCATTCTTTAAAAATATTATTTATTTCTTGCATTATATTAATTGAAAGCTCTCTTTTATATTTTTCATCTATACTCTCCTTGTCACCTAGTCTCCTCTTCTCCCTATCTCCCACTCTCCCAGTCTCCTTATCACTCATCACTCATCACCTATCACTTATCACCTATCACCTATCTCCTATCACCTATCACCTATCTCCCCCTCTCCCCGTCTCTCTCACTATCTCATATCATTAACTGCTACATTAGGATGTTCACTAACATTAAATACAAAATAACTATCCTCAACAGTAATATTGGGTGTTAATTTATCAATTACATAAGTAAAAGTATTATTATCTTTGTTGTAAACAGAAGCACTAGTGAGTAGTTTGGTATTATTGTCTATTTCTAATCTAATTTTATAATAAGATTTACTCGTTTTAGGAACTAAATCTATAACATTAATCACTTTATTATTTTTAGGTAGTTCACGAATAAATTTAGGATAATGATCTTTTTTATAATCTGCTAATAAAATATAATTAGGCAAAAGTTCATCATCAGCATTTACAGAATTTATTTGTACTTCATTATCATTAACGAAATAAGTCCATTTTGTTGTGCCATCACAATAGATAATTTGATCATCCAATGAAAGCACATATTTATTAGCTTTGATAGTAATAGATCCTTTATTTTCGTTTCTAGTATTTTTAGTAGAATTTTCCATAATATAAGTAAAATCAATTTTCAAAGTCTTGTAGCTTTGAATTTTGGTATATGTCTCGTCTAAAATTTTTTGTGCTTTAGTATCTTCAACTTGTGAAAATAATAATTGAGGTAATAAAAAAATAATTACAACAAAACAATTTAAAAATTTCATAATTTTAAGATTTTAATTAGGATTATTCAAAATTTGTTCCAATTGTGAAATATCAGAAATCAAAACATCTCTTGGTTTGCTACCAATTTGAGGTCCCACAATGTTTAGTGCTTCTAGCTGATCCATTAATCTACCTGCTCTATTATGTCCTATTTGTAATTTTCGCTGCAGTAGGCTAATAGAACCTTGCTGCGCTGAAATAATAATAGCAGCAGCATCCATAATCAGTGGATCCAATGCTTGTATTTCTATAATTTGAGGATTAGTACCTTCCATGATTGGTTCTGGTAAAATATATGCTTCAGGAAATCCAGGTTGTTGAGAAATATATTCCATCAAATCATCTATTTCTGGAGTATCTATAAAAGCACATTGAATACGAGTGAGCTCACTACCAACAGCAAAAAGCATATCTCCACGTCCTACGAGTTGCTCTGCACCATTAACATCTAATATTGTTCTAGAATCTACCTTACTAGAAACTCTAAAAGCTATTCTAGCAGGGAAATTAGCCTTTATTTTACCAGTGATCACATCTACAGAAGGTCGTTGAGTAGCAATAATCACATGAATACCTACAGCCCTTGCTAGCTGAGCTATACGTGCGACTGGTAATTCCACTTCCTTGCCAGCAGTCATTATCAAATCAGCAAATTCATCTATCACTAATACAATATAGGGCATAAATTCATGACCCTCTTCTGGATCTAGCATTCCTGCTAAATATTTCTTGTTATATTCTACAATATTTTTAACACCTGCTTGTTTCAAAAAATCATACCTGGTATCCATCAACATTGTCAGCGAATATAAAGTTTTTACCACTTTATCTACATCAGTGACTATTGGTTCAGTCTCATTAGGAATCTTTGCTAAATAATGATTCTCTAACTTGGCATATGGTGATAGTTCAACTTTTTTAGGATCAATAAAGATAAATTTAATTTCATGAGGTAATTTTTTGTATAGCAAAGAAGCAATAATCGTATTAATACCAACAGATTTTCCTTGTCCTGTAGCACCAGCTATTAATAAATGAGGCATTTTTGTCAAATCTGCTACATAAACATCATTAGAAATGGTTTTACCTATCACTATTGGTAGCTCACCTTGGAAATTTTTAAATTTTTCGCTCTCTAATACAGTTCTAATGGATACTGTTTCTTTATTCGAATTTGGCACTTCTATACCGATAGTACCCTTCCCAGGTATAGGAGCTATAATACGAATCCCATAAGCAGCTAATGACAATGCTATATCATCTTCTAAATTTCTAATTTTAGAAATTCTCACTCCTGGAGCTGGAACTATTTCATATAAAGTAACTGTTGGCCCAACTGTAGCATTAATTTTACTAATTTGAATTTGATATTGAGCTAAAGTTTCTACAATTTTATTTTTATTTGCTTCTAATTCCTCTTTTGTAACTCTATTATTAGGGATTTCATAATATTTCAGAATATCATATGGAGGTAATTGATAATCTAAATTATAAATTTCAGGTACAAACTCTTGCTGTTTTGTGGGCTCAGCATTAGGAGTTTCTATTTCATTTTTTGTATCTTCTATTGTTTCTATTGTAAATTCAATATCATTTTTAGCTTTATTATCCTGTAATACTTCATCATTTATAGGTGTATTATTTTCTTTATTAATTATTTCTTTATCATTTTCAATATCCCATGCATAATGAGGTTGCGGCTCCTCTATTATGATATTTTGTTTATTTTCTTCAATATTAATATCTACTTCATTTAAATTTTCATCACTTGGCATTTGTGTTTTTTGAGATTTATTTTTTACTAAAGATTTAAATTTAGAAAATAAGTCTTTATAAGAAATTTTAAATAACCAAAAGAAAAAAACAACATTTATAATAATCACTAATATAGCAAAAAAAGTTTTTCCTATGTATGGAGTAAGTAAGTTTTTGATAGTAGCACCCCATAAGCCACCAGCCACATCACCGAAAAGTGTTAAAAATAAAGGTAATAAAATTAAAGGTACTAAAGTATATACTTGATATTTTAAGAAGATAGATACATTTTTTTTAATTATTGAATAAAAAAGTAAAAAAAGCCAAACGGGAATTAAAATTGCTGTAATTCCAAAACCTTGTTTTACAAGCAAATATCCTAAACAAGCACCTAATCTACCAAGTGGATTTGCTGTATTAAATGATTCATTATTGACAGCTGAAAAACCATTCACCAAAAAAGGTTCATCTGCAGTTCCATAGAAAAAGTAAAAAATTATAGATAAAAATATATAAATAGCAGACAATAAAATTAATGAAATAAAAAACCAATATATTATATTTCCTATATTGATAGGTGATTTATCTTCATTAGTCGATTTATTATTTATTGATTTGTTAGTTTGTTTTTTAGTAGTTTTCTCCTCACTAGATTTTTTAATAGTCTTTTTAGTCGTTTTTTTATTTTCTACTCTTTTATTTTTTTTTTGCTCTGCCATATAAACTAGTCCATAAAATATTACAAAATTAATAAATATTTAATTTAACTATAAAAATAAATAACAAAAATTTCTAAAAATGTAAGCAAAAAGGATGAATTTAAAAAATCATATTTTACTATTCTCCGCCGAATAATTCTTTAGCTTCTTCTTCAGTTAGTTCTTCAAAATCAGTAGGAATGAGGAAATCTGTTTCTTTAATTTTTACTTTTTTAGTCTTCACCTCTCCAACGCTGAATATTATAGAGCCTTCGTCTTGAGTAGTAATATATTCCATAGGGAACCCTTTTAGACCAGGGAAATCACCAGCAGCATTGATTTTCCCATTATTTATTTCAGGTGAATACCATACTACAGTAGTAATAGGATCACCGAATTCATCTTTAACAATATATTCAGCTTTATAAACTTTATACCCTGCAATTTCTTTAGAAGAGTCAATGTAATTAATTCGAGGTGCTATTTCTTCTAAATTTTCTAAAATCTTTTCTTTTGTTGTTTTTATATATTTTTTTAGTTGATAAGCAGGTATATCTATTAATGCAATTGAGGTAGTATCATCACCATCTTGTATATTTGTTATATAGCCCATTCCAGAGAGATCAATAACTGTTTTCATTTTATTACCATAAACATATACTTTTAGTTCTTTTGGTTGCTGAGCTAAAACAGCTGGATCCCAATTACCTACATAATCTATTTTATAGGTAATTTCAGCTATGAAAGGTTTACTGGATCTTTTTGATTTTTGAGCAAAAACCATTAATGAAGATAAAATTAAAACGCCAAATAAGGCAATACGAATGTTTTTCATAATTTTATTTTTTTGCAAATATACTAATTTTTTTATTAAATAAATTTTATTTAAATATTTTGCATTAAATTTGCATAAAATTAATATTATGAAATCAAAAATTATATTATTAATCTTAATAAATATATTTTTAATAGCAAATATATATTCTCAAGCATGGCGAATAGAGAGACAAAATATTGGAGTAAATATAGGAATGACTAATTTTTTAGGTGATTTAGGTGGTGGTAAAACTACAGGACAACCATTTATTTTTGATTTAGATATACAAGCAACTAGACCTTTGATAGGATTATCTTATAATTATAGACTAGATAAAATATCTACTCTAAGTACGCAATTAAACTTTGGTTACTTAAGAGGTGATGATGCTTTTACTAAAAATCCAATACGAAATAATAGAAATTTAAATTTTCGTAGTCCTATTTTAGAATTAACAGAACAATATGAATTACTTATTTATAACTCTAAGGAGACACATCGTTATCAATTAAGAGGTGTACGTGGTTGGACAAGTATTGAAATTTATGCATTTGTGGGAGTTGGGGTATTTTGGTTTAATCCACAAGGTAGAGCTCCTAATGGAAGATGGTATAATCTAAAACCACTTTCTACAGAAGGACAAGGATTGTCCCCAGAAATCCAACCATACAGTAATTTTCAAGTTACCATACCATATGGATTAGGGTTTAGGTATAGACCTAATAGGCAGTGGGCATATGGTTTTGCTATAGGACCAAGATTTACATTTACAGATTACATTGACGATTGTAGCACAGTGTATTTTGATAACGATATTATTAGAAGTCAAAAGGGAGATATAGCTGCTTACTTTGCTGATCCATCTAAAGGTGAAATCGCTGGTCAAACACTTACTGGTGAACAACGTGGTGACCCAGAAGATAAAGATACTTACATTTTCGCATATTTTACAATTAATTATGCTCTTAGCAGTTCAAATATTAAAAGATCTAATTTACCTAAATTTTATTAAAAAAATTTTTTATTTTTACTTATCAATAAATGATAAATGTCAATAGGTTGCTATTATTTTCTTTTATTAATTTTGCAAAAAATTATAAAGACTAATGACAAACATTAATAACTTAAAACAAATTGTAATATTAGGTTCTGGACCAGCTGGCTTAACTGCAGCTTTATATACAGCAAGAGCTGATTATAATCCAATCGTTTATGAAGGCCTTGTAAGTGGCGGTCAGCTTACAACAGCAACAGTAATAGAAAATTATCCTGGTTTTCCTGAAGGGATTCAAGGGACTGAATTAATGCAAAAATTTAGAGAACAAGCCAGTAAATTCGGTGCAGAACTTCTTTTTTCTACTATCGATAAAGTTGATTTTTCTAAACATCCATTTACACTTTGGGACGACAAAAACAATGAAATTAAAGCTCTGTCTGTAATTATAGCTACAGGTGCATCACCAAAAATGTTAGGAATTCCTTCTGAAAAAGAATATTTCGGACAAGGTGTATCTACTTGTGCTACTTGTGACGGATATTTTTATAAAGGTAAAGTCGTCGCTGTGATAGGTGGTGGTGATACTGCTGCTATGGAGGCTATATATTTATCTAATTTAGCTTCTAAAGTTTACATAATACATCGTAGAGATGAACTCAGAGCTTGCTCTTGCTCTCAAAAAAAAATCTTTAATTCTCCAAATATTGAAGTAATATGTGATAGTGTTGTAGACGAAATAATTGGCGATGCTAAAGGTTTTGCTAAATATGTTACTGGTATTAAATTAAAAAATATTAAAACAAATACATATAATACTATAAATGTAGACGGTATTTTTATTGCTATCGGACATCATCCTAATACTGAACTCTTTGCTAATCAATTAGAACTAACTGAAGAAAAATATATTAAAACTATTCCTGGAACTACTAAAACAAGTGTAGATGGTGTTTTCGCATGTGGCGATGTACAAGATCCAGTATATAAACAAGCAGTAATCGCTGCTGGCTCTGGTGCTATGGCTGCTCTAGATGCTCAAAAATTTTTAGAAAAATTTTGATAATATCTTACTTTTTTTTAAAACTTCAATTACAGATATAATGTCTTACGTGAGTAATCTAATCTTTGATTGCTATATAAAATCTTTAATTATTTAATTTATTTCTTACCAAAGAGGACAACCAAAGTATTACAAATAGCTAACAATAGACATGTAATTTTATCTTTTTCTGTGTTCTTTGAGAACCTTGTGGTTAAAATTTAACTGTACTATAATTAATAGACAATTATTAAAAAATTTATTTTTATAAATTTACTCTTTTTTTAATCTATACCAATGCAAAACATTATATCATTCTAATAGCCAGTTACGTCTGAATATGTAAAAAATGAGATACTAATTTCTAAATTCTAAACAAAAAGCAAAAATTTAATATCTAATAAAGCAAATATCATGTTTGTTATTTTAGTATTGTGATTCTGTAATTTGTATGGGCCGTAGTGCTTACAGTTAAGAATTTGATGTTATATATGAAATTAATTTGGCATGATTTGTATATTAAATTATTTAGTTTTAATTTTGTAATTAAAAGAATTTTTAAAAATTAAATGAAAAAAATATTAATAATTGTAATTTTAATAAACATATTTATTAATTTATTTTCACAAAATTATATTGTAGTATTAGATGCTGGACATGGAGGCAAAGACCCTGGTGCAATATATGGCAGTGTCAGAGAAAAAGATATAACTCTATCAATGGCATTAGAAGTTGGTAAAATTTTAACGAATAAATATAATAATCTACTGGTAATATATACTCGTCAATCAGATATTTTCGTACCTTTGATAGAGCGTACACGCATAGCTAATAAGAAGCATGCTAATCTTTTTGTTTCTTTTCACATAAATGCTTCTAAATCTCCTGAACCTAGTGGCTATGAGGTTTATGTAATGGGAAATGCTAAAGTAAAAGCTTGGTTAGAAACTGCTATTGCAGAAAACTCAGTTGCTATCTACGAAGATAATTATTTAGAATCCTACGATGGTATAGACCCTAACTCAACTGAAGGATATATCGCTTTCTCTCTCTATCAAAATCAATTTCTCGATAAAAGCTTGAATTTAGCTGATAAAGTTACTAGTAGCACCTTACAAGTAGCTCCTTTTATGAATAGAGGAATAAAACAAGCTCCTTTTTTTGTTCTCTATAAAGCTACTATGCCTTCTATACTTATAGAAATGGGATTTATCACCAATCAACAAGATAGAGCATGGATTACTAATAAAGATAATCAAAAAAAGGTAGCTAATAATATTGCTAATGCTATTGCCGATTATATAATAAATATAGATAATTACCCACTCGTAGAGAAAACAATTGCTGCAGATATAGACACAACTATTGCAGTTACAAGTGAATTAGTTTATTATATTCAATTTTTATCAAGCACAGAAAAACTTACAAATAATCATAAAGTATATAAAGATTTTCCATCTGATTCTATTTCTTATTATTTCTTTAATAATGCATACAGATATATATATGGTCATTTTACTAATTTTAATCAAGCACGAGACAACTTAAATTATGTAAAACAAAAAGGATATAAAGATGCCTTCATCGTTAAATTTAAAGATGGAAAAAGAGTTTTTTAGAAAATACATATCTTCTTTATTACAAAGTATTTTATTTCATAAGAGTAATTTCTAGGTTACAAACTTTAATTTATATAGCATAGCAGTTTAGGA
>Ga0208198_1003143_pt1 | contig 11623 bp, 9 predicted proteins | sample AD_JPNTR2_MetaG_FD_184446 | JGI IMG/M metagenome (GOLD analysis project Ga0208198, IMG submission 184446) | Active sludge microbial communities of municipal wastewater-treating anaerobic digesters from Japan - AD_JPNTR2_MetaG (SPAdes) (version 2) | ecosystem: Engineered > Bioreactor > Anaerobic >... | reverse complement strand
TACTCTCGCATAAACAAAAAGCGCGTAAATTTAAACTCTTCGCCTACTTTATGCAATAATTTTTACATTTGACGGTATCTGCTAAATAATCTAATTTTCAGTATGAATAATCGTAACTATTGCATTATTATTCCGGCTTACCAAGCGGCAGAAACTCTTCCGGCTCTGCTGAAATATATCACTATGCAATTCGCTGAAAATGATATATTTATTGTAGATGACGGTTCAACAGATCAAACGGCTGATATTATAAACGATTATCCGAAAATTCATTTAATCAAACATACCGTTAATCGCGGCAAAGGCGCCGCTCTCCAGTCAGGTTTTCGCGCAGCTTACCGGTTTGGTTACCAATTTGCAGTGTGTCTGGACGCTGATTTACAACATGATCCTAATTATATTAATTATTTCATTGCAACTCAAAAGCAAAAACACGCCGATTTAGTTCTGGGCGTCCGAGATTTCACCTTCCGAGCGATGCCGTTTCATCGAATTTTATCCAATACCATCACTTCATTTTTAATTTCCCTCCGAACCGGGCGACGCATTCATGATAGCCAATGCGGGTATCGCTTAATTAATCTTAAAATGGTGCGACCGTTTCAATTTTCGGAAGACGGTTTTCAATTCGAAAGCGAAATCCTGATCAAGTCACTCTTAGCCGGATTCAAATATGCCGAAATTAAAATCCCGACGATATACCGTGCCAATCATAGTTCAATTAACAATATAAAAGATACCTATAAATTTATACGCCTATTTTTCAAGAGTTATTTATGGTAGAAAATTTTTATAATTCGGCTATTTCCGGAACAGTCAAATTGTTGTAATTTAGTCGCCGATTATTACTTGGAAAATGAATGATAAATGAAATTATAAAAATGATCGCAATAACTTTCGTCCCCACACTCGAATTACGGGCTTCGATTCCATACGGCATTTTTGCGGCTAAAATTTCGTGGTTAATTGTATTCGCAGTTTGTGTGGTCGCCAATATAATTATTGGTATTCTAATCTACTTATTAATGGACTTGATAATTAAAATTATTACGAAAATTCCCGTTATTACCAAAGTCTGGGATAATTATGTGGCAAAAACCCAGCAAAAAATTCAAAAAGGGGTTGATAAATATGGTAAATGGGCTCTGGCAATATTTATCGGAATTCCTTTACCGGGTTCAGGTGTTTATACCGGAGCGCTGGCGGCTTATTTGATTGGCTTAAGGTTCAAGAAATTTATGGTAGCCAATGTGATCGGCGTTATCATTGCCGGAATTGCAGTAACGGTTATTTGTCTAACGGGTGTCAGTGTTAGTAATATTTTTATCAAGCAGATGTAGCCTTTCTGTTTGAATATTCTAATATATAATAATAAATTTAACCGCTTTTTTGACAATGAGGTTGCGGGGCGTAGCGCAGTCCGGTTAGCGCGCTTGGTTCGGGACCAAGAGGTCCCCGGTTCAAATCCGGGCGCCCCGACCAATCTAAACATTGCGAATTTTGCGGGCAGTTTGTTTGCTCGCTCGCCTTACTCGCTTCGCGGACTAGCCGATGATTTTTAGAAAAGAAAAAAGGTAAATGCTTTTGTCCCAACCGCCCATACGCGGATATTTGAAATTAAATTACCTAATTTCGTTTGACTAAATGATAAAAATTTCATATACTAACTATTGATGATAAAGGTTTTATACTCTCACTAACTATCATAGTAAAACTATACGAGTATGTCAAACAAAAAATCCACAATCGGCAAGAATATAAAAAAATATCGAAACAAGCTCGGTATTTCGCAAGATGTCTTATCAAAAAAAGCGAATTTGGCTTTTCATACGATTGCCAAAATTGAAGCCGGAGCGACGCCGAACCCGACCATTGAGACGGTCAAGAAAATCGCGGACGCTCTCGGCGTGTCACTTGACGATTTAGTTAACAAATAAAATTATGCAAAAAGAAGCCAAAGCCAGAGTTAAAATAAATGAGTTGCTTCAAAATGCCGGTTGGAGATTTTTTGATGACAAAATCGGAAAAGCAAACATTGTTTTGGAAAACAACGTCAAAATCACGAAGCAGGCCATAGACGAATTTGGTAACGATTTTGAAAAAACAAAAAAGGGATTTATTGATTTTTTATTGCTTGATGACAAAGGATTTCCGTTTGTAGTTTTGGAAGCAAAATCGGAAGACAAAGATCCGCTTGACGGCAAAGAGCAAGCCCGACGTTACGCCCAATCTCAAAACGTTCGTTTTATCATACTTTCAAATGGTAACCTTCACTACTTTTGGGATTTGGAACGAGGCAATCCGACAATCATCACCACTTTCCCGACTTTTGAATCCTTGAAGCATTTGGAAACTTTCAAACCGAGCTTTTCCACACTTTCAGAGGAAAAAGTTGAAAGCGATTATATTGTCCAAACACAAAACCCAAACTATCAGAAAGATCCCCGCTGGACAGATGAAACGCAAAGGGCGGATTTTATCAAAGAGCAGGATTTGAAATTTTTGCGACCCTACCAACTTGCCGCAATTCATGCTTTGCAAAATTCCGCTAAGAAAGGAAATGACCGTTATCTTTTTGAAATGGCAACCGGAACAGGTAAAACACTCGTTTCCGCCGGCGTGATTAAGCTTTTCTTGAGAACCGGAAATGCCAAAAGAATTTTGTTTTTAGTTGACCGCTTGGAGTTGGAAGACCAAGCGTACAAAAATTTTAAAAAAATCCTGCATAATGATTTTACCAGCGTTATTTACAAAGAAAACCGCGATGACTGGCGAAAGGCGGAAATTGTAGTTTCCACTGTTCAAAGTTTGTCATTTGATAATAAATATAAAAAACTATTTTCGCCCACCGATTTTGATCTGATAATTTCCGATGAAGCCCACCGCTCAATCGGCGGAAATAGTCGCGCTGTTTTTGAGTATTTTGTTGGCTATAAATTAGGGCTTACTGCAACACCGAAAGATTATCTCAAAAATATTGATCCGCAGAAAATTAGCGAAAAAGACCCGCGAGCGTGGGAACGCCGCCAGCTTTTGGACACTTACACGACTTTTGGCTGTTCTTCCGGCGAGCCGACTTTCCGATACAGTTTGCTGGATGGTGTAAAAGATGGTTATCTTGTTAACCCGATTGTCGCGGATGCGAGAACGGAAATCACCACTGAACTTTTGTCTGAAAAGGGTTATTCCTTAATGATTGAAAACGAGGAAGGCACTGAGGAAGAACAAACCTTTTTTCAGAAAGATTTTGAAAGAAAGTTTTTCTCGGAAAAAACAAATCAGATTTTCTGTAAGACATTTTTGGAAAATGCACTCAAAGACCCGATCAGTGGCGAAATCGGCAAAAGTATTGTCTTTTGCGTAAGCCAAAAACATGCTTCAAAAATAACCCAAATTCTTAATCAATTTGCCGACCAACTTTGGCCCGGCAGATATAATTCCGATTTTGCCGTGCAGGTTACTTCAAATATCCCCAACGCTCAGCAATTTACTATCAATTATTCAAACAACAACTTAAACGGCCAAACAAAATGGCTGGAGGGCTATAAATCCAGCAAAACTAGAGTTTGCGTAACTGTTGGAATGATGACAACCGGCTATGACTGCCAAGACATTTTGAATCTTTGCTTGATGCGTCCAATTTTTTCGCCAACCGATTTTATCCAAATCAAAGGACGTGGGACGAGAAAATACACTTTCAATTACAAGGATACTGACAATGAACAAATAAAAGTAGAAAAAGAAACTTTCAAGCTCTTTGATTTTTTTGCCAATTGCGAATACTTTGAGGAAAAATATAATTACGACCAAGTTTTGAAATTGCCGATTAAAGCTGGAACCGGAACGGGAGGTGGCGAAGGCGTTGATATTGACGAGGTAAGCATTTTCAATCCCGACCCGCTCAAAACTTTTTCGGAAAAAACCGTAGGCCTTGCCGGTATGAAAGTTGATTGGAAATTCTTTGAAAAGTTTGAGCATGTCGTCAAAAACGATCCGGTTGTAAAGCAAAAATACGAGCAAGGCGATGTCAAAGGAGCGGAAGAATATATTAAAACGGAGATTTTTGAAAAGCCCGAAGATTATTTCAATTTAGAAAAGCTGCGAAAAGCTATTAAAGCCGACCGCCGTGTAACACTTAAAGAATTTATTGAAAAAATCTTTGGTGGTATAAATAAATTTAAGTCAAAAGACGAGCTCTTGGAAGAAGAATTTGAAAAATTTGTCGCTATTTACAAGCCCGATAATAAATTTGTTCTGCTTATCAAAAATTATCTCAAAGCGTATATCACCGACCCGGAAATTCGCGACATTGTAGAAACCAAAGAATACAGCCGTTTTGCCACCAACCCAAAGGTTACGATGAAAGATTTTCGTGATTTAAACGGCTGGCGTGAAGTTGTGCCCGAGTATGTCAAGGATTATGTTTCTATTAACGCTTTTATGTAGGAAAATATGCTAACTCAAGAAACAAAACGAAAAATTGATTCTGCCCGCCAAATTTTGGTCGGCAAAGTACCGGACCCAAAGGAGCAGGTTGAACAAATCACCACTGCGTTGATTTACAAGTTTATGGACGATATGGACAAAGAAGCGCAGGAGCTTGGTGGCAAGGCGCGCTTTTTTACCAATGGTTATGAAAAATACGCGTGGACAAAATTGATGGACGCAAAACTCGGTGGACATGAGCGTCTTGATTTATACCTTGAAGCGATTACCTCTCTATCTCGCAATCCGCATATTCCCCAGCTTTTCCGTGATATTTTCAAAGACGCATTTTTGCCATACCGAAGTCCGGAAACCCTGAGTATGTTTTTGAAAGAAATAAACGGCTTTATTTACGAATACAGTGAGGATTTAGGCGACGCTTTTGAATATTTGCTTTCTATTCTCGGCTCGCAGGGCGACGCAGGACAATTTCGTACCCCCCGCCACATTATTGATTTTATTGTGGCGGCGGTTGATCCTAAAAAAGACGAAACGATTTGCGACCCCGCTTGCGGAACGGCCGGATTTTTGATTTCCGCTTTCAAGCATATTCTAAAAGAAAACAAAGAAAGACCTCTTACGCCCGACGAGCGAAAAAATCTAATGGACCATTTTGTCGGCTATGATATTTCGCCCGATATGGTGCGGCTTTCCAAAGTCAATTTATATCTGCATGATTTTCCGAACCCGACCATTTTTGAATATGACACCCTTTCCAGCGAGGAAAAATGGGACGAAAATTTTGATGTAATGCTTGCCAATCCGCCGTTTATGTCACCGAAAGGCGGAATCAGACCGCACAAAAGATTTTCCGTGCAAGCTAACCGTTCCGAAGTTTTGTTTGTTGATTATATTTTGGAGCATTTACGACCCAACGGCCGGGCTGGTATTATCGTGCCGGAAGGAATTATTTTTAGATCAGATAAAGCCTATAAAGCGCTCCGAAAATTATTGATTGAAGACGGACTTTTAGCGGTTGTTTCTCTGCCTGCCGGAGTTTTCAACCCTTACGCCGGAGTAAAAACCAGTATTTTACTTTTTGACAACGGCCTTGCCAAGACAGCACAAGATATTCTGTTTTTGAAAATTTCAAACGACGGCTATGATCTCGGCGCGCAAAGGCGGGAAATTGACAAAAACGATTTGCCACAGGCGTTGGAAATAATCAAAAAATATAAAACCGCTTTGAAAGAAAATAAAAATTTCAAGCTGGACGAGAACCAAAGCAAAATCGCTCATCTTGTTGCCAAAGAAAAAATTGCCGAGAGCGGCGATTATAATCTTTCGGGTGATAGATACATAGAAGCGGTTAATTTCGTTAACCAAAAATGGCCAATGGTGGAATTGGGCGAAGTTTGCGAAATATTAAATGGGTATGCTTTCAAAAGTGAAAATTATGTAAAGAGTGGTGTTCGTGTAATTAGAATAACAAATGTCCAAAATGGCGAGATTGTTGATGATAACCCAAAATTTTATCCTCTAAATGCAAAAGAACCTATTGAAAAATACAAACTCGTTGAAGATGATTTGCTAATTTCTCTAACTGGGAATGTTGGTCGCGTTGGTCTTTTGCCAAAAGAATTTTTGCCGGCTGTATTAAATCAACGCGTTGCCTGTTTAAGAGTTGATGAAAACAAAATCAGTAAAAGTTTTCTATTCCGTGTATTAAATCAAAGCAAATTTGAACAAGAGTGTATTAAATCAGCGAGTGGAATGGCTCAAAAAAATATGAGCACAGTTTGGCTTGCAAAATATAAAATTCCGCTTCCGCCGCTTGAAGTTCAAAAAGAAATCGTTGAGCAGATTGAAGTCAAACAAAAAGCGATTGAAGCCGCCAAAGCGGTGATTGAGAATTTAGAGAGAGAGAGACGCTATTTTGGCCAAGAGATTAGGAAAATAAAAGATGTTGAGCGGGTGGAGTTGGGGGAAATAACTGAAAGAATAACAAAAGGAACAACGCCGACGACAATCGGACACCAGTTTCAAAATACAGGAATAAATTTTATTAAAATTGAATCAATAGCCGAAGACGGCGATTTAATTCCTGATAAGTTTGCCCATATTACAGAAGAATGTAATGAAGAATTAAAAAGGTCGCAACTGAAAGAAAATGATTTGCTTTTCTCGATTGCTGGAGCTTTTGGACGAGTAGCAGTAATTCCAAAGTCGGTTTTACCAGCGAACACAAACCAAGCTCTTGCCATAATAACTTTGAAAAAAGGAATATACCCGAAATTTATTTTTAATTTTTTGAAGTCCGGTTTAGTTTTAGAAGAGATAGGAAAATTAAAAGTTGGTGTTGCACAATACAATATTTCGCTTCAACAAGTATCAAAATTAAAAATCCCACTTCCGCCGCCTGAAATTCAAAAGCACCTTGTCGCTGAAATGGAGGAACAGGAAAAAATTATTGAGGCGAACGAAAAACTTATCGGGATAATGGAGCAAAAAATTGCCGAAGTTTTAACCGAGATATAATAGCCCGATGAATAAACGAAATCTCTTATCAATTAAAAAATCCCTTGAGCTCTTAATATCTTCAATTGAAAAAAGAGAAATTGAGGGATTTTTAGCCTTGGAAACAATAAGAGGTTTTAGGTTTTTGCTTTACAAGGAATTGAGCGGCGAGGAATTAGATATTTTTAAAAAGGCAGTTCCGTATTATGACCCGACAAATATGGTGAGTTATGAAGCCGAAGATGTTTTGGAAAAAGCAAAATATATCGCTAATCAGCTCATAGTCCACATAGACACAAAACTTGAGGACTGGGAAAATAAACTTGAAGAATTAAGCAAAAACAATAAAACCTTACGAAAAAGAATTACGGAACTGGAGAAAAAACAGAAACTTTTATTAAACGAGATAAATGTATTAAAAGCAGAACATAATTTTGAAATATCGGAAAACAAGGTTAAATTATTGAGTGGCGACGATTTGCTATGGCTTTTAGAAGCAGTGAAATGTTTTAGAGGCGGAGCTTTTATAGCTTCGGTTGCGATGTGTAGGGTTTTATTTGAAAATTTGGTCAATGCTGAGTGCGCCAAATCTGGTATAGATATTTCAGCGGGGTTGCAATATAAATTTGAAGAATTAAAAAAATCCGGTTATATTTGCGGCAATCACGAAAAAATAAGCGAACTGATAAAAACCTTTGGCGACGACGCTTCACATCCAAATATCGAAAAAATAAACAAAGAAAAAGCCAACTTTATTTTAAGCGGCTGTTTGATTTTAATTGACGATTTATTCAAAAAATAAACCTCTTCGTTTGAAAAGGTTTATTTTTCTTGAGGTTTTTGCTGAGGCGGTTGAGGATGGGCGGCTGGCGGTGGACCTTGTAGAATTACTTGCGGTTGCGGGAAATTCTTCATCAGTGAAGTTCCGTAGGCATTTTCGTAAAGCTTTACTGCCGCGCTTCTGTCAAAAAATAGTTCAATAGCACAGTATAGTTTCCAAACCTTATCTCTCAAATCTTTGTTTTCTCGCATATCTTCAACATCAAGTTTCCACTCTTTGGCTTTTGAAATAGTAATCGGTCTCGCATGCGATTTATGGTTGTCATGTTCAAGAAAATGGCCTGAAATTTCCTTTGCTAATTCTTCTTTTTCTTTTTTGTCCTCAAACATATATTTTGCAATCCATTCTTTCACAAGCTCCTCGGATAGTTTAATCGCATCTTCACATATTTCAAGAATATGTAAATCGTATTTGTTTAATAATGGTAAATATGCAGGTAAAATATCACTTCCTTTCGTTTCAATTATTTCCCTTGCTTTATTAAACCCATTTATTATTGCTTTTGCAGGAACAAAAATAATTCCCATACCATTTTGTAAGGGCATGGGAATTTGCGGGTCGGTCGGCCCTAATTCCGAGCGATCGTCCATTAAAATTTTATTGCCGGAAAGAGCAAGCATAGTCGCCGCGCTTTTTGCCATTCTGGGAATAATAAATCTGATGTCTCTGTAATTTTCCCGCAACATTGAAACCAATTGTTCCGTTGCTTCTGCGGAACCGCCCGGGCTATGTATCAAAATATCAATTTTATCATCGTCAATCTTTTCTATAAGGTCAGAAAAAGAAGTAAGATCAAGTTGATTTATGGAATTAGGAACAGCCGGATGACTTTTATTAAAATCAGCCGCGTAAACGATAAGCTTTCTTTTGGTGATTTCCTCAATCTCCTTTATTAAGCTTATTCGTAAATCGTAATGTTGTTTTGGGTCCTTAATATTCTCGACCAGTTCCTGAAATGTAGACATTGTAGTTGCCTTTAGTAGAGATCGAATTTGATCCTTTTACTTTTGATTTTGGTGTAAAATAAGCACCCATCGACTCATCGTATTTTTTTTGGGCCTCTTCAAAAATATCCATTGTCCTTTTCACCTTTTCGTTACCCTGGACAAAGTCTTTAATTATGGTAAAAGGATTGTTATTATTTGTAGTCATAATTGTAAATCTCCTTAATTTAAGCTACAATATAGCAAAAATTGCAAATTGATGCAATGGCAAGATTTGAAATTAACTAAATTCCACCCATCACCCTTTTGAGGTCTTGCCGCCGTCCGAAAAAACGCTCTCGGGTTTCCAGCAGGCGGGCAAAAAGAAAAGGGGGTCTGGGGGAGGGAATTTTTGCCCATCAGAACAGTAATTGTTGCTCGAAAAAGGTTCGCGCTTCGTCCAGTAATTGCGACCAATTATTAATTAATATCAACTGACAGGTAGGAACGCACCTATTGCAGTATTTATACTCTAATTAATCTAAACAGAACAGCCGGTTGTCACCGGCTGTTTTTATTTTACTGTACGCCCGGAAGGATTCGAACCCTCAACATTCAGGTCCGTAGCCTGACGGTCTATCCAGTTGGCCTACGGGCGCATTACTCAAAAAGCGATTTAATTTAGAACAGATATAATTTTTTGCCAACCATTTTTTTCCATTTTATTCATTTATACAACCTTGGTAAAAACTTCAAAATGAGGCGGATTCTCCAGATGTTTTTTAACGGCACATTGGTTAGCTGAACGCACCAGCGCATCATAATATTTTTCGGGAAAATCCTCGGGAACCTGAATCTCTAATTGGATTCGGCTAATCATACCTGTAGCCGTATCACGCTCCGTACGTTGCACCAGCCGAATCTTTTCCGTCGGCAAATTGCGTTGTCTGCAAAAACTAAGGACATACGCCCCGGCACACGTTCCCAGCGAAGCCAAAAATAATGCAAACGGAGTCGGAGCCGTTTCTTCGCCACCCGAGCTGAGCGGCTGATCAGTCCGAATGGTAAACTTACCTAAATGAGCATCTACTCGTAACCCTTTCGGGAAATCTATTATCATTTCCATTACTGACTCCTTTTTGTTAATCAAATTATTGTTTTTGGATAATTATTCCTCTTCAGTGGTTACAGTTCGATTCGATTTTCAGTTGAAATCATTTTTTTAATTTCTTAATATTCGCTGAAATGATTAAAACAATTTTGAAATTAATAACCACTAAAACGGAGTTTAAAAATGAAACTAATACGTAAAAGTTTTCTGATTTTTATTACTAACCTTTTTGTTTTCATTACATTAAACGCGCAAAGTCTTAATAAAACATTATATAAACCCAGATACCACGACCCGGTACTGGAACAGATAAAAGAGCAACGTGAGAAAGATATTGCTCGTGAGGATTCGCTGACTGCGGCAATTCACACTCAACAGGAAGCGCGCCGAAAAATTAACAAAAAGGACGTACTTTCTCTCCAATCCGACCTCTCCGGAGTAAAAAAACCAACTTCGCTCAATGTCTTTAAAACCATTGATCACTTCCCTCCTATCGCCCAATATCAATCCGGTATGTGTTGGTGCTTTTGTGGAACATCTTTTTTAGAATCGGAGGTTATGCGTCTGACCGGACAAAAAATCAAAATATCGGAATTACATACCATTTACTATGAATATCTGGAGAAAGCGGCGCGGTTCATTCGCGAAAGAGGCGATTCATTCATTGGAGAAGGTGGCGAAGTCAACGGCGTTTTCCGCATTATGAAAAAATACGGAGCGGTTCCGGCGGAGATCTATACCGGACTTCCAAATGGCGATAAACATGATCACACTCGCCTTTTCGCAGAAATTCACAATTATCTTGAATATTGTAAAACCAACAATTACTGGGACGAAGAAATCGCTCTTAATAGTATTAAACTGATTCTAAATAAATATCTCGGCGAACCACCCCAGAGTTTTAGCTACGAAGGTCAGGAATATACTCCGGTAACTTTTTTGAATAATGTTCTCAAATTGCAACTCGACGATTATTGCGACGTAATGTCCACAACTGCTGTCCCCTTTTATATCCGAGCGGAATTTAAAGTCGAGGACAATTGGTGGCATGATTCGTCTTATATCAATATTCCACTGGCAGAATGGTATAAATTTTTGAAAAAAGCGATTACCGGCGGATATAGTCTGGCGATTGGCGGCGATGTCAGTGAACCGGGTTATCTGGGCTTTGAGGATGTAGCTTTCATTCCGGATTTCGATATTCCATTTAAATATATCAATCAGGACTCCCGCGAATTCCGAATTTATAATAAAACTACGACTGACGATCACGGCTTGCACCTTGTCGGATATACCCGCGTTGCCGATCGTGACTGGTTTTTAATAAAGGACTCGGCTCGCAGTTCACGTTGGGGAAAATATGAAGGCTATTATTTTTATCGCGAAGATTACATCAAATTGAAGATGCTTACCTATACTGTCCATAAAGATGTTTTGCAGGAAATTTTAAATCAGATAAAATAGATAGGTTTTATAGAAAGCCGTGGGCTTAACCCCGTAGGACAGCCTTTCTAGGCTGTCAGTTAGACACTATCCGTCATTAAAATTGATAGGCACCGTATTCGCCAACCCCCGCGAGCATAAGCTTGGTGCTGTCAGCTAGATATTATCCGTCATTAAAATTGACAGGCACCGTATTCGCCAACCACCGCGAGCATAAGCTTGGTGCTGTCAGTTAGATATTACCCGTCATTAAAATTGACAGGCACCGTATTCGCCAACCCACGCGAGCATAAGCTTGGTGCTGTCAGTTAGATATTATCCGTCATTAAAATTGACAGGCACCGTATTCGCCAACCACCGCGA
>Ga0208198_1003142_pt1 | contig 11626 bp, 10 predicted proteins | sample AD_JPNTR2_MetaG_FD_184446 | JGI IMG/M metagenome (GOLD analysis project Ga0208198, IMG submission 184446) | Active sludge microbial communities of municipal wastewater-treating anaerobic digesters from Japan - AD_JPNTR2_MetaG (SPAdes) (version 2) | ecosystem: Engineered > Bioreactor > Anaerobic... | reverse complement strand
CAATAACCCTCTAAAAAATTATTTAAAAATTAAAATTATTGAGTTAATTAAATAGACTTTTTTTGTTGTAAATTTTAACTTATTTTTGAACTTAAAATTCTACTAATAATATTAGCTGAATAACATGGAAATATACGTTACTCGACCGTTTCTACCTCCTTTAGATGAATTTAATGAATATTTAAAAGAAATATGGAATAATGGCATTTTAACAAATAACGGCCCATTACATCAGAGATTAGAGCAAGAATTAGCTGATTATCTTGGTGTCAAACATATTTCATTATTTTCAAATGGAACTTTAGCTCTTTTAACAGCATTGCAGACATTGCGAATAACCGGAGAAGTAATTACAACACCTTACAGTTTTGTTGCAACAACACATGCTCTTTGGTGGAATAATATTAAACCTGTATTTGTTGACATTGAACCGGAAACTTGCAATTTAAATCCCCAAAAAATTGAAGCCGCAATAACTCCAAAAACAACAGCAATTTTACCTGTGCATGTTTATGGTTATCCTTGCAATGTGAAAGAAATACAGAAAATTGCCGATAGTTTTGGATTAAGAGTTATTTATGATGCAGCACATGCTTTTGGAGTAAAACTAAACGAAAAAAATATTGTAGAATTTGGAGATTTAAGCGTTCTGAGTTTTCATGCCACAAAAGTTTTTTAATACTTTGAAGGAGGGGCTATTATATGTCATGATGAAGCTACAAAAAAAAGAATAGATCATCTTAAAAATTTTGGCTTCGAAAATGAAATAACCGTTGTATCGCCTGGAATCAATGCAAAAATGAATGAAGTACAAGCTGCAATGGGCTTATTGCAATTAAAATATATCGAAGATATTATAGAAAAACGAAAAATTTTATCAAATTTGTATAAGAAATATTTGAAAAATATTTCAGGAATTAGATTTCTAGAAGATTTAAAAGGAGTAAAACATAATTATTCATATTTCCCTATTTTTGTTAATGAAAAACAATATGGGATATCACGTAATGAAAGATATTAAAATTTACAAGCATATTGTCAAGAAATATTCTGATGTTAAAATTAAAACAGTCCCTGTTGTTGGGTTATGGAAAGAAATTTATTATAAATTCTTTAAACAAATTAAATTTATATATCCTTTAAATTATATTGATTATAATAAAGATCAAGCAAAAGAGTTTCTTAAAAAGGAATTCGATTGGCAGGATTATGGCGGAAAACATCACGAATCCCGAATTACCGGTTTCTGGCAATCTTATGTTATGCCTGTAAAGAATAATATGGACTATCGTAGAGCCACTTTATCATCACAGATTGTGAGTGGTCAAATTACCCGTAATAAAGCATTACAAATTCTAGAAAATTTACCATACAATCCTGAAAAAATCGGAATAGAAAAAAATTACATTGCAAAAAAATATGGAATTTCACGGCAAGAACTTGATAATTATTTAAATTTGCCACCAAAAACTTATAAAAATTTTCCGAATCAGAAAAAATTGATAATGATGATGTATGATCTTTATAGAAGTATTATTAAATAAAAATGAAAAAAATAGCTATTATTCAATCAAATTATATTCCTTGGAAAGGATACTTTGACCTAATTAATAGGGTTGATGAATTTGTGCTTTATGATGATATGCAATACACCAAAAATGATTGGAGAAATCGAAATAAAATAAAAACAATAAGAGGTGCAGAATGGATTACGATTCCTGTGCATCAAGAGAAACTACAACAAAGAATTAAAGATACAAAAATTAGTTTTAAAGACTGGAACAAAAAACATTTAAAAACTTTAATGACTAATTATTCAAAAGCGAAATATTATAAAGAATATAAAGATTTTTTTGAAGGGTTGTATTTGAACTGTAAGGAAGAGTTTTTGAGTGAAATAAATTACAAATTTATCGTAGCAATAAACAATATACTCGGAATAAAAACAAAAATCAGATGGTCAAGTGAGTTTGAACTAATAGATGGAAAAACAGAACGGCTTCTTCATATTTGCAAACAATGCAATGCCGACGTTTATATAAGTGGACCTGCAGCAAAAAATTACTTTGATGAAGAATTGGCAAAAAAAGAGTGTATTCAAGTAGAGTGGATGGATTACAACGGATATCCTGAATACAATCAGTTATTCCCGCCATTTGAGCATGGTGTTTCTATTATAGATTTAATTTTTAACGAAGGTCCCAATGCTAAGAACTTTATGAAATCCTTTAAAAAATGAAATTGTCAATTGTTATTCCCGTATATAACGGAGCAAAAACCATTTCTAAGTTGGTTGAAGAAATAAAAAGAAATATTCAGGAAACTTCTTTTGAAATTGTATTGGTACATGATTGTGGTAAAGATAATTCATGGGAAGTTATTAAAAAAATTAAAGAAGAAAATAAAGATATTCTAAAAGCTGTGAAACTTAGTAGAAATTTTGGACAGCATAATGCAATTCTTTGCGGAATAAAACACAGTACAGGTGATTTTATAATAACAATGGATGAAGATTTACAACACGATCCTAAATTTATTAAAAATTTGATTCAAAAGCAAAAAGAGGGCAATTATGATCTTGTTTATGCAAAGTTTCAAAGAAAAAAACATAATACTTTTCGAAATATTACTTCCGATGTGTTAAATTATATGCTTAGATTAGGAATGCCCGATCTAAACCCGAATTATACATCATTTCGTTTAATAAGATCAAATATTGCCAAGCAAATGTTATCAATGAACAATTCTTACACATTTCTTGACGGATATTTAAGCTGGATAACAAATAATATAGGTTTTATTGAAATAGAACATAGAAAAAGAGAAAAGGAGAAAAGTTCATATACTTTAAAAAAACTAATTTTTCACGCTTTAAATATCTTTTTTACATTTTCTTTATTACCAATACGTATAGTTACTTTTTCATCTATCATGATATTTATTCTAACTTTAATTTATTCCATATACTTGGTTATTCGTAAACTTGTATTTAATGATTTAATTCCCGGCTATACATCAATAATGCTTATTTTGGGATTTGGAATAGGTTTGATTTTGTTTGCATTGGGTATAATAGGCGAATACATTCATAGGATTAATCAAAAAACAACTAAACGACCTGATTTTTTTGAAAAAGAAATATTATGAAAGAAAAAAAACTAGCAATAATTGGAGCCGGAGAGCTTGGAAAACAGATTTTAAATTTATTAAAATATTCCATTGAAAAATATAATTGCATCGGATTTTTTGACGATACGTTCAAACAAGGTGAAATAATAATGGATTCGATACCAGTAATTGACAATATTAAAAATATAAAATACTATTCTAATAAAAATCTTTTTGATGAAGTAATAATTGGCATTGGATATAAGCATATCAATTTTAGAAGTGAGTTGTATGAAAAATTTAAAAATAAATTGAATTTTGCCAAAATAACAAGTGCTAAAAGCATTATTGATGAATCAGCGACAGTAAAAAATGGCGTTGTTATATATCCGGGCTGTACTATTGATAAACAAGTTACAATTAATGAAAATGTTTTAATAAATTTAGGTTGTATTATTTCGCATGATTCAGAAATTGGAGCTAATTCTTTTATTGCACCCGGTGTTGTTATTTCAGGATTTGTGAAAATTGGAAAAAATTGTTTTATTGGTAGCGGGACAGTCATTAAGGATAATATAATAATAGAGGATAATGTAGTTATTGGAGCAGGTTCTGTGGTTATTAGAGATGTAATTAAAAATAGCAAAATAGCAGGAAATCCTGCAAAAAAAATATAATTATGATACCATTTAATAAGCCATATTTAACCGGAAAAGAAACAGAATATATTAAAGATGCAGTTACCTCCGGAAAAATATCAGGAAATGGCAAATATACAGCTTTATGTCAGAATTTTTTCGAAAGCCGATATGGGTTTAAAAAATGTTTACTCACAACTTCTTGCACCGATGCATTAGAAATGTGTGCAATTTTGTGTGATGTAAATCCGGGGGATGAGGTTATTTGTCCATCGTTTACTTTTGTTAGTTCTGCACTTGCATTTGTAAGACAGGGTGCAAAAATTGTTTTTGCCGATAGCAGAGCCGACCATCCCGGAATTGATGAAACTAAAATTGAAGAACTAATTACAGAAAAGACTAAAGTAATAGTTGTTGTTCATTATGCAGGGGTTTCCTGCGATATGGATAAAATAATGGACATTGCAAAAAAATATAATGTTTGGGTAGTTGAAGATGCTGCTCAGGCTGTGGATAGTTTTTACATTAATAAAAATGGTATCAAAAAAGCCCTTGGTTCTATCGGACATTTAGGAACTTTTTCATTCCACGAAACCAAAAACATTCAATGTGGCGAAGGAGGTATGCTTTGTGTTAATGATGAACGATTTTTTAAAAGAGCTGAAATAATTTGGGAAAAAGGTACAAATAGAGCCGAATTTTTTAGAGGTGAAGTAAATAAATACGGATGGGTGGATATTGGTTCAAGTTTTTTGCCATCAGAAATAAACGCTGCTTTTTTGTATGCTCAACTCGAAAATCTTATTGATATTCAAAATAAAAGAAAAATTTTATGGAACAAATATTATGAAATTATGTCTAATCTTAAAACGAATATTTTTAAATTACCCAATATACCTGATTATGCAACAAATAATGCTCACATGTTTTATTTGCTTTGTAAAGACATTGATTCTCGTACATATTTAATAAACAAATTAAAAGAAAATAAAATACATGCAGTTTTTCATTATCAATCTCTACATAAAAGTGTTTTTTATAATTCAAAACATGATGGTAGGATTCTGAATAATAGTGATAATTTTTCTGACTGTTTATTAAGATTACCTTTTTATTATGAATTGGAGATTGAAAATGTTGAAAAAATTTGTGAAATCATAAAATCTTTAATATCGGCATATGGAAATTAAATATTATATTATAATACTATGTTCCTTAATTTTTTTTTATACAATAGGAAAATTAATAAGTAGTTTTTTTATAAGTACCACGAATGAACCTAATTATTATTACAGGGCATTTGTTTCGTTAATAACTGGGCTATTTGCGGTAATTATTGTTTTTGCAATTGTGAAAACAAGATTTAATACAATTATGTTAGCTCTTATCTTCTTATTTGGTATATGGCTGATTAAATCAAAATTTTATGATTTCAATATTAAAAACATAAAAAATTTATTACTGGAAAATTTCACAAGGGACATTATAATATTAACTACAGTAAGTTTAATTTTATATATATTTTACGGGGCATTATTTTTCGAATATCCATTTAATAAAATTGCTCATGGAGATTATTATTATTATACTCGCCTAATTTACATGATGGTAGAAAATGGATATGAAAATACTATTCTGGGTTTAGATCCTTTTTATGTTGGCAAAATTGGAGCATCTCCATATCATTATCCCGAATTGTGGTTAAGTGCCTTTTATTTTCAAATCTTTAACATATTGCCCCTTATATCAATTTTAATAATTACACAAGTAATTTTAGCTACTGTTTTATGCATGGGTATAATTGCTTTAGCGCGGGAATTTTCGAATTCTATTATTATTAAAATTTTCGGATTATTATCATTATTCTTTAGCGGACTTTTATTATTTGAGCCTATTTCTCAAACTTCTTCTTTTATTGATTTTGGAAATATTTATACTCCAAAATTTTCAATAATTGCTTTATTTTTAATCTGGTATCTAATTCTATCTAATAGAAAATCAGACTTTTTCTATTTTCCATTATTGATTTTACCTGTTATAAACATAGCAACAGCTCCCTCAATTCTTACGGCTCTGAGTTTATATTTTTTAGTTAAAGCAATTTTTTCAAAAACATTTAAATCATTTTTTTATAGGTTTATTGATATTTTAATAATAGCCGTTTTTATAGCTGCATTTTATTTACTTCAGCCAAAAATTCCTGCTGCAAACCTAAATATCAGAGAAATAATAGAAGTAAATCTCCATGATCCAATGCAAATAATAAAAACTTTTGTAGGTGGAAACATAATTTTCTTTAGTTTATATATCTGGTTTTTCTTCCCTTTTCTGGCTTATATTTTTTATGCAAAACTTAATAAAAAAGAAGACTTTGATAGCAAATTTAAAGATATATTTTTGTTTTGGGGAATTTTATTCTTCACCGGATTAATAATATGGAATCTAACTAATCCCATGCATGATTCTTTGCAGTTTCATCTTTTACCGGTTTATATGTTTACAAATCTGCTGATTTTTATTTCTTTTATAATTGTTTATAATAAAATAAATGATTTTAAACCTCTAATAAAATATATTTTTATGGTTTTTTGGATAGTAATCATTTCTATTAATTTCTTGCAGCTTAGAAGTAAGGCTTTTTTTAGATATTATAATATTGCGGATTATTATTCATTAGAATACCTTGAAAAAATTTCGATGTTGGTTCCAAAGAGTTATAAAAGTGCTATAGGAGTGCTTTCTTCTCCAGTGGAAATAAGAACATCTTTTAATGCACAAATGTATTGGATCTCGATGCCACCTCTTGATAATTTATTCGCAAATGTGGTTATGATAAACTTAACTGCTGATGAATATGTAATTCTTTCTGATGACTTAAAAATTCTAAAACGAGCAAATAATTTTATCAATTCTTCTCCTTTTAATAAGTTTTCCTTACAAAATGATCCACAAAATGTTTTAAATAAAGATTCATTAAGATTGCAATATATTAAAAAGAACAATATAAAATACTTAATTATTAAAGATCAAAAAGAAATCAGCCCAATACTTATGCAAATAATTAAACTAATGGTCTCTGACTCGGTAAGTAAAGAAAAGTTTCTTGTATTAAATTATGAATAAAAATTTTCTTGATATAGAGGGGATATTTTTAATAGCGGGTTATATAATTATATTTACCATTGGTTTTAATATTTATTCCACAATAAAATATTCAAGGGAACAAAATCTAAAGAAGTTTTTCCTTTACGGTTTTTACTTTAAAATTTTTGCATCTATCGGTTTTGCTTTAGTCTATGATTTGTACTATGATAGAAGTGGTGATTCTTATTATTATTTCTATAGTTCTTGCAATTTGGGAAATGTCTTTTTTGAAGATTTTAAGAGTTATCTCCGCATTTTCTTTGGCTTTGTTTCAAAGCAAAATATCTACACTTTGCCTGCTGGGTTGAGTTATATTCCGGCGTTTAGTGATCCCGGAAAGATTGCTGTTCATCGCTTTATTTCTCCTTTTACAATTTTAGGGTTTAAGAATTATTATCTTACCATTATTGTTTTGAATGTGTTTTTGTATATTATCAATTGGAGGGTATTTTTGTCTTTTGATAAAATATTTCCCGATAAAACAAAAATACTTGCTTACGGTTTTCTTTTTGTGCCTTCGGTTTTGTTTTGGGGATCCGGCATATTAAAAGATTCTTTCACTTTTACTTTCGGGTTGGTTTTTATAAGTAATTTTTATAAAATATTCTTTCAACGTAAATTAAATCTCCTCAATGCAGCAAAGTTACTACTGGCGGCATATGTTGTAATTTCTCTGAAACCCTATATCTTATACTCCTATATTGCCGGAGGTTTTGTATGGTTGGGATTAAATTCTTTGAAAGCTGTTAAAAATCGTGTGTTGAGAGTTTTTGTTTTACCTGTTATAATTGTAGGTATAGGTTTTACCGGAATTTATGTTTTAAATTCGGTTGCAAATGTTGTAGGCGGATCATACAAAGATATTGACAGCATGCTTAATAAAGCGGTAGTTTCGCAACGAGACTTAAAACAGGAATATTATCAGGGAACATCTTTCGATATAGGAGATTATGATCCTACGGTTGAAGGGGCATTGTCGGTTACTCCAGCTGCAATTATTGCCGGTTTATACAGGCCTTTCATTTGGGAAGCAAGGTCGGCAGTGGTATTTTTATCCGGATTGGAAAATTTTATTTTGTTGCTAATAACAATATATGTGATTTATAAAGCGGGCTTGGTTGGTACTTTAAGGATTATTTCAAGAGAGCCGTTTTTGGTTTTTTGTCTTGTGTTTTCAATAATTATGGCTTGGGGAATAGGTTTGTCAACTTCAAATTTCGGGGCTCTGGTGAGATTTAAAATACCTCTCATGCCATTTTTTCTTATTTTGTGGTTGTTTATTTTGGATGAATATAAAAAGGTAAAAAGCGAAGTAAAAAGTTAATATAGCAAAGATAAATATTCAATACAAGAGATTAATTTCGAGTAGATTTATGAAAAAAAATAAGTAAATACTACAAAACGGATAACCATCTCTAAAACAAAAAGAAAAGCTCAAAAAAATCAACTACTAAATAACAAAAGGGGAAAAATAAATTTTTCATAAAATTCTGGATAAAAAACTCAATCAAAAGTTTTCAACTTTTCGCCGCAATATTTACAATAGTTAAAGTCTTTTCCGTTTTCGGTAAAACATCTTGGACATTTTATATTTTCATCTTTCTTTTGGCGTATAGCTTCTGCAGTAATTAATCCTGTAGGTACAGCAATAATTGAGTAACCAATAAGCATTGTGATAGAAGCAATAAATTTCCCAATCATCGTAACAGGAGCGATATCACCGTAACCTACGGTAGTAATTGTAACAATGGTCCAGTAAATGGAAACAGGTATATTACTATAACCGTTTTCAGGTCCTTCAATTAAAAACATCAAAGTTCCTATTACTATAATTGCTGTAAAAACAGCCAGCATAAAAACTGCAATTTTGGACCAGCTTCTTCCAATGGATTGTAATAATAGTCTGCTTTGCTTTGTGTAATCGCTCATCTGGAATATTGAAAATATTCTGAGAAGTCGCAGAGTCTTGATTGCAATTAAGAATTGTGTTCCGGGGATAAATAAACTGATAAATGGCGGTAAAATTGCTAAAACATCAATAATCCCGTAGAAACTTAGAATGTATTTCCATTTACTGTTTACAGACCATATTCTGAGTAGGTATTCAATTAGAAATAAAGAAGTAATGATCCATTCTGTCACATAAAGTTGCATTCCATATTTTTCGTGAACGCCTTCGAAGCTGTCGAGCATCACTAACATCATATTTATTAGTATAACTGCAAGCAGAGCAACATCAAAGGCTTTTCCTGCCGGAGTATTTGATTTAAAAATTATTACATAAACTTTACATTTAAGTTTATTAAGCCTAGTGTTCATAAAAAGATATTTTTACAAAACTATTAAAAATTTATAAATGACTTTGATTTCCCGAATAAAAATCAAAATAAGACAATTTCCAATATAAGATAAGTTTTATAAATTTTCTTTCACGGGAAAAAATTATATTAACCTTGTGCAAAAAAATAAGAGATAAGCACAAAACAATCTTATAAAAACCACCAACTAACTAACTAACCAACCAACTAACCAACCAACCAACTAACCAACCAACCAACTAACCAACCAACTAACCAACCAACTAACCAACCAACTAACCAACCAACTAACTAACTAACTAACTAACCAACTAACTAACTAACCAACAAACCAACCAACCAACTAACCAACCAACTAACTAACTAACCAACTAACTAACCAACCAACTAACTAACTAACCAACCAACTAACCAACCAACTAACCAACCAACTAACCAACCAACTAACCAACCAACTAACTAACTAACCAACCAACTAACCAACCAACTAACCAACCAACTAACCAACCAACTAACTAACTAACCAACCAACTAACCAACCAACTAACTAACCAACTAACTAACCAACCAACCAACTAACCAATCAACTTCTCCAACTTCTCCAATCTTTTCACTATATCATCCAGATTTTTAAAATGAACGTAAGATCTGTGATAAGCTCTGATGTCGAAAGCCGGTGCGCCCATAAGAATGCTGTTTTCTTTAGTAACATTATTTGATATTCCCGACTGAGCAGAAATTTTTGTTCCGTTTGCAATAGTGATGTGTGGGCTGATACCTACCTGACCGCCAAACATACAGTTTTCTCCGATTTTAGCTGTTCCTGCAATGCCGGTTTGTGCTGCCATAACTGTATTTTTACCGATTTCTACATTGTGAGCAATATGAATATGGTTATCAAGTTTAACTCCTTTTCTTATTATTGTTGAGCCCATAGTTGCTCTGTCAATTGTTACGAGGGCTCCAATTTCTACATTGTCCTCGATTATAACATTTCCAATCTGGGCAATTTTTACAAATTCCTGACCTTCGTTAGGAGCAAATCCAAAACCGTCAGCACCGATTACTGTACCGGAATGAATAGTACAATTGTTGCCTATAACACTATTATGATATATAGTTACGTTGGGGTAAATTATAGTATTATCGCCAATTTTTACATTTTCTCCGATGTAGCATTGTGGGTAAATCAAAACATTATTTCCAATTTTCGCATCTTTGCCGATATATGTGAAAGCTCCAATATAAACTTCATTTCCTAATACAGCTCGTTTGTGAACATAGCAAGGTTTTTCTTTTCCTTTGGGTTTTTCTGTGAGTTTGTTGTAAAAATCAAGTAAAATTGCTATAGATTTATAAGCATCCGGAACGCGGATTAATGTAGATTTTACCGGTTTTTGCGGGACAAAATCATCGTTTACAAGAACGATACTTGCTTTTGTAGTATAGATGTAATGAGTGTATTTTGGATTGGCAAGAAAGCACAAGGACCCCGGTTCTGCTTCTTCAATTTTTGAGAATCTCGTTACCACGGCATTTTCGTCACCTTCTATAGTTCCGTTTAAAATGTCTGCAATTTGTCTAGCATTAAATTCTATTTCTACCATATTAGTCTTTGTTTAAAATTATTTTTGGAACACAAACATAATATTTTTTCACTACTTTGCTTAATACTGAAATGTTTAACATATCTGAAGCTTCGGCAATATCAATTAATTTATTACCGTATTGAATGTTAATTCTCTCGTCGTCAACTCTGTAAGTATTATTAGAAACTTCCCCTGAAAAAACGTAATATTCTAGTTCTTCTGAAGAAAGATTAAATCTTTTAGAGGTTTTTAGTTTGAGTTCTTTTATATAATTATCGGGGATAGGATCTTTTCCGATAATGATTTTAGGAAATTTTCTGTTCATCAGGCTGTTTGCGAGATAAGATATTATTTTGTCGTCATGATTCAGGAGTTGTTTAACCAGATATACGAAGTCAAAATCATCCAGCATTGAGAAGTTATCGAGAATTTCTTTGTTATTTTTATTTTTGTTATCGTCGAGGAAGAATTTAAGATATTTGTTATCAATATTAATTTTGTTTTGTTGGTAGAGATGTTTTAATCTTTTGAGAAAGTGAATTAGTTGTAATTCTCCAACCAATACGGTTTTATGCAGATAAACCTGCCAGTACATAAGGCGTCGGGCGATAAGGAATTTTTCAACGCTGTATATACCTTTGGCTTCAACAACCAGGTTATCATCCGCAACTTGAAGCATTTTTATTATTCTTTCGCTGCCCACAACTCCTTCGGTAACTCCGGTAAAGAAGCTGTCGCGTCTGAGATAATCCAGACGGTCCATGTCTAATTGTCCTGAAACTAATTGATGCAGGAATTTTTTATGATATTCGCCTTTAAAAATTTTTAT
>Ga0208198_1003137_pt1 | contig 11643 bp, 17 predicted proteins | sample AD_JPNTR2_MetaG_FD_184446 | JGI IMG/M metagenome (GOLD analysis project Ga0208198, IMG submission 184446) | Active sludge microbial communities of municipal wastewater-treating anaerobic digesters from Japan - AD_JPNTR2_MetaG (SPAdes) (version 2) | ecosystem: Engineered > Bioreactor > Anaerobic... | reverse complement strand
CGCGGCGATGTCGGAAAACGCATGGATTTTGGTGGTTGGAGCACTGCTAACTGCGCTGCAATTGCTGGCCATGTTCATTTTGCAGCTCATATACAAGAAAATAGCCCTCGTATGCTCAACAAACGCCGCGGAGCACAAGGAGCTGCAGAAGAGGCTCTACGGGCATCGCCACGATAAGGACACGGGGGACGTGGTCGTTCCCCACGAGGCTGCGTGATGAAGGCGGAAGACCGGCATCATTTCATGGACCTGTCAGAGGACAAGATCCTGGCCCTGTGCATCTATTTCGAGGCTCGCGGGGAACCCTTGGCCGGCAAGATCGGCGTCGGATCCGTTGTCCTCAATAGGGCCGATAGGAACGGCATGTACGGTTCAGGCATTCACGGCGTTATTACCAGGCCGGCGCAGTTCTCGTGGCTGAACTCCGCTCCGCCGCAGGCCGCGCAGGATCCCCAGTACGACGAGGCGGTCCGCATCGCGGCAACATTCGACGGCGAATGCACGCGAAACGAGGCATTGCGGCAGTGTGCGCGGCTTGCCTGGCAGCTCCTGTCCGGCGAGATCAAGCGCAACACGGAGGCGCTGCATTACATGACGGGGGCCCTGTACCGCTCGAAAAAATGTCCGCGGTGGGCAAAATCCATGGCGGTTGAGAAAGTGATCGGGAACCATGTGTTCCTCGTATGATGGAGATAAAGATGCCGAAACCGACGAAGGGCGAAACGAGATCTCAATTCATCCAGCGGTGCGTCCAGGTACTGCGCCAGGAGGAGCCGGGCAAGCCCCTGCGCGAATGCCTGGGCAAGTGCTACGGGCTCTGGCGGCAGGCGCACCCGGACGACGAGACCGCGCAGGGGAAGAAAAGGCAAGGGGGGTAGGCCATGAAGTTCGAGGTCTGCGTCATGCACGCGCTGTGCGCCGCGGTCATCCTGGTCCTGGCGCTCTGTGTGGTGACAATCATAGCGGGAGGGCTGTGGTGTTATGAAAAAGTCAAGGAAATCGTCCAGAAGGTGGCAGAAGCCAAAGGAGGCGCGGCCGGAAGACCAGAGGCAGACATCCCTGTTCTGCAAGGGGCAGAAGGCCGTGACGGATGAATACCGGGCCGGCTACGACCGGATCCGGTGGGACAACTAACTGATCTCTGACAACCGGGCAGCTACTCCCCTGGTCGGCCAGCCAGGGGGGCGAGCATGAGAATTAGGGCGGCTGTGAGGAGCCTCACCTTCTCGCTGTCGCCCTTTTTCTTTGCCCAGGACAACGAAAGGAGCGGAGAAGTGAAAACGAATCGGTTCGCAATGATGGCGCTGTTTTTGGCCGTGGCCTTCGTGGCCGGCTGCGCCGGCGCCCAGCTCAAGAATCCGGCCGACATGACGCCCAAGGAAAAGGCGATCCTGGTGATGAAACTCTACAACAAGCAGGTCGCGGACGTTCTGGCCATGGAAAAACAGGCCGTGTCTCCCGAGCTCAAGGCGCTCGTCGAGAAGAAAAAGGAGTTCCTGCGGCAGGCCGCCGTCCCCATCGACATCTATGTCGGCTACATCGACGGGGGTATGCAGCCCACGGAGGCCATGGAATCCCAGATCGTCGCCCTGATCGACAAGCTGCTGCTCGAGAAGTAAGGAAGGAGGCCCAGACATGGATCCCGTAACCGCATTTGCCGTCGCGTCGGCGCTCAAGCTCGTCATCACGGGCGCGTTTACCCTGGCCGAACAGGCCGGCATGAAGCCGGAAGAAGTCGAGGAGTGCTTCCGGAAAACCAAGGAGGAATACGAAGCGGCCAAGAAGGCCCTCGGATAGACCCCATACCTCCTCTTTCATCACCCCGGGCGGGGGAGTCCCTGCAACCTCCCCCGCCCCTCCACCTGGAGGAAGCGGTGAGCTGGCTCACGCAACTGAATTCCACGAAGCTCGACGAAAGGCGCAACCTTTGGCGCCTGGATTCCGAGCTGCGCTATTTCGACGAAGGCCTCGAGGAGCTCTTCGTGGTGCCGGAGGGGTTCAGGACGAATTTCGCCACCCTCTACATCTGCGCCGGCCGGTTCGTGTTTCGGATCCCGCTCGCATACTGGCTGGCCGCCGACCTGGGGGACGCTGCCGCCACGGTTCACGACATGCTTTACACCCTGCAGCCAGCGGGCATTACCAGGGCAGACGCAGACGGCGTCTTCCTGCGGGCCCTGATCGATTGCGGAGTGCCTCGGTGGAGGGCGTTTCTGATGTGGGCAGGCGTCAGGCTGTTCGGCTGGACGGTCTGGCGCAAGGTCATCCGCGACAAGAACCGCGGGGTCATGGAGGACCCAATAGAACAAACGATTTTTTGAGGAGGAGGCGATGGACAACGACACCAAGGTCACCCTGATCGGAACCGTGAAGAACATCTCAGCCCTGCTGGCCGTGTTCGGGCTGCCGGAGATCGATCCGGCATACCAGATGAAGATCGTGCAGCTCGTGGCCGTCGCGTACCTGGGGCTCGGGATCTTCCGGGACTTCTTCACCAACAAGCCCGACGCCGCGGTTCTCGACAGGCTCGAGGCAATCCTGGCGCGGCTGAAAGGAGCCCAGTGATGTCCGGCAAGAAGTTCACCCTGGAGCAGATCCGCGAAATGCACGCGAGATACCAGCGGACCTATGTCCTCTCGGTGCTGAAGGGCGGCAAGTGGGTCCATACGGTACTGGACGGCAGGCAGTTGCCGGCCATCGACGGGGTCCAGGCCAAGCGCCAGCCGCTGAAAAACGTCATGCCTTTCGACAAGTACATGGAGGCCCACGGTGGCTGAGATCATTTACCAGGCTCAGGAAGAGCTCGCCCCGGAACCCCAGGTCCTCGAGACTCCGCCGGATCGGCCGGACTTCGAGAAGCTGGTCCGTCATTGCATGGATCTCTACGACCTCTTCAAGAAGTCGAAATACCGCGAAAAGGTGAAGAAAGAAATCGCGGAGTCGCGGCGTGTCTACGATCACATCTCGCAGAAAGTCGATTTTCCGTGGCCAAACGCATCCAACATGGTGTTGCCGCTCTACTCGATCACCCTGGACAACCTCGAGCCGCGGATCGTTGCCGCTCTCATGGGCCGGGAACCTATCGTTTCGTTCCAGCCTCCGGAGACAACGCAGAAGGACGACGTTATCCGGATGTTCGAGGACTGGTGGCACAAGGAGCTAAAAAACGTCATCGGCATCGATGAGTTTGGCCGGCGTGCCGTTCACAAGCTCCTGCTGGAGGGAACGATCTTTCCGCTCCCGAGCTACGTTGTCGAGAGCGAAAAGCGGGTCGATTTCGCGTTCGATGAAGCCGGCAACGTCCTTTTCGATGATAGCGGAGCCCCTGTCATGCAGGACATCGAGGAGCCGGTGTTCGAGGGCGGGCACATAGAGCTCGTCCCGTTTGAAAAGCTGTATTTCCCGGACAACATCGGCACGATCCAGGAGTGGAACGCCTGCGACAAGATCCGCGAACTCGAGATGACGTATGCCGAGCTCTGGTCGCTCAAGGACCAATCGGACGCCGGCTGGATGGATATCGGGCCCTGGCTGTTAAGCCATGTCAATAAGGATGGACAAAGCGCCGGCGCGAAGGAATCCATCGCGGAAAATGTCTACGGTGCGTCTGTTACCGGGAAGGAAGTTCTGGACCTGATCGAGTGCCATATCACCTATCCGATCTATCAGGACCAGCACGAGCAGGACGAATCGAAGCACCGCGATTTCCGCGAGGAGCGGATCCTTGTCACCATCGCCACGCAGTCGCGCCGGGTCGTGCGCTACATCCTGCAGCGCGACGTGTTCTTCCCCAACCGATCCATGATCAAACGGATCCGCCTATTCCCGGAAGACGGCGTCAGCTGCGGCAAGCCCCTGTACTCCAAGATGAAGGCGATCCAGGAGGGCGCGTCCGACCTCTTCAATCTGCTGCTCAACATTGCCTACATCGTGGCGGTCCCGTGGTTCTTCTACGAGGAGAAGGCCGGCGTGACCGGGGAAAAGAGAATCTATCCTGGGGCCGGCGTCAAGGTTGACAGCGTCAGGGGAATTGAATTCCCGCGGTTCCAAGTAAGCCCCGCGGAGCTGATACCGGTCATCCAGACGCTCTTCACTCTCTGGGAGCGCGTGGGCAATATCGGTGATCTGCAAATCGGGCGCCTGTCGAACAAGGGAAACACGGCCACGGAGGTCCTGCAGACCATCCAGGAAGGCAATATCAAGTTCAACTACTCCGCCACGACCATCAAGGACGAGTTCGTTGACCTGATCCGGGCCCTCTATGACCACTACTACCAAAACATGCCCATGGACAAGACGTTCAACTGGAACGGACAGCCCGTGATCCTGCCGCGGAAGGCCATGCGCTCCGGATGGAAATTCGTCCTGGCCGGCTCGACGGAGCAGGCCAACAAGCTGATCGAGCGCAAGGAGAACGAAGACCTGTACGGGCTTCTCCGGAGCGACCCGCTGGCAAACGGTCCGGAAATTCTCAAGGATCTGCTCAAGAGCTACGGGCGCACGGAACTGGAACGGTACATCAACCCGGCTGTAAGCATGATCCTGTCGGCTCTCCAGCAAGCTCCAGAGATTGTCCAGGTGATCCAGAAGTACATGCAGACCAAGGCCGAGACGCAGGCCATGATTGAGGGCGCCGGCGAGGAAATCCAATGACGAAGCAAGACATCCTTTTCGACTCCGGCTGGGCCCCTTACCGGGAAATGGAAATCGAGGCTGGAATCGCCATGCTCCGGGAGATCTGGGGCGGCGATTTCTCGCCTGACTATATCCGGGGAGCAGTCGAAATGCTGCGGCGTATCATCCTGCTCCCGCATCACATGGCTGCGACCCCGGAGGCAAAAGAACGGGCAGAGGCTCTCGTCAAGGCCTCGTTTTCCGCCCTGGAGCTGAAGCTCCTGCGGCGAGCTCTGTTCGGTAACGATATGCCGGCCGCAGGGCCGAGTAAACCAGAGGAAGGAGATTGATCATGCCGGAAGATTTCGAGCAGGACGGACTCGTCAACGACGACCCCGGCGTAACCGGGGATGACGGGGACGACCTCCTCTCCGTCGTGTCCCTGGAAGGGGACGAAGGCGACGGGGAAGAACGCGGAACCGACAAGGGGAAGAAAGAACCCACGTCGGTGAAGGACATGGACCCCGAGGTGCTCGCAGCGCATCTCGCCAGGGCCCAGGAGCACATTAACAATCTGAACAAGGCTCTTCACGAGGAACGGCAGGCCAAGAAAAAGGCCGCGGAAAAGAGCGGAGAACCTGCATTCACCAAGGCGCAGCTCAAGGAACTCTGGACGGAGCACCGCGACGATCCGGATGTGCTGTTTAACATCCTGAGCTACATGGCTGACGAAACGGCCCGCAGCGCACAGGCAAAGGCCGTGGACCAGGTCGAGCTCGTCTCCAAGAAAAAGGAGGTCGACGACTACCTCGCTCAAAACTTTCCGGATCTCGCAAACGACGGATCGCCGCTACGGGTCGGAGTCGATAAGGCCAAGCAGGAGCTCATGCTGGCCGATCATCCATTCGGTGACATTCTGGCCCTCGGCCTCAACAACCTCCTGAACCTGCCGGGCACCGTCAGGGCGGCATATGAGATGGGGAAGAAGGAGGCCCAGGGAGGTGTTAAGCCGATGGACCGCAGAAGGGAGAAAATCAATGCCGGCAATCTGCCGAAGGGGAAGACCCCGAAGGTCGATGCCGAGGGCATGGGAAGCGAAATCCAGAGCCCGGAGATCATGGACGTGGCAAAGCGTATCGGCCTCTCAAAGCAGGGCCAGCAGATCTACGCCAAGATCTTGAAGAACTCAAAAACCCGTTCCGTAACCGTGGAGGGATAGCCGATGAGAACGAGAAAAGCGACTGCACAGAAAACCCCTGATCCCGTTCCGGATCAGGCTCCCGTCCAGCCCGTGGACAGCTCCCAGCTCACGCCCGAGGAGCTGGCCATCGCGAGACGAGTAGCCGCCGAGGGCCCGATCCTGGACCACGGCGAAGAGGGAATGGTGGATTTCTCCCTGGCGGAAGACCCGCTGAAGCTCCCCGAGCCTGCTCTCAAAGAGCAGAGAGAAAAGCGTCTGGCTTTCCGGTGGATCCGCAGGACCCCGGAGCGGATCGATCAGGTGCGTAACGCCTCCCCCCCGCTCAAATGGTGGATCTGCAACCGGACCACGACCCCGTTTCTCGCAAAGTACGTCGATCCGATCCTGGGCGCCGTCGTGCGCCTGGACCTGATCCTCGTCTGCAAGCCGTGGAGCCATTTCATGGTCGAGCAAAACGCAAAGCTGCAGTTGGCCGAAATGGGAACGGCAAGCACGATCAAGGCGAAAGACGGTCAGTCGGACGGAAAGCGAGACAGTTATGAATGGACTGGCGGCACTCGTACCGAAGAGGCCCCCAAGCCCCTTCGGGCCGAGATCAGGAGCGCCCCGCTGCTCGTCGAAGGGAGGGATTTCGACGACAGCGGCCTGATCGATTCGAGCGCGGGAGGCGACCACGACATCATTGCTGACTAAGGAGTAACGCATCATGGCAAACACCGACGCCCCCTTCGGGTTCATCCCCTACGGGCAGTTGCTCGGAGCCAACTGGTATCCGGTGGCGACTGCCTACGGGACGGCGATTTTTGTGGGGGACTGGGTCGAGATCACCAACACCGGCCTGGTCTGCAAGATTTTCGATGGCGAGACGCGCATGGGCGTCGAGATCGACGCCACCGGCGCGGCCGGAGACGAGCTCGGGGCCGTCCTGGCGATTCTCGACCACAACGGCGACCCCGTGAAGTACCTGCCGGCATCTTCCGCCGGCGACGGCGTTGTGGCCGGCTACGTTCTCGTGGCCGATCACCCGCTGCAGACCTACCTCGTGCAGGAAGACGGGGCCGGCACGCCCATCGCGGCGGCCTCCGTCGGCCTCAACGTGGCGATGATCTCCACGCATTCCGGGTCGACGACCACGGGACGCAGCAAGCAGGAGATCGACTCCGACAGCGTCAACACGACCAACACCCTGGCCCTGCGTATCGTGCAGAGCTACAAGGACGACACGGTCGGCAGCGCCTACTGCCGCTGGATCGTCATGCCCAACCCCAACGCGCACTTCAAGTCTAGCGCAACGGCAATTTAAAGGAGGACAAGAGCTATGTGGACCAGATCGAAATTCTTGAACGAGTACGTCCCTGGCCTCTTCGCCCTCGCCGTTGATTCCTACATCACCAGCAGGGCGGAGTCCATGTGGGAGGACATGTGTACCATCAAGACATCCGCCAAGAAGAAGGAAGAGGACTCCATCCGTTCCGGCCTCGGCCTGCCGGTCAGGAAGGGGGAGGGAGCATCCATCACCTACGACACCCAGATCGAGGGCGGCAAGCAGACCTGGGTGCATAGCGTGTGGGCCCTCGCCGTGAGACTCACGGAAGAGGCCATCGACGACAACCTCTACGACCTCCGTGGTGGCGGGAATGCCGACGAGCTTTCGTCCATGTTCCGCGACCTTGGCGAGGCGATGAACGAGAACATCGAGAGCCAGATGGCCCGGTTCCTCGTCTACGGGACCTCGACCACCTACCACACGACGAGGGAGTCCAAGGCGCTGTTCGCCACGGACCATCCGCGTCTCGACAGCTCGACCTTCTCCAACAAGCTGACGGCCTCGGATCTCACCTATTCGAGCTTCTGGGCCGCCGTGGTGGCTGCCGAAAACCAGTTCAACCATCGGCAGTACAAGATCAAGAAGAAGATCAAGAACCTCTGGTTCCCCCCGCAGCTCGAGAAACAGGCGCGGGAGATCCTCCAGAGCCCGGATCGTCCTGACACGGCGAACCGCGCAATCAATGCCTACGCCAAGAGCGGCCGAAACATCGGTCTGAAGTCCTGGCCGCACCTGACGGACACGGATGCATGGTATCTCCAGCTCGACGGCCGGGGGATCATCTTCTTCTGGCGCCGGAAAACTAGGTTCGGCCGCGAGCAGGACTTCCAGACCGGCGACTGGATGTGCAAGGCTGATCAGCGGTGGTCGGCAGAAATCGCAGACGAAAGAGACTGGTTCGGGAACGTCCCGGCCTAAAAAGGAGGTTCCACCATGGGAATGACCAACCTGACCATCGGTCCGTGGAACGTCCTCGGCGGGCTCATTCTGCCGTCCACTCAGGGGAACGTCTTTCACGTCAAGCCGTACTCCGGCTCCAATGACAACGACGGAAAATCCCCCGAAACGGCGGTGAAGACCCTGGCCAAGGCTCTCAGCCTGGCCACGGCGAACCAGAACGACATCGTTCTGCTCTACGCCGAGTCGAACACGGCCGCGAACACGACGGACTACCAGAGCGCCACTCTCAACTGGAACAAGGATGCCGTTCACCTGATCGGCGTCAACAACGGCGTCGGCATCTCTTCCAGGTCGCGGGTGGCTTTCACGTCAACCTACAACACGGCGTCGAACCTTTTCACGCTGTCGGCAAACAACTGCCTGATCGCAAACGTCCAATTTTTTGCCGGCGTTGCGGGAACGAACCCCACCGGGTGCTTCGTCCTGTCCGGTGACCGTAACCGCATCGTCAAGTCTCATATCGCCGGCCTCGGCCATGCGAACAACGACATCGCCGGCGCGTTCTCGCTCAAGATCTCCGGCGACGAGAACCTGATCGAGGATTGCGAGATCGGCGTCAACACCGTGACCTTGGGGGCCGCGGTCAACGCGCAGATCTATACGGACAGCTCGGCCACGCGGATTCATTTCCGCAACTGCCGCGTCCGGACGTACACCAACCACGCAACCAACCACATTTTCCTGCGGATGTCGGCAGGAACGATGGACCGGGAAGTCATTTTCGAGGACGTTCTCTTCCTCAATCCGACCTATTCCGGTTCCACGACCATGACGCAGGCTGCCGTTATCGCAGCCGGCGGATCTCCTGCCGGCGGCGTCCTGCTGGTCGGGAAGACCAGCGTCGTCGGCGCCACGGATTGGAATAGCACCGACGCAGGAAACGTGTTCGGAATGGGCACGGGAGCGATCACGGCCGGCAGCCACGGGCTGGCAGTCGCGGTCACGAGGTAATAATTCAGCCAACCAACGAGAGGGGCGGCGGTATGCCGCCGCCCCCCAACATCAATCCGGAGGAAACATGCTTTACTGTACGCGATGCAACAAGGGCTACGACGACTACGGCGAGGGCGAATGCCCGCGATGCGGACGGACGCTGTACAGGCCCGCCGATGCTCCCGTGGAATCCGTTGAGCCAGCGGAAGGTCCGGCCGAGGAGCCCAAGCAGAAGAAGAACGGGAAGGCGAAATGAGCAGGGGCGCGGTTGCAGAAGTGCATCTCGACTCTGAGCCTTTGGTCCAGGGGACCGTCCAGGTCGGCGGAACGGCGACGTTCACGGACAGGCGGCAGGAGTTCCGGAGCTGCGGCGTCGATCCGGGCCTGAGCCTGTACTGCGAAAATGTCACGGATGGGTCTGCCGGAACGGTAACGGGGGCCGACGAGAACACCGTGACTTGCGCCCTGTCTGGAGGATCGGCAAACGTCTGGGCGGCCGGCGATGCCTACAAGATTTACAAAACGTCGACGAAGGATTCCGAGATCTCGAAGATCTGGATCGACAGGCGTGCCGGCAGGAAGGTCACCGGGAAGGATCGGCTGGAAAAGGGCATCCTCCCGGAAGATATCGATCTGGACGAGTACAGGGACAACATCTTCGGGCCGGGGCAGCCCGAGAGGAGTTAGCGCATGGGCAATACGGCTGGCGTTTATGGGGGCCTGCACCTGGATGTCCTGGAGCGGCTCGTACTGTGGGAGATGGGACAGGTCCAAGGCACAACCGTCAGTTACAGCGTCTATCCCAGATGGCTGATCCGTCAAAAGCTCAACGACAGGCAGAACACATTCGTCCAGGAGACGCATTGTCTGCGCCGGCTGGCTCTGATCCCGACAGTCCAAGGCCAACGCCTGTATCGTCTGCCGTCGAATTGCATCGACGACGGCGTGATCAATGTGAAGCTCTTCACGTCATCGACGGCATACGATGAGCTCGAGATTCGCGATGTCGATTGGCTGGATACTCACCGCGCCGGCTGGCTTACGGCCGAGGAGTCAACCCCAGAGCTGGCCTATCACGGCGGGTCGATGGGATCCATCCCTCTTCTCGGAATCTATCCGCCGCCCAACGCAACTGGCGTCGCCTATGCGACAGGCACGGATGTCGGGATCTCTGTCGGAACGGCCCTCGGAACGACGCAGCAATCGCTGTATGGGACAGCAACGGGAGGATCCGGCACGACGCTGGTCGATACGGGCACGACATTTACGAACTACGGGCTTGCGGCCGGAATGTGGGTCCGAAACATCACGGACGGCAGTTCGGGGATGATAACGGGCGTCGCAACGAATACGATCACATGCTCCGGAGGGTTCTCCGGAGGTTCCGCGAATGCGTTTTCGGCCGGCCACAGCTATGTGATCCTTGCCGGCGAATACGCCGTCAGAGTCGATCACGAGCGCGAGGTCTACATATACGGCAACCGTCACGGGGCCCTGGGCGATATCACCGTTCCGGAAAACACGCTGCTCGTCGAATATGTGCCGTTCCCGGTTCAGTTTCGATGGGACGAAACGGCGGCAGACGCAAGCCAGGGAAATGACTACACCTATCCAGAGATTCCGCGAAATTACCACAAAGCTCTGTATTGGGGAGTGGTTAGCGACCTGCTGAGGACATTCAACCAGGCATCAAAGGAGTTTGAGCGGGCCGTCTACTACGAGGAGCTCTACCAGTCAGCCGTATCCCAGGCCAAGGAGAAAAAGGACCGACGGCCGTTCAAGGAAAAAATAGTTTCCATCTCTCCGCTCAAGAGGTAGGCGATGCAGATCGAGCAGCTTTATTGCCACAAAGGTATCGGTTGCGAGGCCTCGGAAGAACTACTGGCCCCAGGGTTCCTGCCACACAAAGAGGATATTTACGGGGTCAGTAAACTCTCAAATAACTTCTTTTGCCGTAAAGACGGTGAACTCGAGGCGCGGGCGGCTCTCAATGTTGCGGACCCATCAGCAACAGGGTATCCAATCTATGGGATCTGGGCGCTATCAACGAGTTGCTTCATCTTGTCGAACTCAAAGATATACCACAAGCTGTTCGCGTCCGGATCATTCAGCGAAAAGCACACGATGACCTATGGACAGTACCTAACAAGCGGGTATTACAAGAAGTTCCTTTTCTTGAAGAACTATTATCCACAAAACGGCGTGTACGCTACGGTCCTTGTCCCAGGATCCGTTTCCGTGGCTTCCAGTTCCGATGGAAGGTTTGACGCTGGCCATTGGAACCCGAGCGGATCATTCTTCTTTGGAGGACACTATTTCTCTTTCGGACAGTCCATCTGGGGCGATATTTTACATGCATTCATACGCTTCCCTGCTGTTGCCATTCCGAAAGGTTCGATCATCAATAGCGCGCACATCACCTTGTATGCCTACATGGATATCAGCGTCGGATCCAACGTGAACGCCAAAGTCTATTTCAACAATGTTGACAATGCTACGGCCCCGACAAACACTTCGGAAGCAAACGCGTTAGCACTAACAAGTGCCGTTGTCTGGCACAACGTCGAGAGCTGGGGAGAAGAGAACTCGGCCCACAACACTCCCGAAC
>Ga0208198_1003135_pt1 | contig 11647 bp, 10 predicted proteins | sample AD_JPNTR2_MetaG_FD_184446 | JGI IMG/M metagenome (GOLD analysis project Ga0208198, IMG submission 184446) | Active sludge microbial communities of municipal wastewater-treating anaerobic digesters from Japan - AD_JPNTR2_MetaG (SPAdes) (version 2) | ecosystem: Engineered > Bioreactor > Anaerobic... | reverse complement strand
CAGAATATTGTTCATTAATTTGATCACCTTCAAACAACCATTTTTGGGGTTTGTACGCTTTGTAATATGTACGCAGCATTTCTATGGTTTTATCGGAAATAGGAACCTGGCGGTCTTTGTATCCTTTCGAATTTCGAATAATAAGCATATGGCGTTTAGAGTCCACATCACCTATTTTCAGGTTCAATAATTCGCTACGGCGAAGTCCGCAGGCATATATCAAACTGAGCATGGTGCGATGTTTAATATTTGTTGGAGTTTCGAGAATAGCTTTAATCTCTTCTTTGCTAAGCACATTGGGCAACTTATGCTCCCTTCTGGGACGTTCCAGCGTCCCCACATTGAGCCTGCTGTGCAATACCTGCCCGTAAAAAAGCTTCAGGGCATTGATGACCTGGTTCTGGAACGAAAAACTGAGCCTGTTGGGCAATATGTGTCGGTTCACATAGTCCACCACATCGTCGCCCACCACCGCCTCCGGAGGCTTGTCGCCAAGCCAGCGCAAAAAGCTCTGCAATGCTCCGGTATAGGTCTTGATGGTAGAAGCACTGTAGCGCTTGTGCCGCAGCCAGCGCTCAAAGTTTTGCAGATGTACAGCAGAACCGGCAGTCAGTTCGGGCAGGGGTGCTTTCAGGGCATCGGAAGGTGCAGTATCCCTCCTTTTTGCATTACGTAAGGCGGAATAGTCAAGCCATGCCAGTCCGCGAAAGGCTTCGAAAACCCTATTAAGCCGGAAGTTTGCTGCCTCGATGTACCAGAACTTTTTGCTCTGGCTCCATGCCACTCCGGACAAGGTCTTCATACGCTCAATAAGTTGCGCGTCCTTGTCGAACACCAGACTCACCACCTCCATACCCCGATGCTGCGCAGGGCTCAGGATGACCGTTTTCCTCTTTTTTTTATCAGTTGAGCTTGATGCGGACATAGCACTTACTTTTTTTAGTTTCCAGGCTGTACCTTTTAGCCAAAGGTTTAAGCCTCCATTGGGCACGCTTTCGCCTCCTCAGTCCCCGACTTTTTTTACAACCTTTGGATTGCGATTAGGATGGCTAACGTATAGGCAAATATAGTGAAAATTTTAAATTGTGCTAAATGTGAGCTTAATGGACCTTTTTCAGGCTGACATAGTGTTTAACTCCAACAAATATCGAACTTTGAAGGATTTGAAAGCCATGAATAAAAAATTTGCTTTTACTGCGATTCGGAAAGGACAAAGAAAAATGGATTAAGGAATGGAATCCAAATCTATAAATGCAACGCCAGTTTTTAGCAGGGCATCGGATAGACAACCATGCTTTTTGGATAGAATGCACCGAAGGCAAACAAACTTACAGCCAACTGGCATTGAAATACGGTGTTTCAATAGGAACCATTTAGCGCCGGCTCGATAAAGTATTTGTAGCCCAACAGTTTTACAAGCCAAAAGAATGTGTTGTTTTAATGGATACCACCTACTTTGGACGTGGTTTTGGTGTCGTGATGTTAAAAGATATAGAGGGTCATCACCTGTACCGGAAGTTTGTAAAGAACGAGACCATCAGTGAGTATGTTGCGGGCGTAAGGCACCTCGAAATCCAAGGCATAAAGATAAAGGGCATTGTAGGTGATGGAAAAAAAGTTTTATTCAGGGCATTGCAAGACTATTCTGTTCCAATGTGACGGTACCACCAAGAGGCCATTGTAATGCGGTATATTACGATAAAACTAAAAGTTCAGGCATCGAAAGAAATAAAAGAAATCGTTCATTTACTGCCCCACACGGATAAGTAAAGCTTTTGGGGTGCACTTGACGGGTGGTATTCAAAATGGAAAGACTATATGAACGCAAGGGCCATTAACCCTGAAACCGGCAAAAGCAGGTATGCACACAAAAGGCTGAGGAGCGCCTAGAAAAGCTTAGAGCGCAATAAGCAATACCTGTTTACCTGGTACGACAACCTGGAACTGGGGTTGCCCAACACGAACAATCAACTTAAAGGAACTTTTACCGCCCTGAAAAACAGGCTGCGTAACCATAACGGGTTAAACCGCAAACGAAAAGAAAAGTTTATATATGGGTTTTTGAAGGCATCTGCTCGTGGAATAGTCAATAAATAAAGGCTGACGAGCGCCAGCCTTTATGACCATTCCGGTCGGTCAGAGTATTCCTGACAGGTTGCTCCTCAGCAGAGCCTGTTTCTGCTTACCTGACATACAAAATTATTAATACTATTAGTTTCTTTTGGAAAGCATTAAAAATAAAAAGCCTGAAAAATGTCTATTAGGAAAAAGTATCTAATAAATAGCCTTAATTTTGTCTATTATGCTTCTTTTGATTTTAGTAAGCCCGGGCAAATAAAACTCGTTGTCTTGAAGGTTTCCCGGTTAGAATACACTTGCCCTCTTCCATGGGATTATCAAATGGGATACAGCGAATAGTGGCCTTTAGTTTGTCTTTAATGGCTGCTTCTGTTTCTGCTGTTTCATCCCAGTGTGCAAGCACAAATCCCCCCTTGTTTTCGATGATATCACAAAACTCGTCCCAGGTATCAGCTTTAAAGGTGTTTCTATTTCTGAAATCTTCTGCTTTGGCATATAGATTTTTCTGGATATCGTCTAAAAGGTCAACTACGAAGTGCTCAATACCTTCCATTGGTTTTACTTCTTTGGTAAGAGTATCACGACGAGCCACCTCAACAGTTCCATTTTCTAAATCGCGCGCTCCGATTGCCAGGCGTACGGGAACACCTTTCATTTCGTATTCTGCAAACTTCCATCCCGGTTTGTGGGTGTCGCGGTCATCAACCTTAACTGTAAGATTCAATCCTCTTAAACGCCGGGCTATTTCGTGCGACTTCTCACAGGTAGCAGCATATTGTTCATCGTTTTTATAAATCGGAACAATTACCACCTGTATTGGGGCTAATTTGGGAGGCAACACCAAACCGTTGTCATCGGAATGGGTCATGATTAACGCACCCATCAAGCGAGTTGAAACACCCCAGGAAGTTGCCCAAACGTAGTCGAGTTTTCCTGTTTTATCGGTAAACATTACATCGAATGCCTTAGCAAAGTTCTGCCCGAGGAAATGTGAGGTCCCGGCTTGCAAAGCTTTTCCGTCTTGCATTAAAGCTTCAATACATAATGTTTCCTCAGCGCCGGCAAAACGCTCACTTTCAGTCTTATATCCTTGAATAACAGGCATTGCCATCCATTCACGAGCAAATCGAGCATATACATCAATCATTTGTCGTGTTTCCTCCATGGCCTCTTCGCGGGTGGCATGAGCCGTGTGACCTTCCTGCCAGAGAAATTCGGCGGTTCGCAAAAATAGCCGAGTCCGCATTTCCCAACGAACAACATTCGCCCATTGATTAATCAAAATAGGTAGATCGCGATAGGATTGAATCCAATTTTTGTATGTATTCCAAATGATAGTTTCAGAAGTTGGTCGTACGATTAACTCCTCTTCAAGTTTAGCTTCCGGATCAACCACTACTCCTTTCCCATCGGGTGAATTCTTTAATCGATAATGCGTTACAACGGCACACTCTTTTGCAAAACCTTCAACGTGCGCTGCTTCCTTACTTAAAAACGATTTGGGAATAAATAATGGAAAATAAGCATTTTCGTGTCCCGTCTCTTTGAACAAACGATCCAACTGTTGTTGTATCTTTTCCCAAATTGAATAGCCGTAAGGTTTAATTACCATACACCCTCTTACTGCTGAATTTTCAGCAAGTCCCGCTTTTAGCACAAGGTCGTTATACCATTGTGAATAATTCTCGGAACGCGATGTTATCTCTTTTGCCATAAATCGTTATATTTTTTCTGAATTAAAGCGCAAAGAAACAAACATTTCCTGAATTAGCGAAACATTTTTGCATGCTTTATGTATAACGTAATGGCATGCATGATTAAAAATCAAGAGATAAAACATAACTTTGACAAAATTTTAACGTTTTTTTAATAAAAAATTACGAATGATTTACGTATAAATAAAAAAGTTGACTCGATATGAAACGGCATCTATTTTTCTCAGTTATTTTGATAATTTTGAGCGCAGGATGTGCCCAGATATTTTATCAAGGATATCCCGATGAATTATATCAAACATCATCGCGCGGATCGTCTAAAGCAAACACTCCGGACAATAGATATATTTACTCCGGCTCAAACGAGACCAACGTTCAAACCGTTGATAATTCAGATATTAGCAATTCTACACCCTCGGGATTCCGCAATCAAGAAACCCGAAACTACCTTTCCATTGCCATTGGAACCCCGGTAATGTATTCGGTTTTTGCATCGCCGTTTTATTATGATTGGTGGTATTTTCCCTATTACGGTTCTTTTTGGTATATGAATAATCCGTGGTATTGGGATCCATTCTGGGATCCGTACTGGGAACCTATCTATTTTCATCAATACTACGCATGGTATTATCCAAGGTGGTACCATTACTATTGGTGGTACAACGATTTTTGGTGGTATCGTCCGGTCAACTATCCGGTAAGAGAACATTTATCTCATCGCCCCGAAATGGGCAATTATCGCCAAAGTTTGAGATTTTCGATTAACGCATCGCAGTCAATGGGCTCCAAAATATCCGGAAGTAATTCACCATCATGGGAAAGTCCTAGACCTCGAATATCGAACAATACAACACCCGGCCGTCAATCTCTTACAAATTCCAATAGCGGAAGCGGCTCTATTGCAACCGGAACTGGAACCACTAAACCGGAAGTTAATACCAATCCCGAGAGACATGGTTCGCTATCAACTTCTCGCCCCATGATGCCTGAATCTTACTCCGATAAACCATCAGGTCGCGTTACCCATACTCGCGATTTGCAAACCGGCTCCGGAAGTATCACCAAACCTATTCACACCAACAATCGGATTGACTTACCTTCAGAATCGGGCAATGGTAATATTCGTAACAACCGAGTTAATCCAAATCAAAACCACGATTTAAAACCATCGGGTCAGGGAGGCATAAGCCCAAACGCAACAGGAAACCCTAACCCCAATAGAGGCACCGGCTCTGGAACCATAAGTCGGCCATCGGATAACCGAGAAAAAAGAAACACCGACCGAACTATCACAACCCAACCTTACCATCAACCTTCGAACCAAAAAGAACCGTCACGCTACGAATCACCTAGCGGTACAAGCTCACCTATTAACCATTCAACACAACCCAACCGAGGTTCCATGCGAACTAACGGAGGAATAAAGGAAAAACATTAAGAGCGTCACCATAAAATTTGATTCATATTGAAATTTACCTTATATACAACCCATAGCTTAGAAATTTAGAACTCGTTGATTCTGGAACTTAAAAAAACTTAAACTATGAAGCGATACACCCTTGTAACAACCTTAGTTTTAATAATTGCCAACACCTTTGGACAATCTGCTTACGATGCGCTAAATTTCTCCACAACCTTTCATAGTGGAAGCTCTCGATCGCTTGGAATGGGTGGAGCATTCACAGCTTTAGGCAGCGACCCAACAAGCGCATCGCTAAATCCGGCAGGACTTGGACTCTACCAATCGTCGGATGTTCAAACCACCTTTGCCTTCGATATGGGAAATACTGAAACGAATTATTTAGGCAATAAAACATCTGAACAACACTACAATTTGCTTACCCAAGGCTTCGGATTCGTATTCAGCATCCCCAATCCTCAAAACTATGAAAGTGGTACCGGAAGGATAAGCAATGTTTTTGCCGTTAATTACAATCGTGTAAATTCACTTGATTTAGACTTGGTAGCCAAAGGTACCCTTAGTCAGATTGATCAAGAATGGGAAAACTACAGCCGTGGAAATATCTCTCATTTTGACTTTTCATTTGCTGTAAACGAATCGAACCGTCTTTTTTACGGCCTTACCTTCAGTCTTTCATCCATAGACCAAACCGAAGATCTAACTTTGACCGAGAGTGACCCGCAAGATGTTGTGCCTAATGTCGTCAGAAACATACAAAACGACTATTTTGATCGACGTGGGCTTGGTTTTGGAATAAAAACCGGAATTTTGTATGCAGTGACCAATCAATTCCGCATCGGGGCAGCTTTTCATACACCTACCATCGTTTCTATCAATGAAAAATATGATTACAAAACCCGAACATCATACCCAAACGGGATAGATTCACTCACAGTGGAATATTATGAAACCGATTTTAATGTATTGACCCCAATGCGATTTGCTCTAGGAATCAGCAATGTTTTTGCCAATCGAGTTCTTCTCTCACTTGATTATGAACTAAGTCCCTATAACACAATAAGGTTAGACGGGAACTATTACAGCTATTCTGATGAAAATCGAGAAATAAAAAACAATTTCGTAGTGCGTCACGGTGTTCGTTTGGGTAGTGAGTTAAATTTAGGGGGTATCCTCCTAAGGGCCGGAGGTTTTTACTATTCTTCACCGGTCAAAACTAGCATCAATGATCTTTCAAAACTTGGTTTGACGGTAGGAGCCGGAATTCGTATCGGCAATTTCTACACCGATTTAGCGTACAGTCATGTACAAAATTCGGGAAAATACTCCATTTACAATGAATTGGCAATGCGATTCTCCTACGATCAAACCGTTAGCAATGTATTTGCAACGTTTGGCTTGAGGTTTTAGCAATACTGAACAGCGATAAAAAATAAATAAGAAAAAGGGTGGATTTGTCCACCCTTTCTTATTTTAAAAACTAAACTTATATTTAGAAAAATCTCCTTTGGCGGAGAGAGAGGGATTCGAACCCCCGGAGCCCGCAAAGGCTCAACGGTTTTCAAGACCGCCGCAATCGACCACTCTGCCATCTCTCCGCTGCAAAAGTAGATCTTTTTTTTTTACTGACAAAATTTTTTCACTTAACTTTTTTGTAAACGATTGATATTTCCTAGATTTTCAAACTGTTATACCTAAAAAAAAGTTACCAATGCTTCTTTTCATTAACATAATTTGTAAAATCTAGATCAGCCGGCTTGAATTTTCAAATCAGATTCTTTGTACCTTTGTGATGATATGATAACACTCTTTTGGCACCCGACGTTTGTTCTACCCTTACCGGAAGGTCATCAGTTTCCAATGATAAAATATAGGTTGGTAAAAGAACGTCTTTTACAATCGGGTTTGGTTAAGCCTGAAAATTTTAGACTTCCGCCAATGGTCAGCAATAATATTTTGTCTCTAACCCATTCGGCTGACTATATCGAAAAATTAGAAACAGGAACACTTAGTCCTGCAGAAATACGAAAAATCGGCTTTCCGTACTCCAAAGCGATGGTTGACCGTGAAAAATATATCTGCGGGGCAATGATTGAAGCATCGTTGGAAGCCTTAAGATCGGGCGTAAGTTTTAATATGGCGGGAGGAACCCATCACGCGTTTAAAGAATATGGCAGCGCTTTTTGCATTTTTAACGACATGGCTGTAGCTGCCAACTATCTACTACACGAAAATATCGTTAGGAGAATTTTGATTGTCGATTTAGATGCTCACCAAGGTAATGGAACATCTGCTATTTTCGCACAATATGATACGGTTTTTGTTTTTAACGTTTTTTCAAAACAGGCCTTCCCATACAAAAAGGAACGCTCCCATTTCGATTTGGTCATGGATGAAAATACCAACGATTTTTCATATCTTGAAAAAGTTGAACTTCCGTTAACCTCAATCATCAACAAATTTGAACCCGACCTTGTAATGTTTCAATCGGGGGTTGATTTGCTTTACAACGATAAACTCGGACGAATGAAACTAACCGAAGAGGGAATACGACAGCGCGATCGTCTTGTTTTTGAGCTTTGTCGGAAGAATTCCATTCCGGTATCGGTGTGTATGGGGGGCGGATATTCGCCTGAAATTGAAAAAATTGTCACTTGCCATTTCAATACTATAAAAGAAGCAATATCTACCATAAAATGCGAAACCGTTTCAGATGACCACGGTATTTAACCACAATCGTTCTAAAACGGCCGCACAATAGAAACTATGAAACGTTTACTTTACGTCTTTCAGATAAGCCATCAATTTCTGTCGGGCAATAAAAATTCGACTTTTCACTGAACCAATCGGAATATTCAATTCCTCGGCAATTTCCTTATATTTATAACCTTCCGTGTGTCGGACAAACGGAATTCGATACTCATCCTCAAGCAAGGATATTGCTTTACGAATTTCCAATACGGTATAGCTCGAGTCAGGGCTCATAATGCCTGAGTCCTGAGGTTTCGATAAATAATACAAGTCTTTGGTTTGATCAATTATCGTATTTGCACGAACTTTTCTACGATAGTTGTTAATAAAAGTATTCTTCATGATTGTAAAAGCCCACGATTTCAGATTAGTTTCGCTCTGAAATTTATCGTTGTTGCTTAGCGCTTTACATAATGTTTCCTGAACCAAATCGTGTGCATCTTCGCGATTCATGGTTAGTTTATAAGCGAACCTCATCAAATTAGGCTCAAGCTCAATCAGTTGTTTTGAAAATTCCATTGTTGCCATAACCGTTATTTTTGTTCAACAAATATATTATATAATTAAACAATTTTCCAAATTTTTTATCAATTTTTTTAATCTAAAATTCGTTTTATTTTCTTTATATATTGATATTCAAGTATTTAAAAATATTAAGAAATATATTTTATGATATTTTTATCCTTATATATAATTTTATTTTTCATCGCGGTAGCACTTTAGACAAAAACGATTTTGCAAGAATTATTACTTTTGCAATAAAAAACCGCTATGTCACAGAAAACATTCCATGAGCAGATTTTGGAAGGCATCCCGGCAGAACTTCCCAATCCCAAGCCATATGATCCTGCCGTGAATCATGCACCCAAAAGAAAAGACATTCTAAGCAAGGAAGAAAAGAAACTTGCGATCAAAAATGCGCTGCGTTACTTCGATCAGAAATTTCATGAAACATTAGCTAAAGAATTCGCGGAAGAACTCGAAAAATATGGGCGAATCTATATGTATCGATTCAAGCCCGATTACCCAATGTATGCTCGCCCGATTGATGAATATCCCGGCAAAAGTCTTCAAGCCAGAGCAATAATGCTAATGATTCAAAATAACTTAGATCCGGCCGTTGCACAACATCCCGATGAACTTATCACCTACGGTGGGAATGGGGCTGTATTTCAAAACTGGGCGCAATATCGCCTTACAATGAAATACTTAGCCGAGATAACAGATGAACAAACGTTAGTAATGTACTCGGGTCATCCTATGGGCTTATTCCCCTCGCATAAAGACGCTCCAAGAGTTGTTGTAACCAATGGAATGATGATTCCAAACTATTCCAAACCGGATGATTGGGAACGCTTCAATGCACTTGGAGTGACACAATACGGACAGATGACCGCAGGATCGTACATGTACATTGGACCCCAGGGAATTGTTCACGGAACCACAATTACCATTTTAAATGCCGGCCGAAAAATCTCAAAAAATGAACCTCTGGCCGGGAAACTATTCGTTTCAAGCGGCTTGGGAGGAATGAGCGGCGCCCAACCCAAAGCAGGCAACATTGCCGGCGTAATCTCAGTGGTGGCAGAAGTGAACCCCAAGGCTGTAAAAACCCGTCATTCGCAAGGCTGGGTTGATGAAGTTTTCGATAATTTAGACGAATTGGTAAAACGCGTAAAAAAAGCAAAACAGACTAAAGAAACTGTTTCTATAGCTTATTTGGGTAATGTTGTGGATGTTTGGGAACGATTTCTTAAAGAAGATATTTATATTGATTTGGGCAGCGATCAAACCTCACTACACAATCCTTTTGCCGGCGGATATTATCCGGTGGGACTTACATTTGAAGAGTCGAACCGGATGATGGCTGAAGACCCTGAAACGTTCAAAGAAAAAGTCTATGAGTCGTTACGCCGGCATGCAGCCGCAATCAATAAACATGCTGCGCGCGGCACCTATTGGTTTGATTACGGGAACGCCTTTTTGCTCATGGCCAGCCGAGCCGGAGCAGACGTCATGGCAGCCGATGGAATCAATTTCCGCTATCCATCGTATGTGCAAGATATCATGGGGCCAATGTGCTTCGACTACGGTTTCGGTCCCTTTCGTTGGGTATGTTGCAGCGGTAAACCTGAGGATCTGGATCTAACCGATCAGATCGCAACCGAAGTTCTCGAAGACCTTCGCAAAAATTCTCCGGTAGAAATATCGCAGCAAATGGCCGATAACATTCATTGGATAAAAAATGCCAAAGCCAATAAGCTTGTTGTGGGAAGTCAGGCCCGTATTCTTTATGCCGACTGTGAAGGGCGCATTCGTATTGCCGAAGCATTCAACAAAGCCATAAAAGCCGGGAAAATAGGTCCGGTAGTTCTGGGACGCGATCATCACGACGTTTCCGGTACGGATTCACCCTATCGAGAAACATCCAATATTTACGACGGCTCAAAATTTACTGCCGATATGGCTGTCCAAAACGTAATTGGCGACTCCTTCCGCGGAGCAACATGGGTATCGTTACACAATGGAGGAGGCGTTGGTTGGGGCGAAGTGATCAACGGAGGTTTCGGGATGCTCCTCGATGGTAGCAATGATTCCGATCGCCGTTTGAAAAATATGCTTTTCTGGGATGTAAACAACGGAATTGCCCGTAGAAGCTGGGCTCGAAATCAGGAAGCAATTTTCGCCATCAAACGTGCTATGGAAATAGAGCCACGTTTAAAAGTAACGTTACCCAACATGGTTGATGAAGCGATATTAAATTCAATATTTTAAAAACAAAAAGGGAGATTCTTCTCCCTTTTTTTTATCCTTGAAGCACATCGTATGCGTATCGAAGAATTAAAATCGAAATAACCAAAAGAAAAAAGAGGCGAATAAATTGATTCCCCCTTCGAATGGCCGTTTTTGATCCAAAATAGTTACCTAAAACATTCGAAACTGACATAACAATGGCAAAAGACAAAATAAAGTTGCCATGCCAAATAAAAACACTCAAAGCTGCTAAATTAGCAACAGAGTTGATAAACTTGGCGTAGGCTGAAGCCAAAATAAATTCGTATCCTAAAATTACAACAAAACCGATCATAAGAAAACTACCCGTCCCCGGACCAAAAAATCCGTCATAAAATCCTATCACAATTCCGAGAATAATACCCCAAAAATATTTTTCCTTATTCGATAAGTTTTTAGTTTGTTTTTGCCCTAAATCTTTTTTAACAAACGTGTAAATGGCAATTATAATTAAAACCACCAAAATAAGAGGCTTAAGAAGCGATTTGTCGATAAGATGAAGAGTTTGCGCTCCCCAGAATGAAGCTATTGCTGTGAAAGCCGACATTACAAATAAAAAACCATATTGAAAACGAATCTTTTTAGCATATTGCCATGCGGCCATTGAGGTTCCCGATAAACCGGCAATTTTATTGGTCCCAAACAGTACGGGAATTTCAGCATTGGGAACTGTGATAAGCAACGCCGGAAGTTGAATCAACCCACCTCCACCCGCTACTGAATCGATAAATCCTGCCACAAAGGAAAATATTGCCATGAAAAACAAAGAAAGAGCCGGATAGTCTAATTCTAATATCATAGGTGCTCGGATTCAAGTATTCTTAAGGTGAGCAAAAGTAAAGGTTCAGCAGTAAAAATCGATACACTCAACTTATTTTTTTTGGAAAAT
>Ga0208198_1003132_pt1 | contig 11669 bp, 13 predicted proteins | sample AD_JPNTR2_MetaG_FD_184446 | JGI IMG/M metagenome (GOLD analysis project Ga0208198, IMG submission 184446) | Active sludge microbial communities of municipal wastewater-treating anaerobic digesters from Japan - AD_JPNTR2_MetaG (SPAdes) (version 2) | ecosystem: Engineered > Bioreactor > Anaerobic... | reverse complement strand
CGGAACACCCGGTCTGTCCCACACGCAGACCATTCCCTTCGTCGGTACTGATTACACAGTCAAATACCACATCTTCAACACTGGGGCCGATCCCAGCGAGATCACCGATTTCGTCGTGGAGAGGTACTTACCTGGAGGTACTGGCAGTGTCTATGTGGATGAAGTCTGCCTTTCGCAAGTGGACATCTTTAATGGTCTTGGAGTGGCCGTTATTGGCGGGGCTGTTGATCCTGCTCTGGGTGATTACTGGACGGTAGAGGTTAATAACAACTACGCCGGTGCGTTCATGACGCACTTCGCCAGATGGTATGGGGTTCTTCTTCCAGGTTCGGCTGTTCCTACAATCCCCGATTCTCTGGCTACAACGTAATGAGGTACAACCATGCCAGCTAATGGTGGAACAATGACTAAGACCATTGCGAAGGACTCTTCAAGAGGGGAGTATTTCCTATGATTGATTATGACTCCGGTGCAGGGTTTTTCGATAAAGCCGGTCCTGTGGTACGGGTAGCTAATCTCCTGGAAGAGTTTGAGATAGGCACAGGCGCAGGCACTCTGGAAAAGGAACTTACTGACATCGAGACGGAACTGGAAGTCACCAAGGAGGGGGACGCTGAAGCATTATCCCTTCTTCTCCAGAAATGGGAGGGCTACAGGCGGGATCTTTGGGGCATGAAGACCAGGATCTCCGAACTCATTCGCCCTCTCCTTGCCAGCGAAATCGTGGATGCCGAGAACTTTGAATCGGAAACGCTGGAGGACATGCTGACCCGTCTCACTGAAGTAATGATAAGGGACGGAAGAAAGGTCACTTCCAACGGTGTTCTTGGATCGTACGTCCCATTTACGCCAGGCGTTCCTGCCCCTGTGGGAACGGTTCAGGTTATGATGAGCGCCTTTGACCTGAACAACAATGACGTTCTCCTTGGTGATTCTGTCTCACAGGTGAGAGGGGATGCCATAGACAGCGAAGTAAATGGATTCCGGTGTGTCTGTGTGGATCAGACTGTCGGAGAAGAGATTTTAGAATTAAGGGCCGAATACCATCCAGACAACTACAATGTAGGAAATCCCAATTACGAAAAGAAGGGGGTCCTTGGAACATTCCCAGTATTGTCGTCGAACAGTTCTAAGACCCTGGTGAAAAACGGGGGGTTTGAGCTACAGACATCGACTGGAACGCCGTCGAACTGGGATACGTTCTCACAGTGGGGGACGACTATTACTTTATCCACAGACTCTTTGACAGGATCTAAATCCGTAAAGATAACCGGAGCATCCGCTGAACCGTTCCTCCAACAATCCTTAGACCCCTCTAAGTTTTCCAAGGGGAGGAAATACTTCCTCAATCTCTTCTACAAGTTCGACAATGCCGCAACCGAGATGTCTCTGGACGTTTGCGTGTACATAAATGAATCTCTGGTATTCAAGAGAGAAATACCTTCCTGGCCTTCTGGAACGGCTCCTGTAGTCTGGACTCGCACCGGATTGGGGTTTAATTGCCTGGTCCCCCGAATAGACTCAGTGGTTATCTCCATCGAGAACTGTGCAGTCACCGTCCCTGGAGAGATTTACGTCGATGAGATTATACTTGCCGAACTGACCGACTTGAATGGATATTACCCTATCGCATTCATGACAGGGAATACCCCCCCTGTGCTGGATGACTACTGGTACGGGACGATGAGCAATGACCATGCTGGCGTCTTCCAGACGTACTTCGCCCGATACCACAACATCCTTCTTCCCAGCTACGGTGCGGGTGCGGTGATTGCAGATGCCCTGGCTTCCTGACGAGGATCGCAGATGCCTTCAGCCGAACAGACTTTAGTAGCCGATGCGATTGTCAAAAGGGTGCAGGCAATCGTATCTCCTCTGGTGAAGTTCAACAACCGGAATGTCAACATCGTCCAGGAGTTCTTTGAGCCATACCAGGACTTCGTGAACTACCTTCTTCAGATCCGGTATCCCCTCTGCACCCCCTACGGTGCGGGAGGAGGGGCTTACCTCCAGAGAATCACTATCGAGTTCGGTCTGTTTCACAAGTCTGCTTCGGACCCTTACGGCAACTGGATCGGAGGGGCGGCAAGGCTGGGAGAGGTGGCCCGGCTGGTGCGGCGATACCTCACTGACTTTTCAGCGGGAGGACTGAGCATTAACCTCTATGACACCGGACAGGAAATGAGTCCCCGGCATGTGCGAACGGAAACAGGAGAGGTGAACAAAAACATGATCTGGACTGCCTGGAGTTCGTGGGGCGTTTGGGGAGGGACGGTGACGGAATTCCGTCGGACTCCGTAGGGTAAGCACCCTAAGCCTTCCCTAACCCGTCTCGGATGGACGGGTGATCTGGGTCATCGGCTCCTGGAACGGGTCTAGAAAGGCCGGAAACGGCCCTACTAGCCACGATCAGGAGTCGATGGCTATCAGGATACCGGAAAGAAGAGATCGTGCAACAGAGAGGCGGGAATCGCGTTTTAACCGAGAGGCAAGAATTGTGGCAAATGACCCAAGTATGAGCATCAACCTGGAATCAGGGGGGATCACCCCCGACTGGTCTTCCGGCTCCCCCAATGCCGGAGATCAACAGGGGAATCAGGCCGAACAGAAACAGGCTGATGGCATCCAGGATATCGTTCGCGTCCTTGAAGCCCTGGTCAGCAAGGACGCAAAGCAGCAGGAAGCGACCGGCCCACGATACGATGAAGCCACAGGCCGGATGAGGGGAGAGGGAGGTCGCTTCATCAAGGGTTCCGACCTGGAGGCAATGCAGGAGCCTAAAGTCCCCGATTTTGAAACCGATCTGGATAGAAGTCTTCAGTGGCAGAAGTGGAAGCAGGAAGCGGAGATCAGTTCCAGGAGGAGGGAAGAGGAACTGATGGCTTCTGTTCCCCGTATGTCCGATGAGAACCTGGCATACTGGAGCAGGCAGAGGGAAAGGCATGAGGCTAGAAGGCAATCCGCACTGGCGGATATTGCTGCAAGAGAGGCTTTCTATTCACCGTTTGATGAAAGAGGAACCGCACCGGATATCGATGCGGGAAGTTCGACAGGGAGAGGTGGAGGAGGAAGAAGGGGAGGAAGAACAGCGGCGGGAGGGGGAGAGGGTGATGATGAAGTAAGACCGCCCAATATCGCAGACACACAGAGATTATTTCACCAATTGTCCCATGCGATTCCGCAACTGGGTCCTGGTGCCAGTCTGGGACAGGCGGGAGCCATGCTGGGAGGTGCTGCTGGACTGGGCATGGCGGGAACATTGGCATTGTCCGCAGGTGCGGCAGTGGGAGGAGCAGTGGCAGGATACTACGCGTCTCCCTATATCAGCGGTTGGTTTGCCCAGAGAGAAACCTTCAGGGATGAATATGTCCAGGCGCAGAGGCAGGCGGGAATCGCCAGAGCCTTTTCAGAAGGCGCTCCCTCCTTTGCTCCATCTGAAACAGATCCCCGATCAATCATCACACAGTTTATTGATCCAAAGGAGGCACCAAGGGAAAGGCTGGAGCAGTTAAGAAAGAAACGGAATGAACCGATACGAAGGGCATTCCGAATGATTCCTCCGTTGGGACAGAGTCCCCTGCCCACAAGGCCCACAAAGGAGGATATCTTACTGGATGAAGAAATAAAACAACTGGAACAGCAGTTGAATGCCCCCAACCGTTTCAGAAGCGGCGTAGCAGGGGATGTCATTCCAGTTCTGGAATCAGACATTGATACTCAGAAGGGAGGATGGGGTTATCTGGGACTGTTGAAAGCCAGCCTCAGAAACAGGGGAGTGGATACGGACAAGAGAATGGAGATGGATGCCAGATTCAACCGCTTCCATCGTCCAGGGACTTCTGCGGAGAACGCATTGCTGGAGCAGGATGATCTCCAGATGGCAGACAGGATGGGCGCAGGACCCAGAGGAGCCAGAAGTTTCAACACCCTGAAGGAACGCGACATGGAAGGCAGGAAGCCTCTCCAGGATCGTATCAAGGACCCCATACTGGACATCAACCTGAAGGAACTGGAGAAGTTTGAGGACTCGTTTGAGAGGCAGATCGAAAAGGAAATCGAACAAATGATTGATCCGGTGAGGTTCCACTTCGGATCGTTCGCTTACGGCGGGTTGACGGCATAGGGAGACAGTTGTGGGAAACACAGTCCAGTCTACTGACGCCCATGAAAACCGTGTGGTGGTGTATACCGCTGGAAACAGCGGAAGCAGCATCCGTCTGAATTACACCAATCTCCAGTATTCCACGCGATCTCAATACATAAGCAGGCAACAGGTATATAAAATCTACACTCTTTCCTTCCGCTTCGTCATCGCCGGTTACTCCAGCAGCAACCTGCGAGACATCCTGACCAACTGCGAACGGACGCTGATGACCAGGGGAGGGACGTTGCAGGTTTCCGATGGAAACGTACTGCACTTCTTCGCCGCGCCTGCCACGGTGAATCCGGTCCTCAATTCCAGCATTCCGGTAATATCCGGAGATCCCATCAGGAGGACCATACTAACGGATGTGGAGCACGGACCCCGACCTGTATCCTTTACGCTGGAAGCATTGATGCCATTAGGGGCAATCGCCACATGGACTGTGGAAATTGTCACGGCGGCGGAAGACTGCTTCTGGGTCAGGGACAACCTTGTGCTTGGCGTGGATGCCGAAGTCAGTTACTCGATTGACCAGAACCACTACACCAGGAGGACCGTCAGCGGAAGGGTGATCGTCGCGAATTTCGGCAGGAACGGTCCCACTTTTCAGAGGTCCCGGTTGTCACAGGCGGACATGGAAGCCTTGAGACTGGCTATTGTGGCGGGGCGTGCTGGACAAAATTTCATGGACCCTGTTCGTATTCCTCCAGGGTTCATTCGTCTCTCACAGCAATGGGGAGTGGATGCCACTGAAAACTCATTGCTCTTTCAGATCGTGGATCAAGAGGTTTACAGAACATATCCAGCCTACATCACGTCAATGGACGCGACCATGACGTTCTCGGTAAGCGGGGCGTCTGCCGTCCAGTACGTCTCTCACCTGCTGGAAGGATATGTGGAGGCTCCCAGAGACGTATCCAAGACCCGTATCTTCTCTGCGGCATTCGAGTTGATACAGGATTCCATGCCCTTTGTAACCAGAGTGGTTGACAACCGTCCTTCTTATGTAGCCGCATGGAGAATGATAAATCACCTCTATCGGAACAGGCTGGACTTCTCCGTGCTGGTCTATACGCCGATGGGAGCATTTGACGTTCTAACCAGTTGTGGCGTGACCAAGATCCACAGCACGCCGTTCTTCCCGCAAGGTCCTGCCGGTTCCGCAGGACTGTACGGATCAGGATACAGGCTGGAGCAGGCAAGCAGAACGGTTGTCAATACTACCAACGAAGTAGTAGAACCCACGTACGAAAACCTCAGCGATCCTCCTTATGTCCAGGAATCTGTTTCAGAAGCGAATAAGCTGGAGAGTTACAGATCCAAGCTGCTTTCCTTCAACCTGAAGATCATCAACAATCCCAGAAGCAACATCAGACATGCCATCCCGAACACAGACGCAGGTTCCAGCAACGGGGATTCCGTAACCTATCAGACCAAGGGTTCGGAGTACGAAGTCCTGCTGGGTATATCTTACAGCTACATCATGGACGCAGGAGAGACGAGGGCTCCTGATTACCTCACCTATCTGACGAGTGAATTGAACAGCAATGGGGACATAGAGGTAAAGGACAAGAAAGAACTGTCCAGCAAGACGATGACCAGTGCCTTTGGCAGGAAGAAGCTCATAATGGAATCATTTATCTGGAAGCTGTTCATCAAAGGGGGACTAAGAAAGAAGATCATACAGGCGGGAGGAATGGATCGGTTCACCAGTTATCTGAACAGCGTGTTCAGGACAGGTAACTTTGACAATCTGGGAGGGGCTATAAACGACTACATCAGCAAGGGGCAGTAATGAGAACTGTTAAAGTCACATACTGCGGAATCCCGCTGAGCGCTGTTCCTCCTGAGTACATTCAGAGGAATCCAGGCAGGCGGGTGAACTACTTTGAAGTCCCCTGGTGTGCATCCTGTCCAGGGTATGGCAGGCTGCTGGTGACTTCGGATCAGTTGGACAAGATAGAGGAGAAACTGAAAGAATCCAAGTGTGGGTACTCTGACCTGATCCTGTCCATCAATGAAGATGGAACGGAGCTGGATCAGGTTCACCTTATGGGCATCTGTCTGATTGCCGCCCATCCTGTTTGGGGAGAGACCTTCACCAGTGGAAACAAAAAGAATAGTACCGGACTGTGGGAACTGGAAGTTCAGGACTATCGTTCCATCCGTCTGATGTCCGTGCTGGATAAAGCGGGAGTCAACAACAACCAACTCGCCGTGTTCAATGTCAAGAACAAGTCGGGGGAGTGGATCAATGAAACCATCAACAAGGGCAACCCTTGGACGATTAAACAACTGATAGAAGATAAATGCTTTGATCCCTTCGACATTTCCATCGATCCAGAATTGCCGGAAATCTCCACCACACCAGAGAACCTGTTCCTCTCAGCACTACCAGCCCCTCTGGTTGCTGATCTACTGCTGGCTCATCACTCATGCAAGATGGCAATCCGGTATGACCCTACTGAGGATAGATACTTCAGAGCGTATGATCCCATCGACAACTTTGCCGCCACCATTGAGCACAGGAAGATATTCGGAGGATACAGCAAACTCTATCCAGTGGGCTTCCCTGAGAAGACCATGAGGTATCAACGGGACATTGAACTGGTAGACGATGCCAAGAAAGCGGCTAAGCCCACCTGCAAGAACTTCCTGAAGACTACTCTGGCGTCAACCAATGATAGACCTGATGGGACTGCCGGAATAGGAGCAGTGGAAGAGAAAACCGTAGTTCCCATCTATGACCGCAACAACAGCATGAACCCGGCAAACTCCTCCTACAGCAGAAGGAAGTTCCCGCAGTTCCACGCTGTCTACCACGGCTTCATCCAGGAGGCACTCACCAGTACGGCAATGATCGGATTGGTTCGATTTGACTGGATGGATCAACCCTTCACGGAGATTCATGCAGGGTTGCAGAGTCCTATACGCACTGTGCTGGAAGGTCCCTGTGCCCATTTTCTGAGAGACACGCCGCTGAGACTTAGCATTGACGGGGACTTATCTTTACCCCAGTTGAGCAGGGGAGGGGGAAAAACGTATCGCGGAGTCATTACCCAATGTGCGGACGAGAACCGCGTAGGAAAGGCCAGGCGGATCGTTCAGGGCAAAGTAGAGAATGAGCAAGTGGACGTAATCATCAAGCGCGGGCTGTGGTGCAATCGGATCGGAGAAGAGTGCCTGTTGCACGTTGCCGCTGACGATGTTGCCCCGTACATCGCGGCGGATTACATCAACTTCAGTCCTGGCCAGGCTGGCACCGGAGAGTTCACTCCGGTCAGTACGCCCATACTGGCAAACAAGCAGCTCAGTGTTCCTCCAAGCTTATGCGAGGGAATGTAATGTCAGATTGCAAAGATTTGGACAGGCAGGTAATATCCTTCCCGGTACGGGTCGGGGGTCCTTTTTCCGTCGAGGGCATGTACCCGCCGGACATCGGAAAGGGCGAATTTCGCACGCGGTCAGTGGCGGTACGCACAGAAGGCAGCGATAAGTTTAAGGTGGCGGGGTTCAACAAGGAGGAAACGCATCAGAACATCGGGCTTCCGGTGCGGTGGACCGATCCTTGCACGAATCGCCAGCGATTCGCAACTGCGTCCTATGTTCGGGGCGTGCCCTGCTCACCTCGGTGTTGGGAGTGCCATGATGGGCAGCCGACCAATTTGCGGGGTGACATTCCGGTAGCCACGCGGGCGACCGTGACGATCGAGGACAACACAGGGACGTATGTCATTCCGGTCGAGGCCTGTTTTTCGACGGACTGCGGAGGCGCGTACCAACTGCGCTGTTACGGCTGGCTCGGCAACCCTAGCGACAACTGCGGCGATTGCGCGCACGTGTTCCCGTCCGATGAACCGGCGGGGGTGAACCTGGTGGACATGGCCCGGTGGAGAGGATATAAGGTGGTTAACTGTGCTAACTGCCTTGAGAAGGATATCCACTACAGCGTCGAAGCGGGCATCGACTGTTGGATCAATGACCCTACCGAACCCTGCAACCGGGAGTATTACCTGTGGGTGCAGGTTTACATCCAGCCGCGAACCTACCTGGGTTGCCCACCGATCTACAGTTGCATCGAGGACACGTTCGATGGGCCGCTGTGCTACGACCCGCCGCAGCCGCCCCCTCCGGATATACATGGATGTTCCAGCTATCGAGGCTGCGTCAAGCTGGATAAATACGAGGAGTTGTGCGGCGTCTTCAGAGGGGTAAAGGAACTGATGCTGCGGTGTATTTTTCCCAGCGACAAAGAGGGCAACTGCGGGAACCCTTGCATCGTTTTGGCCAAGTTCGGCAAGCCGGGTACCGAGCCGTACTGCGTGCCCTGCTGGGGCACGGAAGACGACCCGCTGACTTGTGCGGACGGAATGACGCAGGATACGCCGCGACGAGGCGTAGATATCGCCAAGTCTCTGAAGATGGTGATAAGATCCTACCTGTCCGCCGCCTCCGCTACGTCATGCTGCCGAGAGTTGATCGAGAACACCGAGGTTATTCTGGAGTCGTGCACCCAGCCGGACGGCTGCGTGATTGAAACCGTCAGCGAATGCGAGCCGTGCTTCATCCCAGCGGAAGCCACGCGGATTGCCCGCTGGCGAGATGCTACCCGCTCATACGTTGTTGAAACAACGGACTGCGGAGAGGCCGTGCTGCTCATGTCCGCCCAGGCGGACATTTACTGCTGGCTGTCGGGCGAGGAGGCGGTCACGACCTGCTATGGCGTGCGGGTGAGCGTGTGTATCGCCACGTCGATCGACTCGGAGGATGAGTGCTGCAGCGAGGAGGGGACGGTTCACTGCATGCACTACGTGGGCTGTGCCGAGCTGGCCCCGCTAGAGCAGTGCGGGGCGAACGGGCGGTTCTGGGACATCATCGAGCCGATCATTGTGGAATTGACCTGTGCGGAAGATCCGAACTGTGCACCGTGCACGATGCAAGTTGAATTGACCACTAACGAGAACCTGCTGCAATGAAACGAGAACCTGCAATGAACCGACGGGAAGTCCCATTAGAAGAGGCGTTGGCAATCATCCGGCGAAAGCGGCCGGACTTCGTATGGCCGACGGCTGCCGTAGAACCACCCAAGCCGTCAACGATACAGCCGTCAGCGACTCAAAAGCCAGTGCGAAAGAAAACGCTGCCTGAGAAGGTGAAGCAGTTCAAGGAGGCGGTTGTCGATCTGGCTAGCGGCAACGTCGTATCCGAGGCCACGTTTCAGGCCCGGCTTGCCGCGTGCGAGAGCAACGAATGCGGGTATTTGATTCGTGCCGATAAGGGCTGGTTTTTGAAGGCGGCGGAACTGCTGAAGATCAAGACGCCGGTTGACCGTCCCCTGTTTTGCCAGGCGTGCGGGTGCGGTAGCACTAACCCGCTGGCCGAATTGCATACGAAGTTGTGGGCACCGGGGCTCGAATGCCCGTGCGAAGAACCCATGTGGACAAAAGATCAATGATGTACGCCGAAAAATGAGTCTGTCATTAGAATACATTCTCCTTCAGGAAGCAGTACTCCAGTATCGGAAGGTAATAGGGAACCTTCCCGATACAAAGAGGAACTTGAAATCTGCAAACGATGCGAACAGTATCAAGAGGGAGATTTCTGTTCCGATCTCCCAGGCGAATGCTGGTGTCACTATTCAATCATCAGGTATATTCAATCAGGACAGCGATGCAACAAGTGGGATGAGGTGAAGAATGGACGAACAGGTGTTTCAGGAGTTCAAGGAACGGGTACTGGCGGAATTTGAGAGGGTAAAAGAGGCACAGACAAGCATCAGTGAGGACATACATTGTTTAAAAGAAGAACTCCAGGAAATGAAACTCCAGTTCGTTGAAGGAAGGGGGTTGCTTAAAGGAGGAAAACTTCTGGCGGGCATTGTTGGAGGGGTTATCTCGTGGATAGTCTCAATGGCATTCTACGCCAGCAGGATATGGGAGAACAAATCGTGAAGAAGATCCTTGTGTTGATCCTTCTGCTGGCAGGATGTTCCTCTCCTTCCGGCAGGACACAGCGTACTAAGGAACCGTTATTGGAACCTGTTCCACAGAGCCAGGACTACAGGTGGATGGAGAAGTACAGCAAACCCAAATGCACTGATGGGAAGTGCGGGAGGAAAGTGATATGAAACGGCTGATTCTTCTTCCAGTCGTCCTTCTGTTCGGATGCCATGAGCAACTGGACAAGATCCAGGCTACGGATGACCGATTCCATGAGACGATTACGCTGCATACAGCGGTCGTCAAAAAATCATGCGAACTATGGTCGCAGACGGAGGCTTCCAGGTATTCGCTGGAGAATGCTATCATCAATCAGGACATCTCCAGGATCCTTGACTCATTCGATGAGGATGGGAGGCTGGTTTCTCTCCAGCCTGATGGTTCAAAGGCTCCCATCAGCAAGAAGGAGATACTTCGGATCATCACTGAGCGAGACAAGCGGATTGCAGAGTCCCTGATGAACCATGCCAGGAACGTACAGGCAATCGAGAACCTGAAGGAAGAGGCGATTCAGATCCAGGCCGCTGCTGACAAATGGCATGATGACAAGGTTGAGTTCACTGAAAAGCTGAAGGCAATACAGACTGCCGGGAACACGGCATTGAATACCCTCATCTCCAGTGGTGCGATGGGGCTGATACTGGGAACCGCTCTTCCGTAAAGGAGTTGAACAATGGCAGGCATTGAAGGACAACCCATTCCCGACAGCAGGCCTCCTGGATCTGGAGGGGTCACGCAAGGACAGTTGGACGAACAGACGCAGCTTATGCTGCTGGTGGATGAATCCATAGTAGCTCTGCACAAGTCACTGGCAGAGGCTAGGAATTCAGTAAACACGTTGGCGTCATGGTCGAACTTCTTCACTACGCTGGTGACGGTGATCGAAACGGCAGTTCCCCTTCTCCAGCGGTCTGCGGAACAGGAAACTACGCAGTTGAAGGAGATGTCGTTCAGAAACCAGATGCTCAATGGGATACTGGAAGTGTGGAACACACCCAAGGAAAACCGCGCAGCCGTGGCTACCGAACTGGCTAAGGGACTCCTAAGGGGACTGATATGATGGGAGAAATGTCAGTCGTGGATCTGGACATCCACCAGAACCTCCATCTGTTCAAGGACAAGGCCGCTGCTTTCCGAGACAGAGGATGGAACTCCATAGCAGACAAATGTGAAGAGATCATGGGGGAGTTAATGGCTATGCTTTGTGCAGAGAATACTCCTCTTCTGATAAAGGAGGAGCAGGAATGAGCACGATCATTTACTGGATCAAGAACAACAAGAAGGCGATTGCCGCCATTATCGCGCTGATCGCTTCCGGCATTGCCGAAGGGCTTCCGTGGGAAGCAGTAGTCACAGGAGTGCTGGGGCTGCTGTTCCCCAGTACCTACAAGCCTGCTGACGTACGGAAAGAACCGGGCCCATGAAAAAAGCCCCAGACCCGTCAAGGGTCCAGGGCAATGACGATTCTCTCTTCCTTTCCTCCTCCGCTCCGCATGGCCCAGGATAACGCCTCCTGGGCCATGCCC
>Ga0208198_1003131_pt1 | contig 11670 bp, 8 predicted proteins | sample AD_JPNTR2_MetaG_FD_184446 | JGI IMG/M metagenome (GOLD analysis project Ga0208198, IMG submission 184446) | Active sludge microbial communities of municipal wastewater-treating anaerobic digesters from Japan - AD_JPNTR2_MetaG (SPAdes) (version 2) | ecosystem: Engineered > Bioreactor > Anaerobic >... | reverse complement strand
ATTGAACAAGCGAAACAAGCGCGTGCGCTCCGGCAAGTGCGGAAACAAGGCCTGGTAGTCGCGCGTCAGCCAGCGATAAAACGCGCGGTTGCCCACCCCTTTGAGCGCAAACAACAAGGCGAGTGTGACAACCTCGCTTGGATACAACTTGGCCTGGCTATGCTTGGGCACATCGGCCAGTACATCATCGACGCGACAAAACAGTTCCGTGATAAAATCAAGGGTGGTCATGAGATCCTCCTTTGCGCCAGGTCGGTCTACCTATAGCATAGGAGCATCTTGTGCTTTTACAAACTAGCACCAAAGGTTAATAGGATGTGGCGAACTGCCAAGAAGGCGCTTGCATAAGTCCTGTGACGCCTGTCTTTCGAAGAAGATGTATCTGTTGATGTGTACTGGACAAACAAAAAATGTGATTTATGAGCCTTGACCTGTGAGTGGAAGCTGCAACCGCTCTCGACTCACGGCTTACTGCTCTCTATTTTCAGGGGAGAAAACTATGGCAAAGTGGTCGGATGGATATGTTCATGCGAATGGGCTGCGCCTGCATTACTATCGCACAGGCGGCGATAAACCTCAGGTCGTGATCAATCACGGCGCCGGCGATGACGGCCTGTGTTGGACGCGCGTTGTCAAGGAATTGGAGCGGGAGTACGACGTGATCCTGCCCGATGCGCGCGGCCATGGAAAATCAGCTTCTGGCAAGGGGGATTACTCCACCCGGCAGCGGGTCGCCGATCTGGCGGGGCTGATCGAAGCCCTGAAACTGGATCGCCCGGTGGTGGGCGGTCACTCGATGGGCGCGGATACGGCCATGGGCCTGGCGGCGGAGTATCCGCAGCTGACGCGCGGTGTTTTCCTCGAAGACCCGCCTATCATCCTGCCCGGCGAGTCATTGGGCGGCGATCAAGTCATCAACCCGGACGAAATCGGCAAAATGATGGCGAAGTACATGCGGATGTTCAAACTCCTGCCGCGCTTTGTGGCGCTCAACATGGCGCGGAAGGGAATGCCGACCTACGCGGATGACGAAATCCAGCCGTGGCTTGATTCGAAAAGAAGGGTGAGTTTTGACTTTTTGAAGGCCATGGGGGGCGCGCTCATGGAATTCGCCGCCGCACCGTTGGACGTCATCCGCAAAATTCAATCGCCTGTTTTGTTGATCATCGGCGACAAGGCCAAGATGTCCATCGTCTCGCCTGAAGCGGCGCAAAAAGCCGCTGAAGCCAACGCGAAGTTGCAGTTCATCCGCCTTGAGGGGGCGAGTCATGACATCCGCCGCACCCGCTTCGACGGCTACATGCCCGCGCTCCAGGAGTTTCTGGCAGAAGTGACGCGCGGGGCATGAGCTGCCTGTCAGCGCTGATGCAAGGGAGGCGTGAATCTGAAGTAGCGCGGTGATAGTGGTGAAGGACGCTATCCTGGATGGAGCTGGGTTGGCGTCAGCGTTTCAGACATAGGAGGGAGCCATGAGCGAATATCAATATTACGAATTTCAGGCGCTTGATCGCCCGCTGACGCGGGAAGAGCAGGAGGCGGTGGCCAGCCTTTCCAGCCGCGTGCGGCCGCATCCCCGGCGTGCGGTTTTTGTCTATAACTACAGCGACTTCCGGGGCGATCCTGAAAAGGTGCTCGCGCAATACTACGACGCGATGTTCTACCTGGCAAATTGGGGCAGTCGCCATTTGCTGTTTCGCTTCCCTGCGGCGCTGGTGGATGTGGCGGAGATGGAGCGTTACCGCGTGGCGACGGATGAGGATGACCCTTCTGAGGCCATCACCGTGGAACAGCTTGGCGAGTACGTCGTCTTGGGCATCCGTCTGGACGAGGAAGAAGGCTTTGATTGGGTGGACGGCGAGGGCTGGCTTGACCGATTGATCGGCCTGCGGGAAGAGCTATTGCGGCGCGACTACCGGACGCTGTACCTGGCATGGCTCAAGGGCATCACTCTGGAATACCACGTCAATCGGGAGGCGCTGGAACCGCCCATCCCGCCGGGCCTCGCTACGCTCACGCCGCCGTTACAGGCCTTTGTGGAGCTATTTGATGTGGACGAGGACTTGCTCGAAGACGCTATCAAGCGCAGCCCGGCCCTGAAGCCGGCGCGCCTCAGTCAGGCGCGGCTGCGCCAGGCCATCCAGGGGATGACAGAAGAGGACAAAAACGCTTTCCTGTTGCGTTTGCTTGCTGACGAACCCCGCCTATCGCTGTCTCTCTACCAACACCTGGGCTTCCTTCCCGCGCCCGCCGCAGGCGAGCTCTCGCGTCGCACCGTCGGCGATTTGCTGGCTTCCATCGGCCTGGATGATGACGAGGACGCATAGAGCAGCAACTTTATCATGACGTCTGGAGTTGCCTTTATTTTTCCGCCAGAATGAGCACCGGAGCTGCTCCAGGTACTGGAAATGTCTCGATCGGCGTTAGGCCGCCGATATTTACGGAATGGCGAAGGTAGCGTCGGCCATCATGCGAAACAATTTGGAGCTGTTTGAACGCGCGAGCGCCATAGGAATAATTGCCCTTATCTTTTTGGCGCTGGCAGGTTTCTATACCCTGGATCATCGGGGGGAGAGTTTAACGGCTGTTCCCGCCAACGTGCCGGTCTTTTCCAGACCTGGGGGTTACTATGAGGACGGCTTCCAGCTCGTCCTCAGCACAGCGGTGCCCGGTGCGAAGATACGCTATACTCTGGATGGCGCTTCCCCTACGGCGGAAACCGGCGTGCTGTATACCACCCCTATCCGTTTGAGTTCGGATACTCCTGCCGTGACCGTCGTCCGCGCTCGTGTGGAGCCCGCCGACGCCACTCCTGGCCCGGTGGCAACCGCAAGCTACTTCATCGGGGTGACGGCTGAGCTCCCGCTCCTCTCGCTGGTCATTGACCCGGCCGACATGTGGGATGCCGAGCGTGGCCTCTATACCCACATCGAAGAGCGCGGTGTGGAATGGGAGCGCCCTGTAGACCTCACCTTCGTTGATGAAGATCGTAGTCAGGGCTTCCAGATTGCCGCCGGCGTGCGCTTGCATGGTGAATGGACCCGGCGCTTCGACAAGAAGTCCTTGCGTCTCTACTTCCGCAGTAAGTATGGCGCGACGCAGCTCGCCTATCCCCTCTTTCCCGGCAACGAGGTGACTACCTTCGACCGACTTGTCCTTCACAATGGCGGTAATGACTCGACCCAGCCTGAGGTCAATTGGACCCTCTTGCGCAATGCACTCGTTACAGAGCTCGCTTTGACCATGGGGACAAATGCTGCTTATACCCGCCCGGTGCTGCTCTTCATCAACGGCCAGCCCTGGGGAATCTATCAGCTGCGGGAGCGCATTGATGAGCAGTTCCTGGCGGATCACTATGGCATTGAAGAAGCGGATATTCTGGATTCACCGGCAAATCAGTGGGTCAGCAACACGGTTGCCGGCGACCGTGAACACTGGGAACAGCTGCTCAGCTATGTGAAGTCCCATGATTTACGGGATCCCGTGGCCTATGCCGATGTCGCAGCGCAGGTGGACCTTGCCAATCTCATGGACTATACTTTGCTGCAGCTCTACTCAGGCAATGTTGATTGGCCTGAGCATAATGTTAATCAATTCCGTGCGCGACGTGCTGGAGGGCAGTGGCAGTGGATCGTCTGGGATAATGATTACAGCTTCGGGTTGAACCTGCCGGCTTATTTGGGATTTGAGGGCGACATCGTCACCGTTGATCTTGTGCAGAAGCTCTTTGAGGAAGATCATGCAGCGACGGCGGGCGAGGACACGCTGCTGATCCGCAAGCTCTTCGAAAATCCCGATTTCCGCCAACGTTTCTTGCAGCGCGCTGCGGAACTGCTCAACACCACCTTCGCAGCGGAGGCGGTCGCGCCTCGGCTTGAGCGCCTCGTCGCGGCGTTGGCGCCGGATATTGACTACGAGATTGCGCGCTGGGGCAGCAGCGTCAATTGGGCGCTGAGCGTCGAAGACATGCGCGATTATGTCCGCCGTCGCCCTGATGCGCTGCGGGCGCACCTGGTGACTGCTTTTGACCTGCCTGGAACGGTCGCGTGCACCTTTGCTCCCCCTGACGTTGGCGAAGGCAGTGTGGCAGTCGCTGGACGGGTGTTGGAGGAACTTCCCTGGACGGGGGTTTATTTCCGTGGGATACCCCTTGAGTTGCAGGCTGTTCCCGCGCCCGGCTATCGTTTCGTGGGGTGGGAGGGGCTTGAGGGTGAAGCGCCCCTGCTGACGCCCCCCCTTGCAGGAGAATGCGCCTTTACGCCACGCTTCGAACCCCTGTCGCCAGACCTTCCCTGGGCCGGCGACGTGACGTTTACCGCTTATCAGGTGGACGATACGGGGGGGATTGAGGGCGATTGGTTCGAGGTGCGCGTCGAACGGTGTGGAGGGATTGACCTGCGCGGTTGGCGCTTGACCGATAACGACCGTAAGGATGCCACCGACGAAGGTTCGTTATTCCTGGCGGACATCCCGGCTCTCGCCGCGGTGCCTTGTGGGACTACCCTGCGCATTATCGCTACCCGCAGCGCTGCCAACGATGCCCGCTATCCCCAGGACGATCTCGCCGCATGGGACCGCAGCTTGCTGCTTTACATAGGGAATGGGCATCTGATGGAGGGACACGATGCGTGGTTCGATTTGGGGGCGCAAGACAACCTTGCCGTCCTGGCGCCTGGGCCGACAGCGTCTTACACCGACGATGTGGGGATTGCTTTTATCTCCACACATCCCCTGGTCACCGCCGCGTCCTTCGGGGTGCTGAGCGATGGCGTGAAGGGGACGGCGCCCTGAGCTGCCCGTGCCTCTCTGCTTTACTCCTTTAGTGTGAAACTACCCAGGACGACCGCGCGATCAGACGGCGTCTCGCCTTCAACGGTTGTTACTGCGAGACGCTCAACGGTAGCGGGATGGTAGAGACCCACGGCGAGCCGGTAACTGCCCGCCGGCAATCCCTCAGGCGTGATGAAACTATGGACGTCGGGTATTTTGTCCCCTGGCTGCCAGGCGCCTGTAGGATAGCGACCCTCCATGGGCATCCCATCATGCCCGCTCACCTGTTGCCCATCCTGATTCAGCAGATGCACAAAAACGGTTACATCTTCCATGGGTGCCGCATCGGCTTCCCAGTAAAATATCACCCGGGCCTCCTCGCCTGGCTCCAACGTCTCCGGCAACTGCGCCGCTGTGAGTCGCACGCCGTTCTCGAAGGAGGCGTCAACCGGCGTCGCTTCAGGGGGAATCGTCCCCTCCCACGGCACGGCCACGTAGGCTAACTTGAACCCCTCGACGTCGGCATCCGGCACGCTCAGATCAAGGTGATAGGCGCCGACGGGGGTTGTGGCTGTGGTGGTCAGACTGAAGCGTTCAGCGATTATCTCTCCGGGTAACCACCACTCCACAGGCAGCCCCTGCGGGATGAGGTGCTCGACCTGCGCGAAGTTCTCACCCGTGAGCGGCGAGAAGATCCGCACAATGGCCCGGGAGGCTTCCGCTATCGGCGTTTCGGCGCGCAGGAGGAGGGTCAGGTAGACGGGCTCGCCTGCTTTCAGAGTGGGGGGCCAGCGTCGGTAGGCCACCACGCGCGCTCCTGCGCCGAGCGGCAAATCAACCGGCATGACCTCCCCCCGCTCGTAGCTGCTCTCACGATAACGCCACACCGTCACCGGCGCTCCGGCGTCTGCCAATGACCCGAAGCGCTGGACCGGCTCATAACGTTCCTCGAACCAGCCGATGCCTGTCATGCGATCCCAGGCAAGGGAGCGCGTAGAGACACAGAAAGCGGGCGGGTCGAGGTTTAACGTCGCCAGCAGGCGCGCGAGGGTCTCGCTGTTGGGCATCTCACCCGTCCAGGGAATCACCGGGCGCTGCGCTGCCACGCCTGCGCGGACCTCGCCCCACACGACATCGCCGGGAGTACTGTGGGCGCGCACCCATTCGCCGGCGCTGACCTCAAGGGCATTTAAGGCGACGGGCCGCGCCTGGTAAGCCGTGTAAAGGGCGCTGCCCCGGGCCAGCAGGAAGGGCAGCGCGAGCAGAAACGCTCCGCCGGCCATGGAGTAGGATTTGCCGGGGACGTGCCACGCGCGTGCCCCGCGTTCTGCCAGCCAGGCGCATCCCAACCCGGCGGCGACCGCGCCCCCAGCATAGAGGCCCGCTACGAGTGGGGGAGCGCCGCTGACCAGCGCAGTGCCGCCCCAGCCCAGCAACGCGAGCATCACCGGCGCCCGGCCGGACTTTATTCCCAGTCCTCCCAGGGGGATGAGGAGCCAGTAGAAATCTTCCGCCAGCCAGCGCCGTCCTGTTTCGATGATCGCGCTGGCTCCCCACGTTAAGGGTAAGGGCGTCAGGTCAAAGAGTATCCAGCCTCCCAATAATCCGCCGGATGCCAGGCCCCACAGAAAAGCCGCTTCCCACGACAGATGTTTTTCCCGGCGCCAGGCAGCGATCAGGAAAGCGGTGATTCCCAGCCAGGTGGGCCAATCAAAGTAGCAGCCAAACCAGAGCGCCAACACGAGCAGCTGTGCGTGTTGGCGTTTTTCGAGGAGCAACACCAGCGTCCACCAAAAGAGGGCTACGACCCAGCCGGCGCTACTTCCGAAGGCGGTTCCCCCAAGGGGAGTGAGGGCCAGCAGGGCGGCGACAGCCGGCGCTGCCGGGGCGCGCCCCAAGGCCCGGACGGCGTAGTAAGCGGTGCAGGTCGCAAATCCCCAGCCGACGGCGCCGAGCAGCCAGAGGGCGGACTCGAGCGGCAGGGACAGGCGGGCCATACCGGTCAGCAACAGCAGCGGCAGGGGGAACCGCCATGGGGAAAAGGCCGTCCCGTCAAGGCCGAAGGCGGCTTGCCTTCCGGCGGCGAGATTGCGCGCGGCGGCTATCAGAAAATAATCCTGGTCCGAGAGATACGGGCCCCAGAGCAAGGCAAGGATGACAGGCAGCAGCGCCCACAGCCATAACCTGGAGCGTGACGTCAACCGCATGTTAAAGCCTGCTGCCATTACTTTTTCCTTTACGATGCTTTACCATGCAGCAAGCACGCCGTTGACATATTTGGAGTTGCGGCTGCGGGGCAGAGGAAAGTGGCGGATCACTTCACGCACTTGCTCTTCCTGAGCGCCATCGGCCTTGACCTCGATGATGACTACATCCTCCAACAACAAAGGCGCATCCAGATTGGGGCGCGGCGTCAGGCGCTGATCGTAGGCGCGTTGATCGTAATCGAGGGTAACACGTACAGCGTCATCGGGCGTGACGTAGTACTCGCGTTGATAGTGGTTCAGGAGCACCGGCGCGTTGATCTGTTTCAGTAATGTTTGCCCTTGGATGGGAAGGATGTCGTGTAAGGTTGCCAAAATCTCTATCCACGGGCGGGAGAGATCGAGAGTGCGGGGCAAGGGAAAGTGCAATTTCGTCCCCAGCAGATTGTCCTTGTGTTTCAATTCGAGCACGGCCAGCACTTCTGGCAAGGCGTCGCCGTACCAACGCAGCCTGAGTTTGTTGCGTACTCCCACCCCCTGGAGGTTTGTCTCCAGCCCACCGAGTCCGGGAGTGTCGAAGTAGAGGCTGTTTACCCGCCGCGGCGGATAGGCCACTCGCAATCCCGCCGGATGCAGGCGCATCCAGCTCCGTGCTTGATCCAGGTAGCGGGCGTCACAGACGAGTTTCAACTCATAACGTCGAGGTTGATCTGGAATCACTCATCCTCCTGCAATAGCAACGGCGTTCCCGCCCGAGCGGGCACCAGGACGCGCTCGCTGCTGCCCGCAACACGAACAGCGACCGAGAGGGTGAAGTCGCCGTGAGGATCGAGTTTGGCTTGAGCTGCAACAAGAGCCAGGGGGATATCGAAGTGGACGTAACGCACCTTGCTGCCGGCGTCATGCGCGCGCAGCACGACCCCGTCCGCCTCAGCGACCCGCTCGTCCTGCGCGTCGCACTGCCACGCCGGATCGAGTTCCACGAAGGTCAGGCCGCCGATGTCGAAGCCCAGAATCGCTGCCGGCAGCTGCGTCACATTGGCCACGCCGACACGTAACACGCCGTAGCTCTTCGGTGTGGGGTCCGCGAGATAGGCGAAGACGGGGCGAACCGGGTTCAGGGAGCGGCGGATGAGTTCCTGACGTTCAGCGAGCCGATCCCACAGCGCAGCATCGAATTCCTCGCCGAACACGGCGCGCAATTCTTCGAGGTATGCCGGCGTGCTCACCCGCGCTGCCTCTTGCGCATACGCTATTTGGATCTGTGGATCGTCGTAGGTAACGGCGAGCGAGAGGCGCTCGTCAGGATAAGGGGGGAAGGAGCTGGCAAATGATAATACCGGCTCCAAACGCTCCCCGCCTGGCGCCAAATAGAAGCCGAGATTGAGCGGGGAGGCGCGCTCGGGGAGGCCCCACAGATCAATTAAGGCCAGGAAGCGTGCGTAGCGCTCGACGTCGAGAATCTCGCTAGCGGGCCGCGTCCCCGCCTGTAGAGCGCGAAGTAAACCGAGCGCTGTGTCACGTTGCGCTTGGAGCAACGGATCGCGATCAATGGCCGGATCGTCGAAGGCGTCCGCCTCCAGGTAATGTAATCCCCCGAGGTCGAGGACGGGATCGGCGAGCGCCGCGGTGAGGTCGCCGCCGAAATGGGCCACCTGCTGCCAGAAGGGATCGGCGTCGAAACCCACGATCACTCCGCCGGAGCGTCCCTGCGCTTCGAGGAATGGGCCGGCAAAGCCCTCCTGTAGCGCGTAGATACCACGGTCATCGCCGTTGAAGATGAGTCGCACTTGCTGTAAGCGCGCAATAAGCACGCCTTCCCGCGCTAATACGCGATCGAGGGCCACGGCTGCCTGCCCGCCGACAAGCTCGGGATCCTGGAGGTAGAAGCGTTGCATCCCGAGGAGGGTTCCCCCCTCTTGTACGCGCAGTTCGAGAGGCCATTTGCCCGTGGGGGTGAGTCCCACCGCGGGCCCTTCCATCAGCCGCAGCTGTACGGCGACCACCTCGTCGCCGACGCGCGCCACCGCGGGCAGAAAATCTTTGGCGCTCGTGAGGATCACATTTTCCTCCAGCGCCCGCGTGCGTTGTTCGAGAAGCACATTGTACTGGGCGAACTTCATGTCAATTTGTAACGTCGGGAGCGCCGGGGGAGAAGCCGTGGGACGCCCCATATCTGGGAAGGGTTGTTTCCCATTGGAGGTGAGCCATCCTATCGCGAGGAGTCCGCCGAGGCCCAGCAACCACAGTAAGGTGCGCCACAAGGACGAAGAGGGCGCCCGTCCGATGACCCGCACGCTAGCCTCCCAGGATATGGTCGTGTTCGACAAAGGTGCAGCTGCTGCCGGGCACGCGGGCGCTGAGGTCATCCATCAACGCCACGAGCGCTGCGTCGTCAGGGCAGCGGATGAAGTAGGTGGCCTGCAGCGTGGAATCGTTGTTGTCAAGCCGGCGCAAGTCCGCCGTATCTACGTGCCTGAGGAGCACTTCCTTGATCAGCTCAAAGGTGTTACCCTCGCGGGGCGCGACCACATTCAGATAGAGATTGCTGCGCGGCGTGCGGTAGAGGAAGAGGGAGCGGAGGAAAAGGAAGGTCAGAATGATGAGGGTAGCGAGGAGGGTGGGGAGTCGTTGATCGGCACCGAGACCCAGGCCGATGGAGATGGCGATAAAGAGATAGGCTAACTCTTCGGGTTCCTTAATGGCGGTGCGGAAACGCACGATCGAGAGGGCGCCGACGAGTCCGAGGGAGAGCGCCAGTGATGATTTGACTACGGAGATGATGAGCACGGTCGTCATCGAGAGCAGCGGGAGGGTTTGGGCAAAGCGTTCGCGGTTGGAGAAGGAGCGGCCGTAGCGCACGTAGAACCAGCCCAGAGCCAGGGCGAGCACGATGCTCAGCACCAGATTGACTGCCAACGTGGGCAACGCTAAAGGAGCTGGCTGTGTCAGCCCAAGTAAATTACTCATAAGTCCTCCATCATCTACGCCCGGCAGTGACTTGCCTGCCAGAACATGCTCTGTAACATTTAACGGGACGAGAGCGGGCGCCTCACTGGATTGGCCTGCTCCTGCCTTCCCCCGGCGGGGTTAAAGCCATTCTACATGCAAGGCAGTGTCAGTCAACTTTGTGGGCCCCGGCGCAGCCGCGCTTCACATCACTGACGGGCGTATGCCGCAGCGTGCGCCACGTTGCGCGGGCTTGCGGGGCGTCCTCCCCGAATTTCTGAGCGATTTGAAGCCCTCGGAGCCGTTCCTCATGGCTCTGGTTCCAGCGGAGTCTGGCCCGCAAGTCGCCGCCGACAGCTTCCGCGCCATCCGGGCCGATGTTCCCAGAACCTTCACCTGCCCTTCATCTGGTGTACCCGCTCCCAAAACCAGCAGCCCGAAGGCATGCCTTCGGGCTGCTGGCGTTTGCGCATCCAGCGCGCTTACTTCACCTGGATTTCGACGACGCCCTTGACCTGGGCCTTGCTGGAGAAGCCCGGCAGCACGGTGCTGAAGCCGCCCTGCTCGCGGAAGGAGACGATGCAGTCCGCGCAGCTCTGCACGTCAGCCAGGGGTACCTCGGCGGTGTAGCCGTCATTCTCTACCGGAGCGAGATGCGCGGCGCCGTGTGGATTGAGGCGTTGCCGACCGCGACGATGCCGCTATGGCAACTCACCGAGCGTGCGGGGATGGTGTTCCAGAATCCGGCGGCGCAACTGCTGGCGACGACGGTCGAAAACGAGGTGATCTTCGGCCTGGAGAACCTGGGCCTGCCGCGTGCGGAGATCGAGGTGCGGTTGGAGGAGGCGCTGGCCCGCTTTGGGCTGGCCGCGTTGCGCCGGCGAAGCGTTGCCACGCCGGACCTGCCGCCCGGCAGCATCCCCATCACGCTTGACGGGCGGTTTGCGGCGGCATTCACGCCGGCGGACCTTGAACGCCTGCAAACGGTGAGTTTTGTGGACGCGGAGGAGGGCAAGACGCAGGAAGGCTGGCTGCTGCGCGATGTGTTGCGCCTCACGCTGGACGCCGAGACGTTCGCGCCGTGGTGGTGGCGAAGGTGGCGCTACGGTTGCCGCTACAGATGTCGGGACACTCAGGCATCTTTTGGATGGCGATTATCATCTGGCAGCGGGAGTGGTGCCCAGGCGCGGCGCCACGACACTCGTGGGACTGACCTCCGGCATCCTGGCGGCGTTTCTGGGAGTGGGCGATTTCGGCGCGCTGAACACGCTGCTTTCCTATACCGCCGTGGGCCTGGGGACCGACCTCGCCTTGCTGTTGCTGGGCGACCCCGCCCAGCCGGTGATGGCGATGCTGGCGGCAGTTTTCGGCCATGTAGCCAAATTCCTGGTCAAATGGGGGATGGGCGTCCTCACCGGCGCGCCGGTAGGCTTTGTGGCGCTGGGATTGGCGCGCGCTGCTGAACTATGTGATTTTCGGCGCTATCGGCGGCTTGCTGGGCAGCCTCACCCTGGCGGCGTTGCGCAAAGCCGGATTCTTCGCGTACATTGCGGAGAAGCAGTAACTCTAGTTTCGCGTGAAATTAAAATGCTTAAGGCGAGTTATCAGTCAAACTCTTATACAAATCCGGTGGTAATTTCAAATACGCCAGGATTTGGGCTAACCACGGTGGCAAAGGCGACAGGTACCACTCTGTATGGGTAGGACTTTGGATTTTGGTCAAAGTGATTTCGGCTCGGCTCAGGGCGCG
>Ga0208198_1003126_pt1 | contig 11684 bp, 10 predicted proteins | sample AD_JPNTR2_MetaG_FD_184446 | JGI IMG/M metagenome (GOLD analysis project Ga0208198, IMG submission 184446) | Active sludge microbial communities of municipal wastewater-treating anaerobic digesters from Japan - AD_JPNTR2_MetaG (SPAdes) (version 2) | ecosystem: Engineered > Bioreactor > Anaerobic... | reverse complement strand
GTGTAAGATGGTTTTTGTCTGGCTCCCGGCGGGAAGCCGAGAGGCCTTATACCACAGAGTGAGGTGTTTATGATTGAAGTCAGTGCGTTGACGAAATCGTATGGAGCCATTGAGGCCTTGCGGGGCGTGTCTTTTAACATCGCGCCACGGGAAATTGTCGGCCTGGTGGGGCCGAACGGCGCCGGCAAGACCACCATCCTCAAGATCCTCACGGGGTACCTGCAGCCGGATGAAGGGGTGGTGCTCATCAACGGCTTGAACGTGCTGGAGCACACCCGCGAGGTGCAGGCGCAGATCGGCTATTTGCCGGAGACCGCGCCGCTCTACCCCGAATTGACGGTGCAATCTTATCTGCGGTTTATGGCGGACTTGCGCCAGATCCCCGAAGCGGAGCAGCCGGAGTTGCTTTCTGCAGCCATCTACGCGACCGGGTTGCAGGATCACCTGACGCGCCCTATCGGCCAGTTGAGCCGAGGATACCGGCAGCGGGTGGGATTGGCGCAGGCAATTATGCACCGCCCACAAATCCTGATCCTGGATGAGCCGACGGTGGGCCTCGATCCTACGCAGATTGTGGAAATCCGGCAGCTGATTCGGAGCCTGGCGGAGCACACGACGATCCTTTTCTCCACGCACATCCTTTCGGAGGTGGAGATGGTGTGCGACCGGGCGATCATTTTGATGAACGGCGCAGTGCGGGCCGACGCGCGCCTGGCAGACCTGGCGGCGACTTCAAACGCCGTGGTGATCCTCTCGAAGCCGGCGCCGGATGCGCTTGCGGCTCTGCGCGCTATGCCGGGGGTGCGGAATGTGGAGATTTTCCGCAGCGGTGACGGATTCCCCGGCTATCGTGTGTTGGGGCAGTCGGAAACCGGCCTGGACCTGTGCCCCGCGATTTATGAACTGGCGCGCTCCCGCCAATGGCCGCTCCGTGAGTTGCGGCGCGATGTGCGCACGCTGGAGATGGTCTTCAATGATCTGGCGGCCCATGCGGAGGTGGCGGCATGAAGCAGGTTTTGGCGATTACCCGAAAAGAATTGCGCGGTTATTTTGGCTCGCCGATGGCGGTGATCTTCATCGGCGCGTTCCTGGCGGCGACGTTGTTCACTTTCTTCTGGGTCGCCACTTTCTTCGCTCGCGGCATTGCGGACGTGCGGCCGTTGTTCCAGTGGACGCCGGTGTTATTGATCTTCCTGGTCGCGGCGTTGACAATGCGGCAGTGGAGTGAGGAACAGCGCGCGGGAACGTTGGAAGTCCTCTTGACCCTGCCTGTTTCCCCGGTACAGCTGGTCATCGGGAAATTCCTCGCTGTCGTCGCGCTGGTGGTGCTGGCCCTGGCGCTGACGTTCTCTCTGCCGCTGACCGTGGCCCTGCTTGGAAATCTGGATTGGGGACCGGTGATCGGTGGCTACCTGGCGTCGGTGCTGCTGGCAGGGGTGTATGCCGCGATTGGCCTGGCAGTTTCCTCGCGTACCGATAATCAGATCGTGGCGTTGATCTCCACGGTGTTGATCTGCGGCGTGCTTTATCTGGTGGGCTCTGCGGGGGTGACGGATTTCGTCGGCCAGCAGGCGGGGGAGATCCTGCGCGCGATTGGCGTGGGCAGCCGCTTCGAGAGCATCCAGCGGGGCGTGGTTGACTTCCGAGACCTGCTCTATTACCTCACTTTGACCGGCATTTTCCTCGCGCTCAACGTGCTCTCCTTGAGAATGAAGAGCTGGAGTCACGGGGAGCGCACCCGGCAGCAGCGCACGAGTGTGCAGCTCACCTCGGCGTTGTTGATCGTCAACCTGATCCTCGCCAACATCTGGATGTATCCCCTCAATGGCTTGCGCGTGGATTTGACGGAGCAGCGCGAGTTCAGCCTCTCGCAGGCGACGCGCGATTTGCTGGAGAATTTGCAGGAGCCGTTGTTGATCCGGGGGTACTTCAGCGCGAAGACCCATCCGTTGCTGGCTCCCCTGGTGCCGACGGTACGGGACATGCTGCATGAGTACGAGGTCGCTTCGCGCGGCAAGGTGCAGCTGGAGATCCTCGATCCGGCCGACGACCCCGACAAGGAAGCCGAAGCCAATCAGCTCTATGGCATTACCCCTTCGCCGTTCCAGGTCTCGGATCGTTACGAGACGTCAGTCATCAACGCTTACTTCGACATCCTCATCCGCTATGGCGATCAAAGCCAGGTGCTCAATTTCCAGGATTTGATTGACGTACAGCAAGATGCCAGCGGTGGGGTGCAGGTTTACTTGCGCAATCTGGAATATGATCTCACCAGCGCGATCAAAAAGACGGTCTACGGCTTTCAGAGCGTGGATGCCGTGCTGGCGTCATTCGACAAGCCGGCGACGTTGACCCTCTACGTCACCGAATCTACGCTGCCCGAATGGTTGACGGAGGTGCCGGCGACCATTCAGCGGGTGGCCGAGGACATGGCGGCCCGGTCTGAGGGGAAGTTTGTGTTCCGCAAGGTGGACCCGACGGGACCTGATAGCGACATGACGCCCGACGAATTGTACGAGACCTATGGCGTGCGCCCGTACACGGCTTCGTTGTTCTCCTCGGATACTTACTACCTGACGATGGTGCTGGAAGCCGGCGACATGGCGAAGCCGATCTACCCTACGGGCGATTTGGGGGAGGCGGATATCCGCACGACCATCGAAGCGGGGTTGAAACGCGCCTCCAGCGGGTTTCTCAAAGTGGTGGGGCTGTGGGTGCCCTCTACGGCGGCGACGACGAACATCTACGGGCAGACGCAGCAACCGCTCCAGAGCTGGAATGCTTTGACGGAAGCTCTGCAGCAGGAATACGAGGTCCGCACGCTGGACCTGAGCACGGGCGAGGTGCCGGCAGACGTGGATGTGCTGGTGTTGGTGGCGCCCGAGGCCTGGAGTGACAAGGAAAGCTACGCCGTGGATCAGTACCTCATGCGCGGCGGCGCTGTGGTGGTGGCGAGCGGTATGTACAAGCTGGCTCTGGATCCCCTGATGGGTGGGATGATCGCGCAGCCGCTCTACAACGGCGTGACCTCGTTGTTGGAGAGCTACGGCGTGCAGGTGGAGCCGGCCCTGGTGCTCGACACCCGCAACGAACCCTTCCCCGTGGTTGTGCAGCGCGAGGTCAGTGGGTACCGGGTGCAGGAGATTCAGGCCGTCCCTTACCCCTTCTTCGTGGATGTGCGCGCCGACGGCATGGCGAAAGGTCACCCCATTATCTCCAACCTCCCGGCGGTGACGTTGAACTGGGTCTCGCCGCTGGTGGTGGATGAGACGAAGAACGCCAACCGGGAGGTGACAGTGCTGCTACAATCTACACCGGCCTCGTGGAAAGTGGTCGGCGATCCGACGCAGCTGGGCGCCGCCCCGACCATCGTGCCGGATCTGGATCAGTATCGGGAGCTGGGATTCCCGTTGGGTGAGACCCGGCAGAGCTATCCGTTGGCGGTGGTGATCCAGGGGTCCTTCGAGAGCGCTTTCAGCGGCAAGCCCTCGCCGCTGGCGACGACGAGTCCTACGGCGACGACAACAATGACGCAAACGATGGGTACCATCACGACGTCACCGGCCGCCGCGCGCCTGGTGGTCGTCGGCAGCTCCGAATTCCTGGATGACATCATCTTCAGTCTCTCATCGCAACTGTCGGGGGAACGCTATCAGAACAATCTCAAGTTGATCCAGAATGCTGTTGCCTGGGCGACCGAGGACCTCGATCTGTTGAGCATCCGCGCTCGGGGCACGTCGGTGCGCGTGTTGGCGGCGTTGGACGATCAGCAGCGCTCCATGGTGGAAGCGGCTAACTACGTGGTAGCGTTCCTGGCGCTGATCGCGGTGAGTGTGGTGGGAAGCGTCCGCCGGCGCAATGAGAAGCCGATGGCTTTAGTGCCCGACGCCTCCCAGAAGCCCAGGCATGTCGCAGATTCACACATGACTGATGTGAAGGAGGTGGAGGCATGAAGCGCCATCAACAAATCCTTGCGGGTGTCTTGCTGGTGCAACTGGTGTTGATTGCCGTCGTGTTCTGGCCGCGCACGGTGGCCAGCGGCAGCGGCGAACGCGCCTTCCCCGATCTCAAGACTGAGGATGTCGTTGCCCTGCGGATTGCCGACAGTGACGGGAATTCGGTGTACCTGCGCCGCTCTGGCGATGGCTGGATTTTGCCGGACGCGGAGGACTATCCGGCGAACGCCAGCACGATCACGTCGCTGTTGGACAAGGTCGTGGGACTGACCAGCGATCGCCTGGTGACCCGGACGGAAGCCAGTCATCAGCGCCTGCAGGTGGGGAAAGACAACTTTGTGCGCCGCCTGACGTTGGAACTGGCGGACGGCTCGGCGCAGATCCTCTACCTGGGCACCACGCCGCAATACACCACGACGCACTTCCGGGTAGAAGGTCAGGATGAGACGTATCTGACCAGCGCTCTGACGAGTTGGGAGGTGAGCGCGCTGCCAGCTTCCTGGATTCAGGTGGGCTATCTCAGCGTCCCCGTGGATTCCCTGCTGCAGGTGACGTTGGAAAACGCTCAGGGCAGTTTGACCTTCCTCCCGGCTACGGCCGTTGCGGGCGAGGACACGGCGGCCCGAGAATGGACGCTGGCAGACCTCAACGCCGGGGAAACCGCTGATTTTGCTGCCACTCGCACGCTGATCAGTCAGGCGGCTTCGGTGGCGGTCAACAAGCCCTTGGGCAAGACGGAATTGCCGGCTTACGGGATGGCCAGTCCGAATGCCGTGGTCACGCTGAAGACCGCGGATCAGGTGATCACGCTGACCATCGGCGCGAAGACGGCAAGCGGTAATTATGTGGTCAAGAGCTCCAACTCGGAGTACTTTGTCGAGACGACTGCCTATACCATTGAGAAACTGGTGACCAGCGCGCGCGCGGACTTCATCGCCCAGCCGGAGCAATAAAACCCCTCAGGCTCACCACGCCGCCGTCTCGAACTGGAGACGGCGGCGTGATTTTGGGCCGAGCTGGTGACGGTCAGATGTCAACCGTAAATGCCCACATCGTCGGATTCGGTATAGAAGACTATCCCGATGGAGCCGGGCCCGCCGTGAGTGCCCAGCACCGGTGAGATCAGGCCGGTGTACAGGCGCTGAGGTTGGAGTTGGTCCATGGCCAGCGACGTCAGCATCTCGGTGTCGGGATCTTCCGGGGTGTGGATCACCCCCAGTTCCACGGGGCGACGGCCGGCAAGGCGCCTTTGAGCCTCGGTAACCAGGGCCTCCAGGGATTTGCGGCGACTGCGCGCCCTGCCCCAGGCGTCAATCTTCCCGCCTTCTACCATGAGCAGCGGTTTGAAGTTGAGCAGCGTGCCGAGCAGGCGGGTCGCGCCCCCGATGCGTCCGCCGCGATGCAGGTATTCGAGCGTGTCCACCGTGAAAAGCAGTTCCATGCGGGTGCGGACCCGGGTCGCCGCAAGCAGCATATCTTCGACTGTCGCGCCTTGCTTATTGGCGCGCGCGGCGGCCAGCACCTGGAAGCCGATCCCCATGGAGATGGAGCGGGAATCGTGCAGCTCGATGCGGAGCTCGGGCAAGGCTTCTTTGGCCTGCGCCGCCGAGGCCAGCGTCCCGCTGAGCAGGGTGGAGATGAAGATCCCCACGATGGTATCGGCATTGTAGCGTTCGGCGACCTGCCGGAAGAAAGTGATGAACTCGCCCGCGGAGGGCTGTGAGGTCATGGGAAAGTCCTGGCGTTCTTGCAACATGCGGTAGAAGGTGGGAATGTCCAGGGTGACGCCGTCCACATAGGCGTCCTCACCCCACTGGATTTTGAGCGGGATGATCGAAATCTCGTGCGTCTTGATCAGTTCAGGCGCCAGATCTGCAGTGCTGTCGGTGACAATGGCGATGCGTCCCATATGCGATCTCCTTTCAGAGCTAATTTTTGTATGGTGCTCCTATCTGTAAATATAACACCTTTCCTAGTTAAAAGTTACGGCCAAAAGGCGCCATTTCAGGGCCACGGCCGGGCGTAACTTCAGCGCTTGCCGGGTGTTGTAATGTACAAATCAGGCCACGCTGCTTCAGCCATGCTCTCCTGATGGTATAATCGGGGAGGAGGAGACGATGGAGAGCAGGGTTGAGCCTGATGTTGAAAGCGCCCTCATCGAAAGGGCGCGGCGTGAGCCAGAGGCCTTTGGCGAGCTCTACCGGCGCTATGTGGAGCGGATTTATCGCTATCACTATCGCCATGTGGGGAACCACGCCGAAGCGGAAGATTTGACCTCGCGTACCTTTTTGCAGGCGCTGCGGGCGATGCCCCGGTATCGGCCCCAGGATGGCACGTTTCAGGCGTGGCTTTTCCGCATCGCTCACAATCTGCTGGTCAATTATTATCGCGATCAGAGCCGCCACCCGGCGGTGGAGCTGGAGGACGTCCCGGCGCTGGCAGCGGAGAGCGGTCTGTGGGAGCGTCTCGAGGCCGCTGAATTGCAGCGACGCTTGCTGGCTGCGTTTGAGCAATTGCCGGAAGAACGCAAGACATTGCTGCTGTTGAAATTTGTCGAGCAGCTGTCGAATGCCGAGATTGCGGTGGTTTTGGGAAAAACGGAGGGCGCCGTCAAGGCGCTGTACAACCGCACATTGATTAGCCTGCGTCATGCCCTGGCAGAAGAGGATTAAGGGATGAAATCGAAGTCGCGTACCAAGGATGTCTACATTCTGCTCGAAAACACGTCTGGAGCCGCAGCGCTGTTACCCTTCCAGCAGCAACGTCTGGAAGCCGCGCTGCTGGCGGCCCTGCAATCATCCTCAGCGCGGGTGATGCCGTCCTCTCTATTCGTCGCTGATTTGGAGCGTGAGCTGGTCCGGGCGGCGCAGCGGCGACAGCGGCTTTGGTATTGGCTGGGCGCCGCGGGGGGCGGCGTGCTCTCATTGATCGGCGGGGTGCTTCTCTGGTACTATTTCTGGCGCAAACCGCCCGCGCCGTCGTGGCCCCTGTTGCAGCGCCGTTCCAAGCTGCAGGAGCGGAGCGCCGTACGTCGGCTGCCGCAGAGGAGCGCCGGGGAGCTCTTGTGCTGAAGCGGGCCTCACTTCAAGGATAGTTGCATCTCGATGCGCGTGAAGGACAGCAGGTAACCGGCTTCCTGCATGAAGGGCCAGTAGGGATCCGCCGCTGGCAAGTTCTCGTAAGTGGTGTCGTGATGGGGATGAGCGGTGTGCAGGGCGTGTAACAAGGCTCTGACCACCGCTTCTTCGTCTCGGGTTTCGGCTTGCAGCACCAGCCGGCCTAGTTGAAAAGACGTTTGCTGAAAAACGGCCCAGCCCCATTCCCCAGATTCCAGATGGACTTCCAATCCCTTCATGTTGCCGGCGTGGCAGAGGGAGGGGAATTCGTCCAGCCAGGAGGGGCAGCTGCGGCGTTGCTGCAGCAGGGAGAGGGCCGTCTCGGAAGGCAGAAAGCGCGCTGAATACGGCGGCGCCGAGGGCAGAGCCGCCCGGGGCGGACGACGGACGACCAGCAGCTCGCGGATTTCCTCAAAGCCCAGCTTCCGAAAAAGCGTGTGGGCGGGAGTATTGTTCTTGATCACCTCAAGGATGATCTGCTGCGCCTGCAGGTCTTGGGAGCGGGTGATCAGATATTCCATCAACTCTTGGCCGGTGCCGCGGCGACGTTTGACCGGCAGCACGCCCAGGCGGGTGATCCAGGTACGCGGCGGGCGTATCCCCAAAAGCGCTAGCCCCAGGATTTGGTCGTCCGCTAAGGCCACCGCAGAATGTTCCAGCGCAACATCATAATTGTGGATGTACTCGCGCAGGCGGGTGACATTCATCGGCATGGGGATGATATAGTCAATGCGCGTCTGATTGTAGGCGTCTGTCAGGGCCTCCAACGGGAAAGCGCTCGCAGGTCTCATCAGGAGCGGCGGCAGCACTTCGGGCAGGGAGGATGTTGAGGGGTATGTTGGGATGGAGGAACTAAGATTCACAAAAGGGTCTCCGCTGAGGCCGTATTATCCTGCTTTAGAAACCGCTTGATCTCGGCGAGAAAAGCGTTCGCATTGAAAGGTTTGGAGATGTATCCATCACAGCCGTAGGCCTCAGCCATGTCGCGCGCCGTCGCCGGCGGCCAGGCCGTGACCGCAATTAAGGGGATGTGAGCTGATGCGGGCATGTCCTTGAGAATGCTGGCCACAGTCTGCCCGTCCATGTCCGGCAGTCCCAGGTCTAACAGGATCAGGTCGGGGCTTTCGGACATGGCCAGTGTCAATCCCGTCTCTGCGTCGGCGGCGTACAGCACCCGGCATTCTGGCAGACGTTTGAAGAGGGTGCTTATCAGTTGTGCATCATAGCGATTGTCTTCGATCAGTAATACAGTTTGCATGACCTTAACCATCTTGTGTTGGCATGCCTTCTCGCAAGTAATACTGCACCTTCTCTACCAGCTCATTGGCGTGTACGGGCTTGGCCAGATAGTCATCACAGCCAGCGGCGAGAAATCGTTCTCGATCGCCTACCATGGCTGAAGCGGTGACGGCTACCACGGGGATGTGACGCACGTTAGGATCCACCTTAAGGCGCCCCACGATTTCCAGACCGTCCATCAGCGGCAGGCTGATGTCGAGGAGCACGAGCGCCGGGTGCAGTTCGTACACCATTTGCAGGCCGGTCGGCCCATCTTCCGCCTCTTGAACGGCATAGCCATTCGCATTGAGAATTTTGCGGACCAGTCGGCGGTTATGAAAGTTGTCTTCGATATGGAGTATCACTGGCTGATTGTTTCCGTTCATAGGTTCATCATTATGCTGCTGCAAGTAGATTTTCCACGTGAGCCAGGAGATGGCTGCGGTCCAAAGTAGTCTTGTCCCAGATGGATTCCGCCAGGGTTGCCAGATGGGCATACAAAGCCGGCTCTAGCTCTTTACCGGAGATGATGATGAGGGGAATTTTGGGTGTTTCGGCCCCTTGCAATTGAACGATGACTTCTTCGCCGGTTTCTTCCGGCAGGTAGAGGTCAAGCAAGATCAGATCAGGGGGAGTTTCGGCCACGCGCGTCAGGGCGTCGGCGGCAGAGTAAGCTTCTAGCACTTCAATCCAGGGGCGTGATTCGAACAGTCGGCGCATGAGCCGGGCTTCCCAGACGTTGTCCTCGACGACGAGAATGCGGGCACGGCGTTGACGACCGAATTCCGGGCGCTGGTCGCCCAACTCTGGCTGCGGAGTTTTTCCCGGTGGCTCTGTGACCACATGGCGGAGCTCGGTGGCGTTGTCATCCAGGAGCTCGGTGACGTGTGCTACCAGATCCCGGGCGCTGAAGCTGCCCTTTTGCCAGACAGAGTCGCTAAACTTGCGCAAGTATGTCTCTTCGGCATCGTCGAGCGTTCTGGCGGAGATGACCATCACCGGAATGTCGCGCGTGCGTTCGTCGGACTTGAGCTCCGTCAGCACCGTCAGACCGTTCATGTCCGGCAGGGTAAGATCGAGCAGCACCAGATCGGGATGCCGCTGACGCACCAGGTCCAGCCCATCTGTGCCGGTATAGGCGTCGTAGATGCGGTAATTTTTGTAGCTTTGCAGCAGCCGTCGCAGCAGCCGATTATCGTGAGGATTGTCTTCAATCACTACGACCGTGGTGATCTGTTCATCCAATTGCGCTAGCGCCGTCCACAACCCTTCCACTGGCGGATGATCGGTGTCCGCCGTTGCTTCCAGGCTGAGCAGATAGCGGTCTTCCAGGGTGTGTTTTTCGGCGCTGAAGGTGTGTCCAGAGCAGTTGACGACGACGCATTCTTGCGGGGTGATGATGTTTTGTTCGAGTAACCGGAACAACCCGGCGAAAGCGACGCTGGCGGCCGGCTCCATTGAAAAGCCTTCGCTGCGGGCCAGGCGGCGCATGGCGCGAAAGGCCTCGCCGTCGCTCACGGCGAGCATGGTGCCGCCGTAGCGCAGCAATCCCTGGCGCAGAAAGCGATAGGCGGGGCCGGGCCGTCCCGTGGCCAGGACGGTGATCAAGCTGTCGGGCTGGACCGGCCTGGCCTCTTCGAGATGCTGTTCCCAGGCCTGCACCATGGGAGCACAGCCGCTCGTCTGGACCACGGCGATTTTGGGAACGCGGTCAATCAAACCGGCGGCAAGGAGCTCCTCGAAACCTTTGAGCACGCCGAGTGGCCCGATCCCGCCGGAGACGGCCTGAATGTACCAATCTGGCGCCTGCCAGGTCCGCCTTTCGTGGAGAGCCATTCCCAGCTGTTCGGCGATTTCGTAGGCCAATGTTTTCATGCTGTCTTTGGAAGGGATGGCTTTGGCTCCGCCGTCCAGGAGCACATGGTGGCGGGCGGCGAAATCGGCGGCGATGTCTTTGGCCTGGTCGTAGGTGCCGGTGATTTTGACCACTTCGGCGCCGTAGAGGGCCAGTTCGCGCATCTTTTCGACGGGCACGCTGCTGGTCAGGAACACCCAGAGCTTGATGCCGGCCCGCGCGCAATAAGCGGCGTAGGCTGCGGCAGCGTTGCCGGTGGAGGCGAGCACCAGCTCCTTGACGCCCTGGGCCCGTAGTGCGGTGACGGCGATGGTTGCCTGGCGATCTTTGAAGGAGCCGGTGGGTTGACGGCGTTCATCCTTGATCCATAGCTGGGGGTGATGGAGTTCTTTCTCCAGATTCTCGGCGCGGGTGAGCGGCGTCCAGCCTTCGTTCATGCTAACAGGTAGCACATCCGAGGGAATGGGAAGCAATTCGCGGTACCGCCAGAGTGTCGCGGGGCGTTTGGGGAGCTCGGCGCGCCAGGTTTGGGCCAGCGTATCGAGGGCATACCGGGCGTCCAGCCAGGGACTGCCGCAGACGGGACAGCGCCGGGCAAAGAAGTCCGCTTCCCACTTTGCCCCACATTCCAGGCATTGCACGGCGTTAAACAGATTGGTCATATGACGCCTCTAGCGGTATTGCCCTCGATTTTTCTTCTCCCCAGCCAGCGATTCCCAAGACTTCAAAGACCTTGACGGGTCTGAGCATCCCTTTCCCGTAGAGAGGGAGAGCCGGAGTGCCGTATGCGAAATCGGCGATTCGCTCATAGGTGGGAACATCAACCAGGATCTGTCCGCCCCTGGCCGTCTCTTGCAGGCGTTTGGCAAGGTTGGGGGTGTGCCCGATGACGGTGTAATTCATGAATTGCTGGGTGCCAATATTGCCGACCACGGCTTCTCCCGTCGCAATGCCGATGCCCAGCCCCAGGTTGGCCAGCTGGGCATCGAGTGCTTTGAGGGCAGAAAACTGTTGTTGCATGTCCCAGGCAGTGCGTACAGCAGCTTCAGGCGCATTGTTCAGCGACACGGGCGCGCCGTAGACCGCCATGATGGCATCCCCCAGATACTTATCCAGGGTGCCGTGATACTCAAAGACCAGCGGCGTCAGGCAGTCGAAGATTTTGTTGAGCACTTCGATGACCTGGCTGGCATCACGCTGTTCGGCAAAGTGTGTGAAACCCCGAATATCGGCGAATAGCACGCTGACCGTGCAGGTCCGCCCCCCGAGCTGGAGATTGATGTCGGGGTTACGCAGAATTTCCTGAGCGACGTCCCGAGAGATGTACCGGGTGAGCACCCGTTCTAACAGCGCATTTTTTATCTCCAGCTCGTCATGCAGGTGTTTGATCCGCAGCAAAGAGCGCACGCGGGCCAGCAATTCCACGACGTTGAAGGGTTTGACCAGGAAGTCGTCGGCGCCGGCTTCCAGACCCCGAAC
>Ga0208198_1003121_pt1 | contig 11690 bp, 21 predicted proteins | sample AD_JPNTR2_MetaG_FD_184446 | JGI IMG/M metagenome (GOLD analysis project Ga0208198, IMG submission 184446) | Active sludge microbial communities of municipal wastewater-treating anaerobic digesters from Japan - AD_JPNTR2_MetaG (SPAdes) (version 2) | ecosystem: Engineered > Bioreactor > Anaerobic... | reverse complement strand
GGAAGAGAAGGGATGGCGACGCGGGACCCGTTGACAAGTGGGCTGGATGGGTCAGTTTCGCCGCAACGGTGTTCTCGCGACTCCTGGCGCTCACAGCCTTGCGCTCGCTCTGGGCGATTGTGGCGCTGGTCATCTTGAGTGCTGCGGACATGTACGCGCTCATCAGCGAAGCCGGGGAGTACCTGGCGCTCGCCGACCGGAATATGGAGCGCTGGTTGACGGCGCGCTTCTGGTACGAGAGCCGCGGCGACCTGCACGCGGCAATGGCAGCGTTGCGCGGCGATGCGGTCATGCCGTCGCAAGCGGTCGCTATCATCGAAGAGGCGCGAGCGGAAAGCACGCGGATAGAAAAGCCCATAACGCTTGAGGAATGGCGGCAAATCTATCCACGGCTGAACGGCTCGCGTCCCAAGACGGTCGCACAGTTGCGCGCTTGGTGTGAGAGCGAAGGCTACGCCGTGCCGTCAGAGAGCACAGCACGGCGCTGGGTGCAGGAGGCGCGGCAATGATGCGCGACTATGTTTGCAAGAAATGCGGCTATGAGAGTCACAACGGCGGGCTAAAGTTCACCGTCGTGGGTCGAGTGGCTCATGGGCTGGCCTCTCGGGTGGACCGACTTAAAGCCATTGGCAACGGACAAGTTCCGGCAGTGGTTCGAGCAGCATGGTGGCTCTTACTTGGAGGTGAATAATGAACAACGAACGCGGTGAAGGACTGGTTGAAGCCATCGCCGTGCTGGGCGGCTTGGCCATCCTGGCAATCAGCATCGGCGGGCCGTTAGCACAATCGGCGGTGCTCAAGGCGCAAGCGGCGGTGCTCAAGGCGCAAGCGGCTGCTGACGTGGCGGCTGCCAACAAGATCATGGCGCAAGGGCTTTCGACTGTGGCGACGGCCAACGCCATGACGCCGGTGCTCATGCTGCTGGCGGTTATCGCCGTGGCGCTGGCGGTCATGACGCTGGGACTGGTCGCCATCGTGTACCTGCGACGCCGCTATCCCCGCCAATGGCGCGCCATCGAAGCACCATCGGCGCCGCCCGTGGTGCTCGGCAAGCGTCAACCGGCGCTCACGGAAGAACCGACGGCGGCATGGCTACCCACATCTCTGCGCCGGCGTGAGAGTCAGCGGCTGGAGGTGCGGCGATGAGCAACGGCGGAGGCTTTGGCGGCGGCTTCGGGCAACCAGGCGTGCGCATTCAGGAGCGCACCGGCTCGACTGAAAGCGAGATCATCCATCCGCTGAAGCAGGCGGGCATTCTGGCGCTGTTGGTTGCGGTGGCGCTGGTGGTCATCCTGCTGGAAATGGCGCTGATCGGGCGCGGGCTGTTGCTCGCGCTGGCGCTCTATGCCATCGGCGCGCTAGCCTTGCGCGTCTGGTGGCAGTGCGAGAACGTCTGGCAGCGCATCGGCGTGGCGCTGGGTGCGGGTGCGCTCGTGTGGCTGTGGCTCGCCTTTGGGCAACCGTACACTGAGCGCTTGTGGCTGCCCGTGTGGTACGGCGTGCCGCATGACGGTTACGCGCCCATCCAACTGGGCAACGACCCGCTTGCAATGCGTAACGCGCCAGGCTGGCTTGTGCCCTTGCGCCTGCTGCTGGTGCCGGCATTGGCGCTGGGCTACGCCTATCCCGCCTACCTGCTCTCGCAGCGCTTCGGCTTGTCAATCCTCTTCCCGCAGATGGACGCTTTCACGCCCAAGCCGCTGGAGGCGCGCCCGCGCGTGCCACGCTTCATCCACACGATTGACACTGACGACGATGCGGAGCCGGAACCAGCCCACCGCCCCATCTACGTCACAACCACCGACCTGGAGCCGCACGACCAGGAGATCGGCGAGGGCGTGCGTAAGTCCAACGGGCAAGGCAACTCCAAACGCCATTGGAACATCGGCTTGCTGAGCCTGGAACAGTGGGACGCGCTCAAAGCGCACCTCGACCGTGGCGGCAGGTGGTCAAACCGGGCGCTTTCGCCGCGTGTCATGACAGACACGCAGCAGCGCGAATTGACGCCGCTGATGGTTGCCGCTGGCTTGCTCAAGCGCACCGATAGCGGGCACGGCAAGCCCGCTGGCTACGTGCTGACCAATGCCGGGCGCGCCTTCTTTGCGCACCGCGTCTACGACCAGGAGGGCACGGCCTAACCTGTGTGTGTGCGTGTGTGCGTGTGGTAAAAGCCGCGTTTGGAGCATTTTCGCCCGACGCGCGGCAGTGGGGGAGGGCTTGCACGCCGCGATTGTGACGGATTCGGTAACGAAACGAGAGCCGCGTAAGTGTTTAGTTTACGCGGCTCTGCTTACGCCACGGGTAAGGACTGTGACACAAACTACGCTAATGCGCGCCGACGTGATTATCGTAGCACGGATTAAGCGCATGTTAAGCGCAGATATAGAACAAAACTAGAACGTAAAGTTACAGTTTCCGCGCGGCGTGGATTTTGGTGGTCAAAACTATTGACATCATTCTATTATAGGTGTATAATGATATTAGAGTTGAGGAGCAGAAACAGACACAGGAGGCATCGAGATGGCACGGCACTATTTTAGAGTTCAAGAGTCTGGATTGACCATAGAGCAAATGCAAACGCACATCTCAGCCGACGGCGGAGATGGAATGGATATGCTTGGCGGAATCTGCGCTTGTGACAGTGTCGCATCATTGTTAAATAACACCGCGATGGACGCAGCTAACGACGACGACGAAGTCATTATTTTCGAAGGACGCGAAATCTGCGAAATCTACGACGGATACAGAGTTGAACCTGTAAGAGAAATCGCGCGCTTCACCGTGCAGGAATTCCTAAATATGGGTGATGAGATGACCGCGTTTGAGAAATGGTGATCATGGCAGTTTACCGGTTCTGCGCAAAAACCGGCAGTAATGCGGCTTCCGTCTGCGCAGTGCAGGCGGGAACGGTGGCAAGCCCGGAGCAACGCAGAGCCGAAAAGCAAGGAGCACCTATGACCACTTTCGAGGTTCACCACTCCACCGTCGCCGTGGCGCTTGCTGACTACCAGCGGCGCCACGGCTGCCCGCCACCGGCAGCATTGGCGGTCGGCGCGGCGGTCAGTGAACTGCAAGCGGCGGGCATTGACGCCGCACAAGCCACCGGCGGCGTTATGCCGGGTGAGGTGTGGTTGGAGGTGAATGATGGAGCCTAAATTCAAGATTGGCGACCGCGTAAAGACGCGGTATCAGCTATGCGGCGAGATTCTCACCGGAACCGTCACGATGGTGCGTTGCGGATCGTCCTTTGGCGACCTGGTACTCTCCAACACCTACCGCGTGCTGTGGGACAACGGCGACGAAGGCGAAGCCGTCATGGAGAGCTATTTACACTTGTTGACATGCTAGAATCTGTGGTATAATGGAGTTAGCGGTGAGGCTGGCAACCTCCGGCGAAAGCCGATAAGCCGCAATAAACTGGGACGGCAGTATGAACCTAAAAACAGCAGACCGCTTTTCGTGTGGGCGCACCCCTCCGGGGGTTCGCCAAACCCCAGGAGCAAACCGTCCTGGGTGCGACCACATGAAAGGCGGTCTTTTGTTACCTCGAAAGGAGCCGCTATGAAATCCGTACTTTACCCCGTGATGCGTATCGTAACGCTGGCATCAGAACGTACTCGCAACCTGCGCGCGCTGACAGTCCTGGATTGGCTCGCGGGCGTGCTCTTGCATTGGCATATCAGAGGCGTGCGATGGACACCTACCAGATCGCCATTGGGCCGGCGCTGACCGGCAAACTACTGCCAGGTGACCCGTACTGGCGCGAGTTCAATGGCGCATTTAAGGCGCAACAGTTGACGTCTGACATGATAGCATCTGCAATCTACGATGCGCACGCTTTTACCACCATCTGCGAACCTGCATGGCGTAAGGCCGAAAACTACAAACTAGGCCAGCACCTCGCGCTTGACTTCGACACTGAGGATGTGCGCAGCACTATCCCACAACTCCTCAAAGATGCTTTTATCGCCCGCTATGCCTCCATCCTCTACACGACGCCTAGCCACTCTCCCGACAAACCGCGCGCGCGCGTCGTATTCTTGCTGGATACCCCCATCATGCAGGCGCACAACTACACCCGCGCAGCGGCGGCGCTCTTGTGGCTTTTCGGGACCGCTGACCGCCAGTGCAAGGACCCGGTACGCTTCTTCTACGGCGGCAAGCCAGGCGGCGCGTCTGAGGTGGAATGGCGTCCGCAGGTGCTACCGCTGAGCGTGGTCCGTGACATCATAGCGCGCTATGAAACGACCGGCAAGCGCGAGCGCCAGCGGGTGCAGCGCACCTTTCAGGCGGGCAATGCCAGCGAGCAAGAGATTGCCGACGCGCTCAAGGCGATCCCGCCGTGGGGCATTGACTACGACGAATGGCTTGCCGTGCTTATGGCACTACATAGCGAATTAGGCGACGGCGGCTTGACGCTAGCGGAAGCCTGGGCCGACGGGCAACCGGGCGAGGTCGAGCGCAAGTGGCGCGGGTTTCGTTCTGTGGGTAATGCCTCCGGGCGGGTTGGTATTGGCACGCTGTTCGCACTGGCAAAGGCGCACGGATGGGAAAGGAGAAGCGCATGAGCATCAAAGTCATGACATGGGTATGGGAAGAGAGCACAGCAAAAGGTAGCGAGTTGTTGCTCCTTTTGGCACTGGCAGACAATGCCGCAGATGACGGTTATTGCTGGCCCAAGATCGAAACGTTGGCGCGTAAAATCCGCATGAGCGAGCGCGCCGTGATGCGCATTACAAAAACTTTGGAATCCAGCGGCGACGTGGTTGTCATTCGTGGCAACCGCAATAACCGCTATATCCTGGTCATGGGGCGCAACCTTGACGCCATCAATGCCGTTTTGAAGCATCGTAAGGAAAAGCCGATAAGTGACATAGCTATGTCACGTGACAAGTTGTCACGTGACACCCATGTCACTTCGACAGGTGACATGGGTGTCACCCAACAGGTGACACAGCTATGTCACCCTAATCGTCAAGAACCGTCAATGAATCGTCAATTATTCGCGGCATCCGCCGCTGAGCCGGTTGAATCTCAAGGCATCGGCGCGTGGTTTCAGTCAGTGGTAGCAGTTTGCTCGATTGACTTGGATCTGGCAACAGGTAGACAAAAAGCCATGGTCAAGCAAGCCGCTGAGACGTTGCGTAAAAACGGCGTAACACCGGAACAGGTGGCGCTATTCAGAAAGTGGTGGGATTCAACTTGGCGCGGCAAGCAAGGCCAAGCGCCGACCGTGGCGCAACTACGCGAGCACTGGGGCGAGTTCAAAGACACCGGCGCACTGGCAACTTTTGAAGAGCGGCGCGTGCGCACCATTCAAATCATCGACCCGGAGACGGGCGACACCATCGAAGTGGAGGCTATCGTATGAATCAGCAACAGAGCGGTTACACGCCAAGCCCAGACTTGGAAGCTTATATGATTTTAGCGCAAGAAATCTTCCGGCGCGTCTACGCCGATGAATCAGCGCAAGACATCCACCAGTGGCTCTTGGCGCAACTGCAAAAACTGAGCGGCGGCGATGAGCGCGCGCGCCTATCGTGGGAACAGTCCTTCGACCTCTACGCGGAGATCATGGCCAAGCGCGCCGAACAGGCTGCGCTCCCGGTTGAACAGCGGCGCTTGCTGACCTGGCCCTGGCAGACGTGGAACAAGTACCTGGATCCGCTGGATCCGGGATTGCTCGCAGTGATCGCCGGGGCTGACGGTAGCGGCAAAACGCTCTACGCGGAAAACCTCGCGGAGCACTGGGCAAAGTGCGGCTTGAAGGTCGTCTTTGTCCACTTCGAGTTGAACCGCGCGCTAATGCTTGACCGGCGCATGGCGCGGCATTCCGGCATCCTGCGCCGCGACCTCAAGACCGGCACGCTCACGCCAGCACAGCAAGCCGAGCAAGAGCGCGCCAATGCAGAACTGCGCCAGTGGCAAGGCTCCATCACCTACGTCCACACGCCCGGCTGGCCGATGGAGCGCGCTATGAGCGAAGTCACCGCCCTGGTGCGGGATGACCTGTGCGACGTGTTTATCATCGACTACCTGGAGAAAGCCGCTGCCAGCCAGCGTCAAATCCGCACCTTTGGTAACAACATCTTCGCCCGCGAAGCCGACAACGTGGAAATCGTCAAGGCGCTGGCAGAGGCATTGGAGCGCCCCGCGATTCTACTGGCACAGATGAACAAGGCCGGCAAGCAACAGCAGTTTGACAACCTCGACCGCACTGCTATCCGTGGCGCTGGCGAGAAGACCGAGAAGGCCAACATCGTGGTACTATTGCACCGCGATAGCAGCGAGAGCCAGATTGTGCAGGTGCGCATTGACAAAAACACGATGGGCGCTTGCGGCTCCTTCGAGCAGTACATGCACGGGCAGCGCTTCATGGTCCGTGACATGGCGGGGGCACTCTAATGCCGCGCCCAGTTGGCCGTAAGACCGCCGCGCAAGCCCGCGCCATCTATGCCGCTATCGTCGAGCACGCGAGCGACGGCGTGACCGTCCTGGACCTGGCGCGCCTCTGCGACCTGCGTCCGTGCGATGTGCGGCACGCGCTGACCGTCATGGATGACCTGGGGCTGTTGTGCTTCGAGGAGCAGGATCCGCAACTGGCGTTCGACTTCAGATTGGATGATGAGGACGACGCCCGCACGCGGCTGTTTCCGTGTGAGGAAGAGGTGGTCAGAGCGCATCCGGCGTACCAGAACATAGAACAAAAGTAGAACGTAAACCAACACTTTTCACGGGTTTCGAAAACTCGTGCCCAAACCTATTGACATTATTCTATTATAGGTGTATAATTAGGATAGTTAAGGGAACACAGGAGGCACACGATGGCACAGGCATTTAATCCGAATCCGCTTTCAGTCAACGGCATGGGCGTTCCGGTTCAGGCTCGCCCAGTCCCCACGGAAGAGCAAGCGCTGCGCGACACGCTAGATGTGTTGCGCAATAGCCTGCGCATGCTGGAAGGCGAGCCCGGCCTGGCCGCCGAATACGCAGAGGCTATGCGGCAGGTGCGAGCGGTCGAGCGGCGGCTGAGCGGCATCCAGGTAGCCGCCAACCTCAAGGCGTGCGGCGCATCCGCCATCACGCCCGCATCGTTTGCGGCATGGGCTGAGGCAGAGTTTGACCGGGGCGTTTGCCCTGAGTGCGGCGGCAATCTGTACGAGGTGCGCGGTACGATCTACTGCAACCAGTGCGAGCGCGAAGTACCCTCCGGCAAGTGCCCTGTGTGCGGGCTGTCGCTCGCTGAGCACCCGCACTCGGAGCGGGAGTGCATGGAGTGGTACGCTGAGGATTACCGCGACGCCGATGAGACGCGCGCGGATTTGTGGCAGTTCTAGTTTAGGAGCAAGGAGGCTCAAAGATGGATACGATGGCATTGGATGTATTTGAAGCAGCAAGTGGACGGTTGGCAGCATTGAAAGCCCGCCATAATCTCTTGGTACAGGCTACCAAAGAGGTGCTAGTTGAAGGCTTGGACTTTGGCAAGATTCCAGGAACCGGCGATAAGCCGACCTTGCTCAAGCCTGGCGCTGAGAAGTTGTGCTACTTGTTCGGACTGCGCCCGACGTTTGAGGTTGTGGAAGCCCGCGAGGACTGGACCGGCGGCTTGTTCTACTACCGCTATCGCTGCACCTTGCGTGACCAGAGCGGCAACGTACTTGCAGATGGTGAGGGTAGTTGCAACAGCCGCGAGAAGAAATACCGCTATCGCCAGTCGGAGCGCGTGTGTCCGAAGTGCGGTAAGCCGACTATCATCAAGGGCAAGGATGAATACGGCGGCGGTTGGTTATGCTACGCCAAGAAAGGCGGCTGCGGTGCGAAGTTTGCCGACAATGCGCCAGAGATTACCAGCCAGCCCAGCGGCTTGGTAGAAAACACTGAGCCCTATGACCTCGTGAACACCATTCAGAAGATGGCTCAGAAGCGCGCCCTGGTTGCGGCCGTGCTCGTTGGTGCAGGCGCGTCGCAGTTCTTCACGCAGGACGTGGAAGACATGAGCATCATTGACGTGCCGTTTGAGGTTACCAAATCCGCACCGGCGCAGGTGGTCGAAGCCGATGTTATCGAGGAAGCCCCCGCCGCTGAGCCGACCGCCGTCACAGACCGCTGGGTCGAGGATGCCGCAGCCTTGCGCAAGTTCTGGGCATGGTCTGCCCAGCAAGGTCTTGGCAAGGATGACGTGCACGAAGCGCTGGGCGTGGATTCAATATCGCTCTTTAAGGGCGATAAAAAGGCGGCCGTAGAGAGAATCGCCGAGTGGATTGCTGATCAGACTACGCCCGCCACATCTGTATCTCCTGAGCCTGGACCAGTTGCCTCTGAGCCTGAACAATCTGCATTTGAGCCAGAGCCAGCCGCACCCACAGCCGAACCGCAGGCCACGCCAAAGCCGGCCGTACCCGCGACCCTCGCCGAGGCGCGGGCAGAATTTTCGAGGGTATGGAATGCGGCCAATAAGTTGGGGCTCCACCCCCCTCTCCTAGATAACAAGTGGAGCATCGAGGAAATCATGATGAATGTGGCGATCCTCGAAGTGGAGATCGCCGAGGCGACTCCAGGAGTGGTTGAGTGAACAGTGTTGTGGATTTCCTTGTGATAGGCCTAGGGTTGCAGTTGCCTCCAGACCTAGAGAAATACATCGAGCCTGTGGATTCGGTGTGCTGCATCACCGGCGCGCCGATTTCGCGGGGTATTCCCTGGAAGCGGGTGATTCCCGGCTCGACTGGTGAGTATCTTGATCTGATGCACGGGATGACATTCTCCCACATGAGCCCGGCCGCTGCGGCAGACGCCCTCTAGCAACCACACGCAGCCCGGCAGGTGCGAGCCTGCCGGGCGAAAGGAGCAAGAGCGATGGCACAGATTCCTGATCACCTTAAGTGCTTTGAGTGGTATCCGGCGCATCTTAAAGCGATCGGATACAGGGTTGATGTACAGCCAAAACTAGCTGACCTGCGCGGCGCTGACCTGCGCGACGCTGGCCTGCGCGGCGCTAACCTGCGCGGCGCTGACCTGCGCGACGCTGACCTGCGCGGCGCTAACCTGCGCGGCGCTAACCTGCGCGGCGCTAACCTGCGCGACGCTGACCTGAGCGGCGCTGACCTGCGCGGCGCTAACCTGAGCGACGCTGACCTGCGCGGCGCTGACCTGCGCGGCGCTAACCTGCGCGACGCTGACCTGAGCGGCGCTGACCTGCGCGGCGCTGACCTGCGCGGCGCTGACATTGAAAATGCACAGTGGAATTATACCACTGTCGGCATTCACGCAGCACCAGAAGGCGAGTTGATAGGGTGGGGGAAGAAGTCTAACGAGATTGTAAAAATGCTGATTCCACGAGACGCCAGGAGGTCGTGCGCCACCACACGCAAGTTTCGCGCAGAGCGTATCATTACGCTCGAAATTGAAGGGGGACTCAATAGGATTGAACACTCCACGGAGTATGGGACCGTCGTCTACGAGGTAGGGAAAGAGACGCTTCCCGACAAGTTCGACGACAACCGCTGGAATGAATGCTCTAACGGAATCCACTTCTTCCTAACTCGCGAGGAGGCAGAGCGATGGTAGACAATTATAAGGTGGTACGTATTACAAAGAAGTGCGATGTAGAGGTGATTGACCTGCGCGAATTTGGCAAACTTAGCGACTTCGCCGCAATCAGCAAGGCAGAAGCAGACCTTGAGGACGCTGGGATGCTGAACGATTTCGACGTAGACCACGTTGAACGCCTGAGCCATGACCGCGTGATTGTGCATTTTGTAGGAGTTGAATAATGCGAGCATTATGTTGGACTGAGTACGAGGAGTGGCTTGAGGAGATGTACCGTGACGCCAGTGAGCGCGGTCTCGAAAGCATCCCCACCCGCTACGGCGTGGAGTTCCGGGACGCCAGCGGCACGGTCGTGGAAGAGCACGATAAGCCTGAAGGCTTGAGCGACAAGCCGGAGCAGTATTAGCATGTTTCACCGGGGCGGCAATGGTTTCGACAGCGGTGAAAGCCCACACGGGACGCTGCTGTACGCGGGTTCGATTCCCGCCCGCTCCACTCTGGCGGCTGCTTCCCGCCAGACCTCCTTGGAAGCCGGGGCGGACGCCATCCCGTCCCGGCTGAGGGGAAGCGATGGCAATAGCAAAGGAGCAAAATATCATGCTTGAGATTATCGGACTGATTTTGTTTTCTATCGCCTGCGGTGCAATCGCGTTGCTCATTGTCGCCATCGGACAGGGGTGGCTATGAACCGCGAACACCTGACCGCACGCTGCCATCGTCTGGAGCGGCAAGCCGCACGTCGCGACGTTACCTTGCGGCTCCTGGTGTACATCGCCCTATCCGCCGCATCCGCCGCGCTCTGGTCAGGCATTGCGGCGCTGGCATTGCGGCTGAGCGGTGCCGGCGTCATTGCTTTTGGTGTCGCGATGTTCTGCGCCACGTTGTTCTCGGTCATGGTAGTTTGTAATGGTAACGTAGACAAGGAGGCATTTTGATGGGCAAACAGAAGCGGTTGATAAAAGAGTTGGAGCACGCACTCGCGCAGATGGAAGCCGACTGGCGCAATGAGCACGAGAACGCCGGGTGCCTGTTGCGTAGTTTGATGCGCAATATGTCTGAGCGCGCTACAGAACGCAAGCGCCACAACATGATCGTGGACGCAATGGCTGAGGGTGTCAATCGAGTCGTTGGAGAGCGCGACGCGGCGCTTGCGGACGTGGAGACGCTGACAGAGGCGAATGCTGAGGCGGACGCGACCATCGGGGAGTTGCGCGCCCTGGTCGAGCAGCAGCGCAAGGATTGGAGCGGCGACGTGGAGGCATCGCGGGAAATCATCGCACGGAAGACTGAGGAGTACATCAAATTGCGGCGCGATGCTGCGGACACCATCAGCGACTTGCGCGGCGACCTGGCTGAGGCACGCGGCGACCTTGAGCGCGTCACAGAGTCCTGGCAGCACGCCGAAGACCTGCTCCAAGAACGCGAGCGCGAACTTGACGCACTGCAAGAGCACGCGCGCCAGTGGGATGCGCTGTGCTTTAGGCTTGGAATTGCACAGGCGAGTCACATTGACGCTGTTATAGCCGCCGCGCAAGCGCAACAGGAGCACGCTGAGCCAGTCGTGACACTGCAAGCCATTGAGGAACTTGAGGAAGGCGAGTGGTTGATTGAACACGACCGCATGGTGATTGAAGCCGTTAAGGATGGCTACATTGTCTGGGAATGGACGTGCGAGCACATCTTCAAAACTGGACCAGGTGAGGTATACCGCTGGTACTTGAGTCTTCCTCAGCCGTAGCCAGCGCAAACACAAACAGCAAGAAGCCCGTCGGATAGTCTCCGGCGGGCTTTTGCAATCCAGCGTCAAGCGCCGGAAGATTGCGCGCACTCATGGTGCGAGCATAGCGCTACTCATTCAGCGAATGCCGTGTAGCAACGGAGATTCTGGCTGATGGTCACCTGCATGTCATCCCAGGCCCGACTACTGCGAAAATTGCTCATACGTACACCACCCACAAACTCGCGGAGTAGGAATCCGCGCCGGCGCTTCTGGCAAGCGTTAGCCCGCCGCCCGCCGTACAGGTCAGCGTGCAGGCGTTCTTGCCATCGTTGCAGATGACCACGCTGTCGCCCGGTTCCAGCGTTGCCACGCCGCCGCCGGTATCCGTGCCGATTTCCTCAGCCACGGCATACATGACGGTCAC
>Ga0208198_1003119_pt1 | contig 11699 bp, 13 predicted proteins | sample AD_JPNTR2_MetaG_FD_184446 | JGI IMG/M metagenome (GOLD analysis project Ga0208198, IMG submission 184446) | Active sludge microbial communities of municipal wastewater-treating anaerobic digesters from Japan - AD_JPNTR2_MetaG (SPAdes) (version 2) | ecosystem: Engineered > Bioreactor > Anaerobic... | reverse complement strand
CGACCTCCCGGGGTTTTTGCACTACCGGAGGTCGACAACTAACAATAACGACTGCAAACCCTTCTGTTAATACATTCGGTACTGACGTCATTTTCCCTTCCGACGGTTGGCTTCGTTGGTATGATGTGGTAACCTACCGGCGGACACTGAGAAGATGGACGATAATGGAGAGGGCCATCAGGAGGTGTCGATATGGGAAGGCAATTTGGTAGGGATACGAAGATAGCCTATTTAGAACAGATTGAGTCTGGGAAGCTAACGGTGACAGAAGCAGTCAGAGAATTGGGCATATAATGGCTGAGCGTCGAATGGATATATGGGGAACCGTTGAAATCCAGATATCAGATGCACCGGGGAGTCAGGGAGTACATAGAGGTATTTTATAACCGGAACAGGTTGCACTCGAAAAACGGATATCTATCACCATGTGATTTTCAAGAGGATGGCCGAATCAAGATGAAAAGAGGTGTTGCTAGGGATGGGATCACTGTGATAGCCCAAATGCCATCCGAAAAGGAAGGAGTGTCTTCAAAAAAGTTGCGGTTAACAATTCAAAGACACTAAGAGGCACTCCGCCTGTATTGAATTTTCCCTTTATGGACATCTTTTAGTATTTCAAATAAATTTCTCTTGGTTGAATCGAAAGTCTCGATAGTTATCACCAATTATCACCAACTTTCTCAATGGTGCTCTGCTCTTGCAATTCATCATTTGGGGGGGGGTTGTTTTGGTATTCCGCAGAATCATACGCGATTCCATGCTCCTCAAGCGACTTCATCCGGCTCATGGTAGGCCTGCACGTCCTGCCTCTTTCCGGGGCTAGTTTATCGGCTCGATGAGCTGACTCCACGAACGCGCCCTGGCAAGGCAGACAGGAACAGCGTTCTTTTCGATTCCTTCAGACTCTTCTCGATGATAATCTTGTGCTGCGAAACGACTGAACCCTATCCGATTCCGCCTCCTCCTTCGAACGCAATTCTCATCTTCCGCACACCCCACCGAGGTACGGCTTAAAGGAGAGTCGTCAGCTTCCCGCCGGAATCGTACCCGGATGTCTTTCCTCTCAGATAACGGGATCATTCTTTCCGAAGAAGATACGGTTGATGGCTTCATGAACACCGCCCCAGGTGATGTGTACAAAAGCGTGTCGTGGCTTCTGAATGATACTCTGAACCCGCGTATTGAGATCCGGCTCTACGCCATCACGGGTTAACAGAACCACCACGGGTATTAAATTCATCTTCCTACCCAGTGCTTCACCGAGCAAGAAGAACCTAAATAGCTCCTATCCGAGCGTATTCAGTGCTTGGGCCGGATCACACGTAAACGTAGCTGCTGCGTAACCTTCTTTGTCATCTAGGTAATAGGGGGGGATCTTGTCTTCTTGAGTAAGTACCGGGGCAGTGAATTTCGCTTCGAGAAGGATCACATACCGGTTGGTGACCAAGATCAAGTCCGGTTCCGAGCCGTACGTTTCACTCTCTTCGAGGGAAGCTCTTGCCTCCTTCAGGGGAGCCAGGTCGGACAAAGAGATATGTTTCATTAGATAGGAAGTCCTCGAACCCCTGTGAGGCCTTCCATCTGGAACGCCTCTGGGAGCTTCCGGATCCACGGACCAGTACCTGATCTTGTACACATCCCTTGGTGAACCTAGGATTCATCTCATCAACTCTCCTGCTAAACGATGTCTCTCGCACTGTAAGGCACACATGCATGCCGAAGCCATATTGCCATCTCGTAATGCCCTGGTATGACCTATCCCTCCCTTCAGGACATTACGGAACCCCACTTAGTCATACTCCTCTTGAAAGGGAAGGCTGATCATTGTCAATACCCGTCCTAAATGGCTAAACGGGATTGACTCTTCAATCAAAATATGATGGGGTTCTGCATCATCACACCAAGCATCTGCCCGGACCTGTTGAGGATCTTTCGGCAGTGTACCACCTATGAAATAGTCAAACGCATGGCTATTCTCACTAAGGCGACCCCTCCTAACATGCCACTTGAGACTCCTCGAACGGCTGACCCATTCTACGTTGCCATTTGACGACAAGATAACAGCAACAGGTTCACAGGTTGCTTTGACCACCTTGAGCGCTGTAGCCGTCAAAGAAGTACCGTAGAGGTCGGCGACTCTGGCAACGACATCTATTGATGGTGGGCATCTTAGCTCGTTTTCTAGTTCACGAAGGGGCAAAAGTAATTCGCTGGCAAATGCATCTGCTTCTCGCTCCAGCTTACTGTCAGACACATATCCAGGAACATCTTTCATCGTACACATAAACTTATCCAGATTGTGATGTGGCATGTAGAAGTGGCCAAGTTCATGAGCAATGGTAAACCGTTTGCGAGTCTCATAGGTGCAGTTGGAATTGATGAGAATCACCGAGGTGCCACCTACCTTCAGTAAGACACCGTCAGGTCCATCAAGGTCTTCCTCATATACCTCCACTCCCAGGTCAGTTGCGACTTCCGTAACGTCGATAGGCCCGGACAGACCTAGTTTATGCCTGACTTCCCTTGCATAGTACTCAGGAAATAGGGACATGAGACTTATCCTCTACTTACTCTTCAATCGTCTAATGTGTTTCTCAATAATCGCCTCGTCCCTAACTGATAAGCCCTCCTTCAGGTCGCCCCGAGCGACCCTGTAAAATGGCGTTTCTTGAGATGCTCCCTCTTCCTGACAGCCCTTACTAAGTACTGCTAGAATTTCATCGCGCCTGAATCTCCATTCACGCCCTACCTTTGCCGCAGGAAGCTTGCCAGAACGAGCCAAATTGTACACAGTCTGATTGCTAACTCGGAGAAGATCCGCGACTTCTTCTACATTCATTACCTCAGGCCGATCTGCATCCAGCTCAGTAGCACGTATGAGATTCTGCATCAATCGCGCATCATCGGCTTCGTAAGCCTGTTCGCCGCAAGTCTGGCAAACCCAAGCTTCAAGACCGCGAAAGATCACTGTACGGCCTTTCCAATTGGCTTCTATATCTTTGTGGACTTTCTTCATCTGCCCGCCACAAGCGTAGCATTCCATGTCCGACTGGCCCCCTTTGTACATTAGTGAACATAGTCACATCAATCTGCAGTCTCTCGGGACGACTAATCACTGGAGTCATCCCGATTGCGCATGACAGTCACAATGACAGGGCTTGGTCTGGAAAGGGCTACAACCACAAAAAAGATCTCGCCTTCCCCATCGCGCTCTCGCAAAACCCATTTGGCATTCTCACCATGGCCCTGCTTACCTACGACCTCGCCTTTGATTACACAACGATCAACATCCTCTACGGTTATTCCACGTTGACCCATACGCTTAAGAGCATGTTCACTTATGATGTATTTCGAGTCTTTGATTGCCTTGCGAAGGAAAACGATCCATTCCGGCATTATTCCGCGCTCCTTTATAATATAATATAATTTGTTATAAGATACAATGATTTACTTAAATATAAGAGGCTCTATCTTATCCACGGTTTGTACCATCGGACGGTAAGGATGAACCTACTCTACGTCTTGGGCGTTACAATATTGGCAGGTGTGCTGGATTGGCTGTTCAGGAACACGCCTGCCACGCCCACCGGTATCCACTTAGTTGTGGCACTGTTGGCGTACCCTCTCATGTGGGTCCGGTATTTGTTGCGCGGCACACACACCATGGGCTAAGACTCGTAATTCTCCGCACGCTTCCGAATTCGGTGTGGCTTGGCCTCATAGCAGTGTGGACGGACTCCATACTGCTACCTATAGCAATACATTGCGGAACGTCCGGAGGAAAACAGTCTGCCCTTTTGGGGTTCGGTATATGGCTTACTCTAGTTCTCTACGGGCGTGCGAATGACGCCGGAACCGGGTGCAGAGATACGTGATGAAAACCTGGGCGAGAATCACTGCGTAAATCTGCAGATGCTTGGAAGGTGTACCTATCTCGACGTGACAGGCGTCTTCAGTGCAGGTCATGCGGATGCCTAACCCGCGTCAACTGCCCCGAGTGCGGACGGGTCATAGTATCTCGCCAGCACGTGGCCGGCGATTTCATCATTGGGGCGCACGCTTTAGCCTATGCCGACCGACTGCTCACCCGTGATATCGGCTTCTACAGTGCGTACTTCCCCGGATTGCGGTTAAATGACTGAGCCTTATACGATCATAGGTGTATTCAACAATTCTTCCCTGCTCGTCATCATGGATATATCTATTCCCGCTTTAGATCTGTAACCACTTGATAATCTTTTATGTCTATATTTCCCAGTTCACTCAAGACATATTTGCATAAATCCGTCCATCTGCTACCAAGACCGTCTTTGTCTTCAGCCCTATAGAATTCCATAACCATGGCGTACAATTTGTCATCTACTAATTTCAAATGTTCCATGGCATATTTCTCGTATACCGGATAATGCTTTTTTACTTTTGCAACGATATTACATAATTTTGGAATGTGCATTCCTGATAGAAAATAGAAATTCTCCAATTCAGAAGCAGTTAGCACATCTATTCCATCTTTCATAATAGTCTCAACGTAAAAACTATAATCTGTTCTTTCTCTTATATCTAATTCGAGGTCATAGTTCTCGAAAATACTAATCGCTGCCTTTTGAATCTTCCTGAAAACACTGTTTGTATCAAAGATGATTTGTCCGGTTGCATATATTTGCTGAGAAGTTGGGTCGCTCTTAAGTCTTTCGTAATATTTCCATTCAGGAGACACAAAATAGTGGTGATTCTCAAATTCTGTTTTCTTGCATAAACATATAGGACAATAGTCGTTTGTCAAAGAACAAGACTTTTTCTCCTCAGCAAATTGCGTTTCACAGTCTAGGTAGACACTCATCGATCCTATAGTCCTGGTTGCTTCATCCCACGAATTTGATAGCCAAGCCTGCTCTTCCTCATCCAGTATCAACGTTAATGCTTCCCCGTCATATGCCGGATATCTATTCCAATCAACATCAGACCCGGTAATCAACGGTTTCGCTCTGGCGTAATCATACTGGAATTCCCATGTTTCACCGTAGCAATTAGTAAACACATTAGTATATTCCCCCATTTACATTTTCCCCCGTTTCCTCAAATGGTGTGGTTTCTATTGTAGTATTATTCCATATTAGGATATTTTATACATAGGCTCTCCTGGGGAGAAAGCTATTAGCAGAAAGACACTCCCTGTTTGCAAAAACACGTATGTCTTTCCTGGTGAAATGTCTCTGTTGAATCCTGCAAATCAGTGTAGGCTCTGAACTGGACGCTTTCCTTAACTAGCGCCCAAACCATCTGTTAAGGAACTTGACTATGTAAAAGCTAGCTAAGGTTTATATGCTAAGTTAATTACGGTTGATGTGCATACATCGTGGCTGGAACCATAGTGGGCCCAAGCTATAGTCTTCACCGGAAAGAGGATTGCTGTCATCAAAGTGTATTGAAATGGACAGCAATAGGATTCTACGCAGTATTGTCTAATATAATAAAGGATGCCCTATCGCCAATTTATGTGTTGGTCAAGTAGAGACACACGCCGGCTACGGCATAGACTTTAAGGAGGCGTACGAAGTTATGAACTGGTGGATGGTTCGAGCAGGCGGCGGTGAGTTGATACCTCAATGGGTAGAAAAAGGTAAAGCATCTGTTGGTTGGAGCGCGCTTGGCAATCCGCAGCGCTTTCAGGAGCGTAAGCAATTGATTCAAGAAAGCCATAAGGTATATTCCGACTTGAGGCCCGGAGCACGCATACAGGCAGGCAGTCAAATCTGGCGATTTGCCAATGAGATCAAAGTTGGTGATCGCATTGTCACATATGATAAGGATGCACGGGAGTATATTTTGGGAACAGTGACACATGAACATCACTTTGATCCTACTGTGATCAGTGATTATTATCCGAATGTAATCGGAGTAAAATGGGAGAAGCAAAGAGTGCCCCGTGATTCATTATCCCAGAAAGCCAAGAATTCTCTGGGTGGTATTGCAACTGTGTTTAGAGTTGATGCATGGGGCTCTGAATTTGAGCAACTCCTTGCCGGAGACGGTCCCATCGTGTCGCCGGATACTGATGACCTCATAGATTCTGATGAAGACACGAGTCATGAGGATTTTGCACAACAAGCAACAAGCATGGTTGAGGATGAAGTGAGCAAACTAGATCCTTGGGCAATGCAGGATCTGGTGGCAGGTCTTTTACAAGCCATGGGATATCAGGTGAGAGTGAGTCCTCCAGGCCCTGACGGGGGAATAGATGTTCTCGCACACAAAGATGCTTTCGGCTTTGAAAAACCCATCATTAAAGTCCAGGTTAAACATAGGAAATCAACAACCGGTGCACCGGAAATCCAGCAACTGTTGGGAGCTAACCCCATTAGCGCAAATAGCATTTTTGTCTCTACGGGTGGGTTCACACAGGCTGCGGTAAGCACGGCTAAACATGACGGAGTCAGATTGGTAGATCTATCGGAACTAGTTGAACTGATTCTCAAGTGGTATGAGCATTTGCCAAGCGAGAAAAAATCGTTGCTTCCTCTAAGAAAACTGTACGTGCCGTTCTAGAGTATATAGAATAACGACTGGAGTGTTTATTGCAAACAAGATTTTCGCCACCCCGGTTGACCTACGCTTACAGAATAAAAATAGCTACTCGTTGTTCTTTGCGAAGCAGTCCTGTTTGAAAGTGCAATCACTGGTTTCCCTGTTTTCGTCGTTATCCCGTATTTCTGCAATAATCCTTTAGGCTCTATCGTACGGGCTAGGAAAATGGCCCCCGTTGTCAAGACACAGTTTTGAGTTTCTTAAGCAATAGGTGACCGAATGGGATAGTCGGGATCCGAACTACGCACATAGCGACCGGAAACCCTCCCCGGCATAGACTTCAGCAGGAGTACGATCGTCCAGAGACCGGTGAGGTCTCCAGTTGTTATAAAAATTCACAAAGCCGGCTATCTCCTGCCTTGCTTGCCTTGGGGTAATGTACTCCTTAGGGATCTACATTCCGCAACAGGTAGGGATAGACCTTATGGTTTCGTTTGCTGAGGTTAGGACCCGGATAAATCGCTGTAATACCCATCTCCCTCATATATCTCTGGATCCGCTTTCTATTAACGCTGTAACCAGCCCTCCCCAAAGTCCTCACGACACAGAATTTATTCGACTATAAATTGCTTAATCCCCCTTTATCCGTGTCTGAATTTTCGGGGCCATTATATATCGCCTCCCCGGGTACAGTATAGCAGGTAGCAATAATATGGCACAGCCTTAGCGTATCAATGGACAGTGATTTTATTACCCTAAGAAATACTACTGAGCTCTCCTATCACTATTGATTCTCAGCTCACCTATTCATACTCTATTCCATTGTCTTCACACCACTCAATTGCTATTGTTCTCAACGCTTCATCCCGGTACTCATACCAATCTTGTTCAAGATTATATTTCCTAATGTTGTTCTTGAATCTACGAAAAGCACCCTTTCCCTTAATTGAATAATACATAATATCTCTCAGTTTGTCGTTCTCCAAAGACAAACAGAATCTTTCCATGATGCGATATTCATGTATGTCAAACTCTGAAGGCAACGGAATCCATGAATTCCCGTACAATACTTCCCTAGCCATCTCGATATCCTGTTGCTGCCAATCAGGGAAATTGTCAATTGGTTCTTCATCTTCTACAGCTCTAAAGTCATCATCTGAAACGCTTACTATCTCTTTAGTCTCCTTATTAAGGAAAGAACTTCTTTCATCAAGCTGAAAAGCTATCTCCTGTACTATCAAATCCAGCTTAACGCGACTAACCACTTGTTCTTACCTTCTTTCTAGGATCGGTTTTTCTCTTTCAATAGTTCCATCTCAAGAAATATTAGACCTCCAAAAACTTATCCCTGCCTCTACAGTATTCGGCCTGTCGTCTGACCTATGGTATCCGTAACGCATCTGTCGTAACGTCTCTTCTGTCAACATCAAGAAAATAAGAGTGTAAACGCTATCATCTTAAGCGGAGCGGGTGTCAGACATCGCCGGGCCCCAGTGACACTTCGATTAATGGCTGTTCTTGTTTCGGGGCGTTATTCCTCTCAAGCAAGTCACTAATTGTGGTTGAGGGCTACAGTTAGCATATCCTTTCGCTCGGTGGGATTCATGAACATGGTAGATAGATCGTCCCAGGCTGAGAGTACGCTTCATCATGGCACGTCCTTACGTCCTTCCCGTACCTGTCCAAGCGCCATTAGGACTGGACAGACTCGACACGACTTACATAACGGGTAATCAGTTGATGGTCCTCATCGCCTCAGTCGCATTGCTCATCGTTGCATGGTTCCTGATTAACAGGACGCGTCTCGGCTTGGCATGGCGAGCCACTCAGCAAGACTTCGAGACCGCGTCTGCCTTCGGCGTCAACCAAGACTCATGCGGATATTCGTAGATAAGGTGTTTGTTGCACTCAGTGAACTGAACCGCCGCGGAGTCAGCATACTACTTGTGGAACAGAACGCAAGGAAGTCGTTGTCTACTATGTCCAGGGGGTACGTACTGGAAACCGGGAGGATATCGCTTGAAGGAAGCTCGGAAGAACTGAAAAGTAACCCTGAGGTGCAGAGGAACTTGTCCTAATCCCCGTGGAATTTCAGTGGCGTAGTATTACGCTGTTTTCCTTTCATTTGCTACCTGATCCTCTTCGTCGACGTTAGTCAGCCTCTGAATTTCGGAGATTAAGACACCCATGGAACGGTAGCCTGCTATGCGATTGGTGCGGTTCTCCGCATCAAGTAAAGCTACACATACCCAACGCCGGACCATAGTACCGTTTTTCCAATTCTTCACGTTCCTGATACCTTTAGCAACCACGCTGAAGGCGGATTCAATAGTGTTTGTTGAGCGTAGACCTCTCCTAAGTAGGCCGGGTATGTTTAACCTTAGAATGGTTACCGTCTCTTCCAGACCTTCACGTAAGCTTGATGCCGCATCCGGGTATTGAGTCTCAAGGCCTATAGCCAGACTATCAAGCTCTCGTATTGCCTCCTCGGCAGTCTCAGAAGACCAGGCTTTTCTCATTACCCTTTTCACCCAATCACGCTTGTGTTTAGGTAGGTAGTCCATGACATTACGAGTCTTATGGACCTGACACCTTTGAATGATCACCTGTTGCCCAAATACATCCTTTAAGGCTTTCCTTAAGGCCTTAGAACCATCTATTGCTGCCAATAGGCCTTGCTCATACTCTAGCCCTCTATCGACAAGATCGGTAAGCAGATCTCGGCACACTTGGGCGTTTTCTGTAGAACCAATGCGGACTCCCATGATAATCTTATGCCCGTCTTTGGTAATACCCATGACTACTATGGCCGTATAATCGCCCAAAACAATACCGTCAATCATAAGGACAGGTATGACTTCCTTGTCAAACCTGCGCCCTAATACCTTTTGAGCCTCTTTGGCACTGGCCTTGATAAAGCGTTGGCTTATGGTGCTTTTTGATGTACCCGATGTTTCTGCTATATCACTGTAATCCTCAATTCCATTCCGGTAGTCTCTGGTAGACAGGCCATGCAACATACGGTTTAAGGCTGCTTCTAAGAGATCATCATCACTTGCGAACGCTTCATAACTTGGAATGGGTAGTTCCCCTCCGGTTTCAACCGACCTTACCCTGGGACGTTTAACCGCAAGGCGTTGATTACCCATGGGAACCGTTGTGTCCTGAAAACCATGGCGATAAGCCTTCCGGTTAGGATCATGCTTTCCCTTTGGGCCTGCCATAGCTTCAACATCCTGATCCATTAGTGTTAGTAGTGATTTGATTCCAACTGCCATACAAAAGCTGCTGAATCGGCCTTTCACAGCCTGCTGCAAATCTGATAAGGTAAGCTCCTCTACCGGCAAATGCGAACTATAATCCTTTGTCGATTCAATACTCTCCCTATGATATACTTTCATTGGCGGTACCCCCCGATATGGTATTTGGTTTTTGACCTAACCCATTATGCCATAACTGGGCTAGGAACCGCCACTTCAAATTCCACGGCTAACGGGACATCCTCTTCTTAATTTCAGTCATCAGCAACTGTCCTAGACCTTTTCCACGTGCCTCTTCATAGACAAATAGAGAGTTAATTGACATTCTCTTTTCGTCAATAAACATCTTTTCATAGCACCAAATATAGCCGTATAGTCTACCCTTTTGTGTTGCTCCGACAAAATATGTATTACCCTTCTTCAAATTTTCTTCTAACTCAAGGATGTCTTGCTTAACATAATCTCTATTAGGTTTCTTTTCGGGATAATGAAACTCATATATGTTTTCCAATTGCATATTGATAATCTGCTCCAAATACCTATCAATATCTGTCCATTCAAAGCACCTTATTTCACAATTCATAAAATTGCTTCTAGCTTGTGTATTACAGGTCATTACTCTCACCCCAGCTACTCAACATCAATCGTTATTAGCTCCTTTATATGTTCCAATCTAGATTTCATTTCATCTAAAGATGTAAACTCAAGAAAGACTATCCCTAAGAGTTTCTCAGCATTATCAAATGTCTCTACTCTCTCTCCCACTTGCTTGTCCATGTCTACCTTGAGTATGTTTTTTCTTATGCGTTCGTTGTATGTAATTCCTCTTAAGATCCCGCTCCTGTCAGAATGTAAAACATAGGTTGACATGTACTTTTCTTTACCGTCATATCCTAAGCTAATATTCTCTGCGCCTAAAGACGCTTCAATATTGGCCTTTATCAAGTCAACTCCAGTTGCAGCTTCTAAAACCTCCGGTATTTTGTTTCCTCCGTTACGCGGGTTCATTTCAATAACGAACAATTGGTTATTCTTATCAAACATCAATTCTAGATTAAACGGCCCAACTCTAATGTTCAGCAAATCGATTATTGCTTGAACTGTCTCCTGAATAACGCCAAATTGATCATGACTAACGAATGATGGATAGCTTGTTCCTACAGGAACAAATTCACTTACCGCATTATCTCGCATAGAATTCATTAATCCCCAAAACGCTACTTCTCCGTCTAAGACAAACATGTCTCCACCGATCATGTAGTCGTGAGTTCTTTCTATGTATTCCTCTATCATTACACGCTTTACTTTTGAAAACCCCAATGCCGTGTCGAATGCCGGTTCCAATTCTTCAACTGAGTGTATCCGGCTGACTCCTCTGCTTCCAGATGAATCTACAGGCTTAACCATTAGCGGAAATTGAAAGCCAGATATCTTCTTTGCAGCCTCTTTGTAGTCCTTCGTATCGTATGACTGAGGGCAATTGAATCCATTCTCTCTCAGAAAATTTCTGAATAGATCTTTGCGAGACAGAGTGACAATTGATTCATATGGATTTGATAATAGCCCCAGTTGGTTTCCTACGTACGCGCATGTTGGCATAGCAGGTTCTGAATTCGTGATTATTCCATCTATATTTTCTTTCCTTGCGACATCCAAAACCGCTTCTTTATCCAAGGTGCTGACACAATGAAAAACATCAACATATTGTTTTCCGATATTATCTTCTAGATAATCACAAAGCACTACATAATGTCCTTGTCGCTTCGCGCATTTAATGAGAGGCATTTTATAATGCTCCCGAGAATTGAGACATGAAAAACGTGAAGGAACCGAATATAATGAAGCCATGAAAAGAAAAAAGAATGCCTATAAAGCTGAATTTAAATCTAAAGTTGTGATGGAGCTACTTACTGG
>Ga0208198_1003109_pt1 | contig 11736 bp, 10 predicted proteins | sample AD_JPNTR2_MetaG_FD_184446 | JGI IMG/M metagenome (GOLD analysis project Ga0208198, IMG submission 184446) | Active sludge microbial communities of municipal wastewater-treating anaerobic digesters from Japan - AD_JPNTR2_MetaG (SPAdes) (version 2) | ecosystem: Engineered > Bioreactor > Anaerobic... | reverse complement strand
ATCCACATATTTATAGAAGGCTTTGGCTCTCTATGTTAATATTTATCATATATCTACTCTTTCCTTGAGGTGGGACAGAAGTATAGATACTGGCACGATATCAATGGCTTTCAAGAACGATACACACCATAGCTGCCATAAACAGACATAGCGACAGTCGGCAAAAGAAAATGAGTATGGCGGCCACAGGTTCCATTTATCTGTCGGATTTATTTACAGTTTCAAAGTAACCGCTAAGTTCAGGCTCTCGTTCAGGCTCCTTATCATTCATGTGTATATATTATTCTATAAGGTGTCGAAAATTCTTACGATATAATCATTTAAGTTTTCTCGGCCAAATCATATCTAATGTAAGATCAAACAGTTATGGTTTTGGCTTTATTATTGCTTTCATAATAGGCACAAATCATGATGGCACAATTATGAGAAAGGACACATCCATGAAAAAATTACTGATATCGTGTATTTCGATTGCTTTCCTGTCTCTGGCGAGCGGGCAGGCGAACGCACTTGTCATCTCTTATAGCAGCCTGTTTTCTGCTTCAAACAACGTGAATCATGATCCCACGGTGAGTAATATTGATGTCACTCCGTTCGATCCATCCTTGGGTACACTCAACTCGGTAAGCGTCTCAATCAGCGGACAGACCCACGTCGATTATACTGCCTGTCCCGCGTTCGCCGGCATGAGTCCTATTGGGTATGTGTACAATATTTTTGTAGATCAGCAATTCATGGGTGCCGGAAATAAATATTTTATCTTTGAGTCACCTGCCATGTTCAGTTGGATGAGTGCGTGGTACGACCCTTTGGGTTATGCTGCGTACGAGACATTTGATAACGCATTTACCTACAATTTCACGTTTAATGATATCACTGATCAAGCAGGGAGAGCTGATCTTACCACCACGAATACGACAGGATTCGTCTGTTCTTCACCATTGACCGTGAGCGGTTATATGGCAGACTTCATTGACACGGGCGCACCAATAAATCAGATCCTCTTCATGCAAAACACCAATATCGTCACCACAGTATTCGATGTCCCCTTTTCCTTGTCAACCATGGGAAGCTTGACCATCTCATATGACTATACTCCTTCTCCTGCTCCAGCCCCTGTACCCGAACCCGCAACTATGCTCCTTCTTGGCTCAGGTTTACTCGGGCTTGCTGGATTCAGAAAAAGTTTAAGGAAATAGTATTCGGGCTCAAGTAGATCATAGCAGGGTTGATTTCATGCCCTGCTTTTTGATTTCAGCATAAGAAACTTAAAAAATAGAGATGTTTGTAATATATTAGATTGATTGTGGTTATGATATCAGAATGATAGTCATGGTTCTTGCAGGAAATTCCAAACTTCTGATTCTGGCACGCAAGAGAGCGAAATCCTTCTATAAATATGTGGATACGTTGCGTAATGCCTGGTTATTATGATTATCGACAATAATATGACCTCTGCAGGAACAATACAATGCTCCTTTCTCAATCCTGTAGGTACAGAGGTAGACTGTCTCTCGTTATGGTCAGGGGCAACTCTCTTTTTTTGGTAAAAGGTTTTTTGTTTTCCATTACCCACTCAATCAAGCTTACTGAAGCGGTTGCCCCATCCGATTCCATGAGTTGATTACTTACTGTCTTAAGCCGTTGGTTTAGTTCTGCGTCTTTCCTAAGGCCCTCCACCGCATTGCTGAGAGTATCAGCACTAAGCAAGGCCATATCAATACGATAACCCAGCCCATGAAACTCTATTCTGGATGCATTGTCATGCTGCTCTCCTCCAACTGGAAGGACAATAACAGGCTTCCCATAATAGAGCGTTTCATTCAGAGTGTTATTTCCGCCATGACTGATTACAAGATCTATTCGTTTCAAAAGCTCGGCTTGTGGTACTGATTGAAAAAGCATTACATTCGAGTTATAGCGTTTTCTGGAAATCTTATCATAGGCCCCACCAGCGCTCACAATAATTTGGTAATGAGGATTCTCTTGAAGGGCTCTAATAATATCTTGGTAGATCTTTGGCTTATCGTTGAATACAGTCCCTAGTGAAACATATATCTTGTATTTATCCTCGCATAATTCGTCATAAGGGAAAGAGGATCTATTCATCCCCATGTTCATGAATATAGGCCCAACATACACTGTGTTAGGCCCTAAGTTATAACGGGGTATATCAATAGCTTCATGAGTCGCTACAAGATTTAGCCATGGTGAATGAGGCATCTTAAGCAAATCAAAGTTAATAGGTTTGAGTGAAAATGCCTTCCTTGCCCGGTTGACAGTGGTAATAAGTCTTTTGGATAATTCCTTCTCTTTTTCTCTGAATATTCTTTTGGGGTGAGTGTCCTGAGTGGAAACTGGAAGTCCGCTACCGAATGGCGGAACATCTTTCCCTCCAAAAGGGAGTCCACTATGATAGATCATTATGTAAGGCAAATTATTCAACTCCGCTACGAGGGGCGTTGAATAAAAGAAAAAGTCTGAAACAATTATATCGGGCTTAAAATTCTTCACAATCCTACTTATACGTCTTGTAAAATTTTTAATCCCAGAGCTAAAGAACCGAATCGCAGTTATTGTTTCTTCAAACCTTTTTTTTGTCGGAATGAGCGCTGCAAGGTAGATGTACGGAAGAGGCGGAAAAAGAAGATTTATATCGATGCCTTGCGAACGGATTATCTCAGGGACGATTTTCCCATTATAAAACACCTTGAACATCTTGATCCTCGGGTCAGCGAGGTTTGACCCAGGGACAACGAATTGAATGTCGTGCCCATTCTCCCTCATCCTCAAAGCAATAGTAAGAAGGCTGTTCAAGTGCCCTATGGTCGGGTGAGTAAGAAATATGACTTTACTCATTAGAGATCAAACATGTCCCTTCATATATGGCTAATAGAAAAAATTGCCTCTCAAAAGGCTGAATCTCAATGATGCTCACATCACAGAATATTCACCGTAAATTTTCGTTATTTAAATAATATTATATTATAAAAAATGGTATTTCCAAAATCAATGTTTGAACTGCATGCTTCATGGTGAAACTGAATTACCAATGATTTCTCGATAAAAAGAGATATCTTTATAAAGCCCGTTCCAAAGAATTGACAACACCAAGAATAGCCCACTACACAATCAGAAAGCAGAAAGCTTCGATAGCTTGAGGATAGCGACGGTTAGTCAATATTAATAAATATATCAAATGACTATCTCAATCAGAGATCGTGCGACACTGAATCCATATTCTAAAAGGGTTCATAGCTCTCATGATGGTACGATAACATCCTGTCTCATGTGAATGTCTAGTACGATCAAATCTCAGCTTATACAAATTATGTTATCCATAACACAACAAATTGGTTTTGTTCATCTTCACTGACCATTTCTTCATTGACACTCTTGATGGAAAACCTCTATATGTATTTTGATACATATATATCTTACAACATAACGGGAGGAGGGCTTTCATGGAACTGACGCGAAGGGGCTTTTTGAAGCTGACCGGTGCCATAGGAGCATCGTCGGCTCTGGGCCTGAACTTCAAGCCGGTGAATGCGTACGCCGCCGAGTTGAGCAAATCGAACCGGATCAAGTCGGCGAAGCAGTACACCACAATCTGCGCCTACTGTTCATGCGGCTGCGGCCTGATCTGCAGCGTTGACAGCCTGACGGGCAAGATCTTCAACATCGAGGGAGATCCGGAACATCCCATCAACGAGGGTGCACTCTGCGCCAAAGGGGCCGGCTTCTTCGATCTGACCGAGGCCAACAAGCACCGCCTCACAAAGGTTTTGTACCGGGCGCCATACAGCGACAAGTGGGAAGAGAAGAACTGGGACTGGGCCTTCTCTCGGATCGCCCGCTTGGTCAAGGATACGCGCGATAAGGATTTTGTCGTTACGAACGAAAAAGGCCAGCTGGTCAACCGCACCGAGTCCATCGCGCACCTGGGCAGTTCCAACATCGACAATGAAGAATGCTGGCTTATCAGCCAGTCAGTGAGGGCGATGGGCCTGGTGTATATCGATCACCAGGCAAGGGTTTGACACAGCCCCTCCGTAGCGGCTCTGGGAGAGTCGTTTGGCAGGGGTTCGATGACGAACCACTATATCGATCTGAAAAACAGTGATGTAATCCTCATTATGGGCAGCAACGCGGCGGAGCACCATCCCCTCGCGTTCAAATGGATCATGCGGGCAAAAGATGCGGGCGCCCGGGTCATCCACGTAGACCCCCGCTACACTAGGACCTCGGCTCGCTGCGATTACCATGTCCCGTTACGCTCGGGCACGGATATCGCCTTTTTAGGTGGTATGATCAACTACATCATCACCAACAAAAAATACTTCCGCGACTATGTGGTGAACTATACCAACGCCTCATTCCTCGTGAACCCCGACTTCTCTTTCAAAGACGGCCTGTTCTCGGGGTATGACGCGAAGAAGCGCTCGTACAACAAGGAAACCTGGACATTCCAGAACGATGCGAACGGCGTTCCGCTCAAAGACCCGACCCTGGAGCATCCGCAGTGCGTGTTCCAACACCTGAAGCGGCACTACTCCCGATACACCCTGGAAAAGGTCTCGAGCATCACCGGCGTCTCCGAGGAAAATCTCCTGAAGGTGTATGAAGAGTACAGCGCCACCGGAGCACCTGACAAGGCCGGGACGGAGTGCTACGCGCTCGGATGGACTCACCATACTACCGGGAGCCAGATCATTCGGACCATGTCCATCATCCAGCTTCTCCTGGGCAACATGGGTATCGCGGGCGGCGGCATCAATGCACTCAGGGGCGAACCCAACGTGCAGGGCTCCACTGATCACTGCATCCTCTACGGCAACCTGCCCGGCTATCTGAAGATGCCCACCGCCTCACTGGCGACCCTGGGGCAGTATCTCAAGAAGAACACGCCTACATGCAACGATCCGCAGTCGGCGAACTACTATCAGAACTATCCCAACTTCTTCGTGAGCTGGCTCAAGTCTCTCTACGGTAATGCGGCGACCCCGGAAAACGAGTTCGGCTATTCCTGGCTGCCCAAGCTCAATGACGGGAAGCATTATTCGCAGCTGCACCTCTTCGACCGGATGTACAAAGGCGGGGTAAAGGGCCTCTTCGCCTATGGGACCGACCCTGCAGTGAGCTCTCCGAACACGAACAAGGTAAGAAAAGCTCTTGAAAAGCTCGACTGGCTCGTATGCGCCAACATCTTCGACAACGAGACAGCTTCCTTCTGGTTCGGCCCCGGCGCAGACCCCAAGCAGATCAAGACCGAGGTGTTCCTGCTGCCGGCTGCGGCCACCATGGAAAAGGAAGGCAGCCAGAGCAACAGCGGCAGATGGGTGCAGTGGAAGTACAAGGCTGCTACGCCCCCGGGAGACGCCATTTCCTGCGGAGACATCCAGATCCGGATGATGGATGCGATCAAGGCCCTCTATGCAAAGGAAGGCGGCCCGAATGCGGAATCGATCCTGAACCTCAAGTGGGACTACAAAGACCGCCAGGGCAACATGGACGTGCTCAAGGTCGCCAAACAGATCAATGGGCACTGGGAGGCCGATGTAGAGGTCGTTGACGCCGGCCAGAAGAAGCTCTTCAAGAAGGGCGGCCTGGTACCCACCTTCGGCATGCTCAGGAGCGACGGCACCACCTCGTGCGGCAACTGGATCATGTCGGGCAGCTTCGGCGAAGACGGAGAGAACAAGATGGCCCGTCGCGGCAAGGAAGATCCAACCGGCCTTGGCCTGTATCCCAACTGGTCGTTTGCATGGCCCGTAAACCGGAGGATCATCTACAACCGGGCATCCTGCGACATCTACGGCAGGCCCTACAACCCAAAGAAAAAAGTCCTGGAATGGACCGGAGATAAGTGGGTAGGCGATGTTCCCGACGGACCGTGGCCGCCCATGGCGGACAAAGAGAAGGGCAAGTATCCCTTCATCATGAAAACCGATGGAGTGGCATCGTTGTTCGGCCCGGCTATGGCGGAAGGTCCGTTCCCTGAGCATTACGAGCCGCTCGAAGGCCCGCTTGCCAAAAACCCGCTGTCGAGCCAGCTGATCAACCCGACCATCGAGCTCTTCTCAAGCGACGTCGATCAGGTGGCGAACGCCAGCGAGAAGTTCCCCTATGTGTGCACGACCTACTCCTGCACCGAGCACTGGTGTTCGGGCGCGCTCACCCGCTGGCAGGCGTGGCTGCTTGAGATGCAGCCCGAGCTCTACGTAGAGATCGGCGAAGAGCTCGCCAGAGAGCTCGAGATCGCAAACGGCTCGAAGGTAAAGGTGTCCTCGGCCAGGGGCGAGGTGACATGCATCGCCATGGTCACCAAGCGCTTCAGGCCGTTTATCATCGAAGGCAAGACCGTCCACCAGGTGGGGCTGCCCTTCAATTACGGCTGGCTCTATCCGAAAGACGGCAGCGACAGCACCAACTTCCTCACACCGAGCGTTGGAGACGCCAATACCTTCTGTCCCGAGTACAAGGCGTTCATGGTCAACGTGACCAGGATATAGGAGGCAGGCCATGAAAAAGACAGAATACATCAAATTGATCGACACAACCAGGTGCACCGCATGCCGCGGCTGCCAGGTGGCCTGCAAGCAGTGGAACGAGATGCCAGCATCGAGAACAAGAAACTTCGGGAGCTATCAGAACCCTCCCGATCTTCAGTGGAATACCTGGACATTGATCCGCTTCCAGGAACACGTGGACAAAAACGGCGATTTCAAATGGCTCTTCCGCAAGGACGGATGCATGCACTGCACCGAGGCTGCGTGCATCAAGGTCTGCCCGAGCGGGGCATTGTATCATACCGAGTTCGGTACCGTGGGGATCAACCAGAAGCTCTGCATCGGCTGCAAGGCATGCATATCCGCCTGCCCCTTCGACATTCCCCGGTTCAACCAGGAGACCGAGAAGGTCTACAAATGCGACCTGTGCTATGACCGGCTCAAAGGCGGCCAGCAGCCGGCCTGTGTACTCTCCTGCCCCACCAGCGCGATAACCATCGGAGAAAGGGAGGCCATGATCGACAAGGCCTACCGCCGGCTCGACCAGCTGGGCGGCAAGGGAGTTGTATATGGCGACAAGTTCGTAGGCGGCACGCATGTGATGTATATTCTGTCCGAGGACCCGGCCGTGTACGACAAGCTCCCCGTCAAGCCGCGCATACCGGCATCCGTCATCCTGTGGAAGAATCTCTTCAAGCCGTTCACCCTGATCGGAATGGGTGCCGTAGCAGGCATGGCAGCACTTCACTACCTGATCAAGGGCCCGCACGAGGTCCACGAGAAAAAGGAAGGAGACGAGTGATATGTCGGGCAAAATCCAGAATATGGTACGGGTGACCGACCCCATCGAGCGTATCGCTCACTGGCTGCTCGCCGGGAGCTGTCTGTTCTGTCTGTTTACGGGCCTGGGAATCATGTTCCGTTCGTGGGAATTCATCCCAGAGCTCCTGGGCGGCTTGTACGCCGTGAAATGGATGCACATCTTCTCGGGTGTGGTCTTTGCGTTTGCTCTTGCCTATGCCTTTATGATGTGGAAAAAAGACTGCGCCTTCGAACCGGATGACGCCAAATGGATCGCTCAGGGCGGCGGATACCTTTGGAAGACGAATAACCTGCCGCCGGTCTATAAGTACAATGCCGGCCAGAAACTCTTTTTCTGGTTTGTGGTGGTGTTCGGCGCACTCATCGTGCTGTCGGGCCTGGTGATGTGGAACCCCACCGCATTCCCGATCGCCGTGGCAAGGTGGTCATATGCGCTCCATGCACTGAGCGCGCTCGTGATCGGGTCGTTCTTCGTGGTGCACCTCTACCTGGGCACCATCGGGAACCCGGGCACCTTCCAGGCAATGACCACGGGCTGGTGCTCAAGGGCCTGGTGCGAGACCCACTGCCCCCGGTGGCTTGCTGAACGCGAAAAAGGTTCATCAGAATCTTAAAAAAAGAAAAATCAGGAATACCTTCACCCCCATTCGGGAGAAACCCTTGGGCAGGGGTTTCTCCCGATACTTCTTGCAATCGGCGAGATATACAGTCCTATAAAACTCAGACGAACACCGAATCCAGTCTTTTTCATGAGTGTCTCACCCCTTGCCGCGCTCCCTGCTCATCCGCAGGCCGATCCGGAAAAGATGCTCAGGCGGCTCATAGAATCTCTCCTGCGGTTTCTCCACGAGCAGACAGATCTGTCCACAGCACTGTTCACACAGATCCCTTCCGGTGCACCCCTCCTCCTTAAGCTCGGCCCTGCCGTCTTTCATGAGCAGGCTTGCTTGCAGGATGCAGGCCTGTCCGGGACCATATTGATTTTCTTCCCGCTCCCCCTACTCTAAATCCTAAGATATGCGAGCATATCTCCTGTTCTCGCATGAATGCGGGCTTTCATCACCCCCTTGTACACAGGATAGAGAAGTCATGAAACTGAAAGAGCTGTTCTTTGTTCTGGCAGTCGTCACCGCAGCCGGGTGCGCCGCCGATGAGGAGGCCTGGTCTCCCTGGTGTGATTTCAGGGGATACTGCCGTCTGAAACTCGCCGTGCAGGTGGAATCAAAGCCCAGCGGGGCCGAAGTCTATCTGGACCATGATTTCAAGGGGACCACGCCCTGCACCGTGCTTCTTGAGGCCGCGCCTATCATTATCGGGCAGAAGCAGATCATCGTATCCCCGGTGGGCGGCAGCGACCGGTACTTCATTCGAAACTCCCGCTACCAGGGCGAGACACCCTATACCCTCTGGGTGATGAAAGACGGATACGAGCCCTTGAGTCATACCCTCATCATGGAGCAGATATTTCCCGCCGAGGCCCTCCTGCATGACAAACTGTATGAAAAGTCTGTGACCGTGACCTTCGAGCTGGAAGAGCGCAACCTTCCCCCGCCCTCTTCAGCAGAGGCCGACTAGCCATTACCTGCCGATTCAAATTCCTGCTTTCCCTAGGATATAACAATGTGTTATATATTACCTTGATTTTGTGATATGCTCCCGCGGCAGGCCGCCCGGCAATGCCAGCGATTTTGCGGCAAAGGGGGATAGGATGAAAGGCTTTCTGGATTCTCTTGCAGACTTGAAGTCACAGGGCCACACCCTGGTCGGGTGCTTCCCGCTCTACCCTCCCCTGGAGCTGCTCCACTCATTCGGCCTCACCCCGGTCGTGCTCTGGGGCTTAAGACAGGACATCACGCGCCTGACCAGGAGCGACCGGCACCTCCAGCCCTATGCCTGCGGGGTGGCCCGGTGCTTGAGCGAGTTCGTGCTCTCCCAAGGCGGCGAATTTCTGGATGCGATATTCATGTACAATGCCTGCGACACCCTGAGGAACCTGCCCGAGATCCTCCAGAGCGGGCTGGAGCAAGACGGATCATCGCTTCCCCTGTTCAGGCTCCATATCCCCGCAGTCCCGATCAATCCGCCCTCTGCATCGAATTATCTGGAAGATCAGATATGGGAACTCACGAAAGAGCTGAAGAAGTTCACCGGGAGATCATTCTCTGGCCCGGCCTTTCAGAACAGCACCGTGCTCTACAACCAGCAGCGCAGGCTGATCGGTGAGCTCGAACACCTTGCCGCAACCGGCCGGCTGGGCTTTGCGGACTGCGCCGATATCGTCCTGTCGGCGGGCAGGATGTCCGTATCCGACCACATCGCCCTCATGGAGCGTACGATCCGGGATGCGGCAAACCGGACACCCGGGGAGCCGGCGGCCAGAATCATGCTCAGCGGAATCCTCCCGCCCCCGGCAGCGTTGCTGGATGTGATGGAACAGGCCGGTCTCATGGTTGTTGCGAACGATCTCGCCGCCATGAGACGCTCATACGGCTACCTCCCAGCAGCATCATCAGACCCGGGTGCGTACTACGAAGACCTCTATAGCAATCACCATCCCTGCACGACCATCCTGCCCTCAGCAGACCGGAGGCTTGAGCACATCATGAAGACCGCACGGGAGAACACCGTGCAGGGATTCATCTTTGTGGGCGAGAAATTCTGTGAATACGAGCACTTCGAGATCCCGATCATCACACAGATGCTTGCGGCGGAGGGTGTCCGTACGCTCGAGATGGAAATCGGCATTGATGACACCCTGAATCTCGATGCGCACCGGACCAGGATCGAGGCCTTTGCCGAGATGCTCCGCCAGGAGACGGGGCGTTCAAGGAGGGACAAAGATGCCGTCTGATCACATTCAGGGCGGGTTCAGGAAGAATACATCGGGCAAACGCCTGAGCACCATGATCATGAACGACTATCTCGATCTCCACCGCCGGGCCTCAGAAGGCGCCTTTGTTGTGTGGATTGCCATCATAGTTCCGGCCGAGCTGTTCAGCGGGTTCGAGAACGTAGTGTACGGCGTTCCCGAAAGCCACGCGGCCCTGTGCGCAGGCAAGGGAGCAGGCCCTGTCCTGTGCGAGAAGGCCGAGGGCTTCGGATACTCAACCGACCTGTGCTCATACGCACGGATCGATATCGGCACCGCCTTTGACGGCGGCAAGGACTCCCCCACCTTCGGCCTGCCCCGGCCGGATCTGATCATCAGCAACAACAACAACTGCTCGCTCCTGGTGAAGTGGTTCGACGTCTACCATCGCGCCTGGGGAGTGCCGCACCTGGTGCTGGACATCCCGTTCTGCTATGAGAACCAGAAGGATCGTGACTTCCGCTATATCATGGACCAGTTCGGAACGCTCATCAGCACCATCGAGGAGATGAGCGGCCAGAGGTTCGATCGGGACAAGGCCCGGGAGTCGGTACGGCTCTCGAGCGAGGCGATGAAGGAGTGGAAGCGCTTCCTGGGATTTGCCGCGCACCGGCCTTCGGGAATCACGGCCTTTGATTCGTTCGTGCAAATGGCCCCGATCCTCACCTCGCGCGGGACCCAGCGGCTCGTGGATCACTACCGCCTCCTGGCCGACGAGACCGAGGAGCAGGTAAAAAACGGCATTTTCCCGGTCCCTGACGAGAAGTACCGGCTCCTGTGGGACAACATCGCGCCCTGGCACCAGCTCAGAAAGATGTCCGGCAGGCTGGCCGGCTTGGGCGCCAACATCACCTCGGCCAGCTACACCTACTGCATCGGGGCACTCGAGGGAGAGTACGACCCGTACGAATTCGACAGGAATGATCCCCTTGCCTGGCTCGCGCGGCTGCAGAACTTCTCGGTGTGCCCGCACGGCCTGAACCTAAGGAGAAAGGCCATGAAGGAGGTCATCGAAAGGAATGCGATCGACGGCGTGGTCTTTGCCAGCAACCGGAGCTGCAAGGTCTACTCCCTCATGCAGATGGATCAGATGAGATATATCAGAGAAGAGCTCGGAATCCCATGCGTCATGATCGACGTCGACCATGCCGACGTGCGCAAATACAGCGAAGAGGCCGCCTTTACCCGGCTCGAAGCGCTGCTGGAGATGATCGACGCCTGACCCCGATCCTTCTATGACCCTGATCCTGCTCTAAGAACCACAGTTTCCGGTGCTTATTCCCGAATGGCATCATCCAAGCCGATGTATTCACTCTTCGCATTTGACTTCTGGTGTGTCATTGCCTAACAAGTGAAAAAAATGGGGTCAATTCCCTTTAAAAAAGCACTGTTCCACCAGCGGAACAGAAGAGACATCAGCCAGTGAACAGAACCGTGTACCTCGATAATGCGGCCACCTCGTGGCCCAAGCCCCCTTCTACGATCGATGCCATAGTGGAGTTCAACCGCTCCATCGGCGCCAATCCAGGGAGG
>Ga0208198_1003106_pt1 | contig 11744 bp, 10 predicted proteins | sample AD_JPNTR2_MetaG_FD_184446 | JGI IMG/M metagenome (GOLD analysis project Ga0208198, IMG submission 184446) | Active sludge microbial communities of municipal wastewater-treating anaerobic digesters from Japan - AD_JPNTR2_MetaG (SPAdes) (version 2) | ecosystem: Engineered > Bioreactor > Anaerobic... | reverse complement strand
TATGATGCATTCGAACGATTGCTCGATTTTTTGGTAGGGCGGGATTTTGAGGCTTCTGCAGGCGATTACGCGCGCCGCACATTTGGCGGCCGAGCCTCGCTTGAGCGCTTTCGACTTTTCTGGGAGCGCGAATCTGGCGGCGCGCAGTTTGTCGTTGTCCTAGGTTCAACGGGCGAAGGACCCACTGTAGAGTCCGAGGAGCGCAGGGAGCTTGTGAGGAGAGCAGTTGGGCGAAACCTTGGTATTCCAATTGTAGTAGGCACTGGCTCGAATTCGACTAAGGCTGCGGTTCGCTTGACTGAGGAGGCGGTAGATCTTGGAGCCGACGCGGTGCTTGTAGTCGTTCCTTATTACAATAAGCCAACCCCAGCTGGTCTGATTGCTCATTTTAGGGCGGTTGCGGCTGCAGCGAGCTCTAAGCCTGTTATTGTCTACAATGTCCCAGGGCGCACCGGCCTCAATCTTGCGCCCTCTGTCCTGCAACAGCTCTGGGAAATTGAGAATATCAGAGCGGTCAAGGAGTCCTCCGGCAACCTGGCTCAGATAGGTGAGATTTGTCGCACTCTACCCGAAGGAAAGACAGTGCTATCCGGCGATGATGCTCTCGCGCTTGCTTCTATCTCCGTAGGAGCAGAAGGTCTTGTCAGCGTAGCCGCGAATGTACTGCCAAGGCGATTTAGAGCGCTGGTGGACGCTGCGCGAACAGGGCGCCGCCAGGACGCGATGGCTATGCATAGGGAACTTCTGCAATTTATGGATGCGCTGTTTGTGGAATCAAATCCCGTTCCTCTAAAGACCGCACTCAAGTTTTGCGGACTAACAGGAGATCGGCTGAGACTGCCGCTTGTATCGGCAGCAAGGGCAACAAAGGAACTCATGGAGAGCGTCCTGGCGGCGCTTGGCTGCTTGCTATAATGGATATGGACAATTTGATGAATAAAGATGCTGAAACCAATGCGGGCTTTATTAATGTGGGCGATGATATAACTTCTGGCGCACAAATGGATAAGGTTGCTCAGACTCTCCAAGATGTTTTTTCTAAGCAAGGTCGCTTTGATAGGGAACAATGGGCTCTATTCCTTGAATTGTTGGAAAATGGCAAAATAAGAGTCGTCGATAGACTTTTGGATGGCTCTTGGAAAGTCAATGCTTGGGTTAAGCAAGCCATTCTTTCCGGCTTTCGAGCAGGCGGCATAGCTGAATGGTCTTGGCCAGCAGAAGGTTTTTACGATAGACCAGCCTTTCCGCCTCGGCATTTTGCTCGTTCCGATGGTGTGCGGATTGTACCTGGAGGAAGTGCGGTGCGGAGAGGCGCTTATATTGCCCACGGAGTCGTGATAATGCCGCCTTCGTATATCAATACAGGTGCCTTTGTAGATCAGGACACAATGGTGGATAGCCATGTTTTGGTTGGCTCTTGTGCGCAAATAGGCAAGAAGGTGCATCTATCGGCAGGGGCACAGATCGGAGGGGTGCTCGAACCACCGCAGGCAAATCCCGTGATTATCGAAGACGAAGTCTTTATCGGTGGGATGTGTGGGATCTTCGAAGGCATTCTGGTAAAGAAAAGAGCAGTTCTCGCTCCTGGCGTGATTATCACCAAGGGTACAAGGATCTTCGATTTAGTTAGGGGGATGGATTTCTATAGCGAAGTGCCGGAGAATGCGGTTGTCGTTCCTGGCACTCGACCTGCTCGCGGTTCTTATGCAGAGGGTCTGGGCATTTCGCTTGCGGCGCCTTGTATTGTAAAATACCGCGATGAAAAGACTGATAGCGCCGTGATCCTGGAATCAGCTTTGCGCGGCTGAAGGGAGGAGTCATGCAATACAAGCTCGGCATAATTGGTGCTGGTAAAATTGGAGAGGCGATTCTCGCGGGCTCTTTATCAAAAGGGCTGCTGACTCCTTCCGATGTAATTCTGTCTGTACGAACCGAACAGCACAGGAAGAATCTAGAGGATAGATATAATGTGACTGCGGTGCTTCGAAACCGCGAAGTGGCAATGCAGTCTGAGATCATTCTCATTGCGGTCAAACCCAGGACAATCTTCGACGTACTTCAAGAAATCGCTGATATCATTTCCGATGAAAGTGTTGTCGTCTCGACCGTTGCGGGTGTCACGCTCGACTCGATGCAGAAAAAGCTTGCTCGAAAAGTGGCACTCATTCGCACTATGCCAAATCTTGGGGTGCTTGTCGGTGAAGGCATGACCGCACTAGCACCAGCACGCTTTACAGAAGAATCAAAAATCCAGAAAGTCAAGCAGCTTTTCGAATCGGTTGGCCGTGCCCTCGTTTTAGATGAGCAGTATATGGATGCGGTGACAGGTCTCTCCGGTTCTGGGCCAGCCTATGTTTACCTGATAATTGAAGCACTGACCGATGGTGGGGTAAAGATGGGGCTGCCTCGCGAGGTTTCCATCGAGCTGGCAGCACAGACTGTGCTTGGTGCGGCTAAGACCGTGCTTGTTACAGGGGAACATCCGGCTAAACTCAAAGATCAGGTTACAACTCCTGCTGGGTCTACTATCGATGGCCTTATGGAACTCGAAGATGGCGGACTACGGGTGACATTGATCAAGGCCGTGGTAAAGGCAACTGAGCGAGCAAATAAGCTTTTGCAGAAGTGAATACCAGCCCTATGCTTCAAGATTGTTTTCCGGCTTTGCTATTGATTTTGTCTTTCTAGAGCTATTTTGCCTTGATTATTAGCGCTTTGCTCTCGGCACCGCCTAGAGGGAAGTCTATCTTTTATTCTCTTCCAAGCAATGAAGAAATGAGATTTCTCAAAAGCTCCGGAATTTTGAGGGTCTCGCCAGGCCGAAGATTTCTTGGAGCATATGATGAAAGCAATTTCTGCGCAAAAAGCTGGGCATCGCGGAGCATTTTTTCTCCAGTCACATTATCCGTATGCTGAATGGCTGTGAGTATACGCCTCTGTCGCCCTTGCGAAATCAGGCTTAAGAGGCGTTCATGTGCAATGGGCTCGATGCATCGCAAGAGGGAAGCAATTTCGTTATCGCTCATGGAAGAGAGAGTTGCCTTGAGAATTTTCGCTTCGGCGGACATAATTATATCGGTCGTTGTACGGATTAGGTCAGGATCTGGCTGACTAGATTCTTCAAAGGCTTCCATTCCTGTCATCAGGCCTTTATCTAAAGTCGAGCTTTCGGATTCTTGCCGAGAATATAAATCGAGGAAAGCTTGCTGAGCGGTACATATTTCATCGGAAATAAGTCTTTTCCGCGCTGCAGCTATCATTTCTGTGAGGATGAATGAACCAATAGGCCCAACAAGCGCGAGGATCTGTTCAATATAATAGAGTGAGCATCCAGCAAAGGCGGATGCAGCCAAAGGCATACCTGCAATTCGGATGGTACGCTTAAACCTCAAAGGCTCGCTTAGCGCTTCTTCGATGTTGTCGGTGAGATCTCCAGGCACGATATATTCGGTAAGCTTAGCATTTTGAAGCTTTGACCTCTCCCTGAGCCATAGGAATTCCGAATTAGCTGCCTCAAGGCCGGAATATGCTGACATAATAAGAAATACGATATAAGGATGGATGCCCCTGGCGCATGCTTCTGTCCCGGCCAACCACATGAGCAGCTCAGGTTTATTATTTTGCTGCCCTTTGAACAGGAGGCCAGAGCGCAAAAAGGAATCTCGGACCGCTGCAGGTTCGGTGTCGCTTGCAAGGAGGAGATAAGACAGCTTGGTTGCCTTTCTCTTGGATTGTTGTGATACTTCGAACAGTTCCTTGCGGTTTTCGCCCGTTTTTTGGATGATTTCCAGGAATTCGCGGACTGCTTGAATCTGGCGATTTCTTCTCCGATCCGACTCGATAGACTGTTTAGGCGCTCCCCATTGGACATACATTTTGGCGAGGCGTTCAATCAGCATGCTCTGATTTCCTTTGTGCTACGGTGTCAAGAGCTGCATCTATTCCACAGTATGGCAAGAGTTTGCGGATCATTATTTCCTCATCCTCGCCATTTGCTATGGAAAGAATAGCCTCGGCGGCAACGCATTGTTTCAGAAATTCGATACCTTCGACCTTGCTTACGTATAGAAGCACGGCGAGAATCTCTTCTAATATTTCACCTGATAGACCTTCGCTTACCAGCAGGAGGCCATATCGGAAAAAGTCATCTTTTTCGGAAGATAATTGCTCTGAATCAGGCAACATGACTCCTTGCGCAATCTTCTTGGCCGAGTCTACCAGGTAATCGATATAAGAAGGCAAGATCTTCATATCTTCCGAACTACATGCTATTTTGGCGGCGAGATCGGCATTCCAATAGATCATTTTATCTCCGCATATTCCTGTTTATGCCAGATTATAGTATGAAATATGGGTCCGAAGAAATGGGGCTCAAAGGCACAGCTATCAAAACGGATTAGGTTTCTTCCTATTGCACAAAAGCGCATATTATGGTATATTTTGTGAGCTATTGTGAAATCTAACAATATTTGGTAAGATTTTCATAATTTTTCATAGCCAATGTAGTCTCAGAATATTGACGCAATTTATAGAATGTGATATATTCAAATTGAAAGCAATAAGCGAGTGTCGGTGGCGAAACGACATTATATAGCTTTTGAACCCTTTATGGTCTGCCTCCTTCCATGAAGGGTTCTTTTTTTTTATACTAGTTCCATGATACTAGCTGAATTCGACAATTGGGCTCGATCTTTTCTTGAAATCGATCAGCTTCGACAGATCGATGATTCCCTCAATGGCATTCAGATTGCCTGCAGTCCTTCAAAACCCATACAAAAGATGGCGGTCGCGGTGGATGCCTGCGCTGAAAGCATCAAAAGAGCGCACAATGTGGGTGCTGATCTTTTATTTGTCCATCATGGTCTGTTTTGGGGGAAGCCAGAACCGATAATAGGCAGCCTTAGAGAAAGGCTCAAAATTCTAATTGATTCCGATATGGCTCTCTATGCATGTCATCTTCCTCTAGATAAACATTCCGAGGTAGGCAACAATGCCTGTCTCGCGGATCTGCTTGAGCTTAAGGATAGAAAGCCTTTTGGCATATATCATGGCATTAGCATTGGATGGTCGGGTGTTCTACCAAAGCCAGCCAAACTGGATAAAATCATAGCTAAGATTCTTCCGGATGGGTCGGCTGCGAAATCCGTAATTGCTGCCGGGCCGAAAGAGATCAATACTGTTGCCATTGTATCGGGTGGAGCCCCATTCGAGTCTCTGGAAGCCATAAGGGAAGGTATCGATCTCTATATAACAGGTGAGCCTTCGCATTCTATCTACCATTATCTCATAGAAGGTGGCATAAACTTTATTGCCGCTGGGCACTATGCTACAGAGATCTGGGGTGTCAAGGCCATAGCGGAAAAAGCTCACGCAGAGCTGGGTCTCGATACTATTTTCCTCGATATACCCACCGGATTGTGAGATGAAGAAAAATGTGCCTCTCGTTCCTATTTTGTTTTCTGGGATTATAATTATTGTAGATCAGATTACAAAGGCGCTCGTTGTAAAGTATATTCCAGAAGGAAGGGTTTTTGCACGAATTCTGGGAGATTTTGTGTGGATAGTGCACACTAGGAACAGGGGGGCAGCCTTTTCCATCGGTGCTCTTTCGCCGCAGCCGCTCAGATTTTTGTTTTTTATTTGCTTGCCTATTGTTGTGCTTATAGCATTGCTTTTCTATTATTTCAAATCGGAACGCCTTTCTCCGATACTCAGATATTCTATAGGTCTTATAGTGGGTGGAGGAATAGGAAATCTGATCGATCGAATTCTACGACCCCAAGGGGTTGTGGATTTTATTTCGGTCAATATGTATGGTTTTCTTGGAATGGAGCGATTTGCGACCTTCAATATTGCCGATTCTGCGATTACTATTGGCGAGATACTCTTGATACTTGGATTTCTGATTCTAGAGTTTCACAAACCGAAGGCACAGTCGCAGTCTGAAAAGGGATGAGGATCGATATGAATAAGAAACAAGCCAATAAAGGCAAGGTTGTTCTCTTTATAGTCGGAGCAACCGTGGCGAATATTCTTCTAATGGCGATTTGTTTTGTGCTTTTCATGTTGCTCTATTCGGTTGCTTTTTCTAAGTTTCTTCCGCAAGAAGCCTTGATATGGGCGATCGGCATAGCATTTTTGCTTTCTCTTCTCGTATCCTCGCTCATCTATCGTCGTTTGCTGAAATTGTTGAGAGAGCGCTATCACCTGGACGATTATCTTGGCCTAAAGGCAAAATAGAAAGACACCGATATCTAATCGAATGTTGGATGATTAAGGCAAGCAAAAATGCGCGAAAGACTAAGAGATTTAGGTATCTCAGTTCCTGAGATATATCTGCCAAGAGAAGGCATCGATTATCGGAAATGGGCTGTGATAGCATGCGATCAATATTCTTCAGAACGCGAATATTGGGAGGATGTGGCTCGCGAAGTAAACGATGCTCCTTCAACCCTTAGACTGATTTTTCCCGAATGCTTTCTCGAAGATAGTGACATCGATCAGCGAATCTTGGCTGTACATAGGACAATGCATGAGTATTTGGAACAAGGTCTAATCACCTCGAGGGGGGAAGCCTTTGTGCTGGTGGAACGGACGACATGCTTGCAAGAAAAGCCCAGACTTGGACTTATTGTGGCAATCGATCTGGAACAATATCAGTATAGTGAGGATTTAAAAACGCTGATCCGGCCCACAGAAGCCACAATTAAGGAACGTCTTCCACCTCGTATGCGGATTAGGCGCGGTGCTCCGCTGGAACTACCACACATTATGCTCTTAGTTGATGATCCCAAGAAGACTCTTATAGAGCCGCTCTATGAACGAAGGTATTACCTCGAAAAAGCTTATGATTTCGATTTGATGCAGAACTCAGGCCATATCCGTGGTTGGTTTGTGAGAGAAGACAGGGAGTTTGACAGAATTGCACAGGCTCTCGAAAACCTCTCGGATCCTTGTACATTCCGTGCGAGGTATAGTCATGACAATGGTGCGGATGATGTTTTGCTCTTTGCGGTCGGCGATGGAAATCATTCGCTTGCTACGGCAAAAGCTATTTGGGAAGAGATAAAGAATGCATACAGAGATAAGCCCGACGCCCAGAGAATTCTCTCGGAGCATCCAGCACGCTATGCGCTGGTGGAGCTCGTGAATCTCCATGATGAGGGGCTCCCATTTCATGCTATTCATCGCGTACTCTTTAATATCGATGCTTCGGATTTCCTTCGAATGCTGAGCGCCGTCGGCGCAGAGATACAATATAGATCCGATGCAAGGCAGGCATTTGCGGAGGTCGATTCGGAGCAAGGTTCTCACATCTTTGCATTTGTAACGGAGAATAAGTCGGGAACGATTCGATTTGATAAACCTAAAACGCTGCTCGCAGTCTCCACCATTCAAGAGTACATCGATGAATACCGCAAGGTTCATCCAGGGTTTGGTATCGATTTCATACATGGCGGCACAAGCATAGAGACTATTGGCCGCAAAAATGGAAATATGGGAATCTATCTTCCGCCTATAAAAAAAGAGTCGCTTTTCAGCATTGTGATTCATGAGGGCTTAATGCCTCGAAAGACATTTTCGCTGGGCGAGGCTTCGGAGAAGCGCTTCTATATCGAATCTAGGATCATTTCGCCGCAACAATAACATACCGCTCCGAACCTTTTCTTATACACAAGGTTCGTAGCAGTAGAGAAGGTCTGCATATATATTCTATTCTAGATTTCCAAAGAGTGCTATTATCCTTCGAAACCGGGAGGTGCAAATGCTAATACTGCTTGCAGATGCCTTTACGCCTGATTTGCCGGAGCGACTTGCGGAATTTGGCGAGGTTACTTCGGATATGTCGCGGGTTGCTGAGGCCGAGGTGTTGATAGTTCGCTCCAGGACAAAGGTCGATGGAGCCATGCTCGATAGGGCAGCTCGTTGTAGATACATTGTAAGAGGAGGTGTTGGGCTTGATACCATTGATGCCGAATACGCAAGAACTAAAGGTATTATCGTGGATAATACTCCCGAAGCCTCCAGCATCGCGGTTGCCGAACTTGCCTTTGCGTTTATGATCGCAATGCCCAATCATCTTGTACGAGCCGATATATCTATGAAAGAAGGAAAATGGCTTAAGAAAGAACTTGAAAGGAGCGAACTCTATGGGAAAACACTCGGTCTCGTAGGCAATGGGCGAATTGGTCGGGAGTTGGCGCACAGGGCAAAGGCTTTTGGTATGTCCGTGATTGCTTTCGATAAATATGTAATGAGTTCCGATATAGTAAGAATTGTCTGCTTCGATGAGCTTTTGGCGTTATCGGATTATATTAGCCTACATATTCCACTTATAGACGAGACAAGAGGCATGATCGATGCGTCCATAATCTCTCGGATGAAGAATGGAGTCTATCTTATAAATACATGCAGAGGCCAGGTTGTTGTGGAGAAAGACATCGCCGAAGCCCTCAAATGCGGCAAAATTGCAGGCTACGCGACCGATGTATATTCGAAGGAACCACCCGAAGGCTCTCCACTCTTTGGAGCGCCTAATGTGCTTATGGCGCCTCATATTGGAGCATCTACCGAGGAAAATCTTCTGAGATTAGCGGATTGCATAGTTGCAAGACTCAAGAAATATGTGGGTAGATGAGAAAGGAATTAATTTCATGAAGCGAGTGATAAATTTCAATGCCGGACCAGCTGCGCTTCCTATGGAAGTATTGCGGAAGGCTCAAGAGGAAATGCTGGATTGGCAGAGTACGGGCATGTCAGTCATGGAAGTCTCTCATCGATCTAGCGAATACGAGGCGATGCATAATGAATCACAGGAGCTTTTTCGCAAACTCGCAGGTATGGGACCCGAGTGGAAGATCCTATTCATGACCGGTGGAGCTTCGACGCAGTTCTTTATGGTTCCGATGAATTACCTCTTTGGCAAACGTAAGGCAACTTATGTTGTTACTGGACACTGGAGCAAGGCTGCTAAGAGGGAAGCACAGCATTTTGGATCTGTCGATGTCATCAGTACCGAAAACAAGGATGGTAGCTTTACACGAATTCCAAAGCAGGAAGAGCTAAAAATTGACTCTTCGTCGACTTATGTGCACATGACTAGCAACAACACAATCTATGGTTCTCAGTGGCAATATTGGCCAGAGTTGGAGGGAGCCCCTCTTGTATGCGATATGTCCAGCGATATTTTTTCTCGTCCGTTTCCGGTCGATAAGCTTGCCCTCATCTATGCGGGCGCTCAGAAGAATCTTGGCCCTTCAGGTGTCACCGTTGTCGCAATCAGAGAGGACTTCCTGGATATTGCACGGGAAGGGTCCAAATTGCCCACAATGCTTTCCTATCGCACTTTTTCGGAGAACAATTCGCTATATAATACACCACCATGCTTCTCGATATATATACTTAACCTTATGCTAAAATGGCTGCTCTATAGAATCGGCGGTCTCCAAAAAATGCAAGAAATCAACGAAGAGAAGGCTCGTATTCTCTATGAAGCCATCGATCTATCGGATAACTTCTATCGAGGGCCGGTTGAAAAGGGCTCCCGTTCACAGATGAATGTTGTATTTAGACTCAAAACGCCGGAAATGGAAGATACCTTCATCGAGAAGGCAAGGTCGGCTGGAATAGTTGGAGTTAGGGGGCATCGTTCGACAGGTGGAATTCGGTTTTCAATATATAATGCCAATCTTGTCGATAATGTTAGAAAAGCCGCAGAATTCATGGAGGAGTTCCAGCGTATCAACCGCTGAATCCTGTTAGATTTCCAATTCAGTAGGCTGGTCTAAGGATTCGGAGGCCAGCCTTTTTATTTTTGACTGATGTTTTATATGAAAGGATAGGTTATATTGAATTATGGCGAAATCCAGGCTGCACAGGCTATACAATAAGTTTATCTCTTCTCTCAGTTTTTCGGCCGAGCTGCGCAAGATGCGCCGTGAACTCAACGTAAAGATAGATCAGCCTGAAAGTATAACTGCGCCTCCCCCTTTCCATCCTCAGGCAGCTAACCGCTGGTTTAAGCGTCGAAGAATTTCCATAGCAGAATCTTATCTGATGGTGGTTAGAGACCTCGATTCTCGCAACTCCAGCAGGCGCTTGACAGCCCTAAAAAACCTCGCCGATGTCGCCTTTCGTTCATCGAGCATCGACTATCCATTGAATACGGCAAGGGTCCAGTCGGCTCTGGTCAAAGAAGTTGTAAAACACCGCTCGAATAAACGACGTCAGTTGGAATTACTCTATGATTTTTCGATGTCCACACAAGGACAACACCAGGTGATACGTAAGCTCTGCGACGAGTTAAATATCATAGAGCTGCCAGAGAATGGCATGAAGATTGGAGAACTTGGATATGCCTGGGATGACCATGTCCATGATGTTGCAACATCCGGAAGAAAAAATCCGACCCAGCTCGTACTGGATGCCTTTATAAAGGGCATATCGTCGTTGACCGTAGCTTATGGCCTGGTTTCCGATATCGATCTGATGGAGGAAGTGCTGGAAGCAGGCAATATCCTTGGCCTTAAGGTAAATATTGGACTCGAGTTCAGCGTTCTGGTGGAAGGGGCTCGCTACCATTTTATAGCCGAGCTTCCTCATTTTTCGTCGAAGGAGGAATTGCGCTCCTTTTTCTCGGATCATGCATTAGACATGGATAAGTTCTTTAAGGGACTCGAAATCAATAGAGAAAGCAGACTCGATGCGGTACGTCGTCTACTAGAAAATTTCAATCAAAATACTCTGCCAAAAATAAATGAAGGCTTCGAGAATAAACCAGAATACTGCCTTGCCCCTCTTTCGCTGGAAGTATTGCTTGCAACTATTCCAAACGTGAATATCACGCCTCTTCATCTTGCAGAATTCATGTATGTGCGCTATAGGCCAATTCTCCAGAAAAGAGTGTGGTACTATAAAGTCCTTCGAGAAAAGGCAAGGTACATAGCGCAAAATCCTTCAGGCCTTCAGCAAGATCAAACTAACGGTGAGTTGCAAAGAGAAGAGATCGAAGCCAGTTATTCCGAACTTAAAAAGGAATTGAATAGGCTTTCTCCTGATTTGGTGCTTTCGGCCTATTTCGATTCCCCTCATATAATTTCCTATCAGTCCGCTTTTGACGATCTTGAATCTATAAGCCAAATGCTAAAAAGAGCAGGATGCTCCATAAGGTTCGTCCAGCCTCTTGAGCATGGGCTTGAACTAGCCAAACAAGCCCTGATCAAATGGAGTCGATGCATCGACGCGGTGGAAATCTATAACATACAGGATTGTATAGGAAGAAATCCAGAATCAATAGAAGACTTTGCGCGTTTTGTCAACGAGCTCAACAAGAGTGCGGCAGCTGAAGGTCGAAGCTTTCTAAAGCCTATCTGTGGGAGTGATGCCACAGGGAGAAACCCAAAGATCCCGGGCATGGGATTCATATTCGAGGATCAGATTATCGGAAATTTGCGCAAGCGATACATAAAACGACATATGCGTCTCCCATCGCTTATTTCTGCTATGATTCGATCCAGCGAATCTCCGGTGGACGAGGCAAGTCTACAAAATGCTGCTGTCCCTTCTATTGTCTGCATGGGCAAGGTTTCGGGTAGCTGGAATCGCGCAATTACAGGCGATGAAGAGAGAATAAACCCATTGCGCGCTTGGCGATACTTCAACCCGACATTCAAGAATGCGATTCGCGCAATGATTGGCTTTACCGTAGCTACAGCTTATATAGGCCCTGCTTATGCCCTGCTTTG
>Ga0208198_1003103_pt1 | contig 11753 bp, 8 predicted proteins | sample AD_JPNTR2_MetaG_FD_184446 | JGI IMG/M metagenome (GOLD analysis project Ga0208198, IMG submission 184446) | Active sludge microbial communities of municipal wastewater-treating anaerobic digesters from Japan - AD_JPNTR2_MetaG (SPAdes) (version 2) | ecosystem: Engineered > Bioreactor > Anaerobic >... | reverse complement strand
AGGAGAGGGCAAAATTAAACTTTATCCATCAAGACAAAGTGAGAAGGAATTTTTTCTTTCTCTTTTGTCTTGAAAAATTTATTCTTTATCTCCTCTGAAAAAGTTGCATTTATTTGTTGAATTTAGTATATTTGTAACATCGAAAATTTAAAAACATGAATAGTAACCCACTCGTCAGCATAATCATGGGGTCTGATTCCGACCTTCCTGTTATGAAACAAGCTGCTGAAATATTAGAAATGTTTGAAATAAGCTATGAGATTGACATTGTATCAGCCCATAGGACTCCTGACAAAATGTTTGCTTTTGCATCCAATGCCCATTTACGAGGCATAAAAGTAATTATTGCCGGAGCCGGAGGAGCTGCCCATCTACCGGGTATGGTAGCCGCAATATCGCCTCTACCTGTTATTGGAGTTCCCATAAAATCAAGCAATTCCATTGATGGTTGGGATTCTGTCTTGTCAATACTCCAGATGCCTAACGGTGTTCCGGTGGCAACAGTAGCCCTCAACGCTGCCAAAAACGCAGGTATTCTTGCCGCACAAATTATTTCTACATCCGACAGCAAAATGGTTGAAAAAATTGTCCGTTATAAAGAATTATTAAAAAAACAAGTGATGGATAAAGCGCAGGAATTGAAGCGTGATAGAAATTAACTGCCCAATCTTAATTATATCAATATAAAAAGTTGCAATTGGGGGATTCGATAAACAAAATGATTAAGAAAAAAGACATTGAACTCGCTGCACAATATATACGCGAAGGGAAATTAGTGGCTTTCCCCACAGAAACAGTGTATGGACTTGGAGCCAACGCCCTTGATCCCATTGCGGTTGCAAAAATTTTTGAAGTAAAAGAACGTCCTTCGTTCGATCCGCTCATCATTCACATTGCCTCACTCGAAGACATTTCACGATATGCTTATTGTGAGGATCCAAGGGTAGAACTTTTAGCAAAACATTTCTGGCCGGGACCACTGACACTAATTTTACCTAAAAAACCAATCGTTCCGGATATAGTCACCTCAGGACTTTCGTCGGTTGGAATTCGCATGCCGGCAGTTGAAATAGCGTTGGATCTTATCAGATTATCGGGATGCCCGATTGCTGCACCCAGTGCTAACAAATTCGGACGCATAAGTCCTACAACAGCTCAGCACGTTCGCAACCAACTGCCTAACGTCGATTACATACTAGACGGCGGAAGGACTTCTGTTGGTATTGAGTCCACTATCGTTAAGCTTACTGAAAAGGGATTTCAAATTCTCCGTAAAGGTATCATTTTAAAGGAGGATATCGAGCAATTTATTCCGTTTGACAGCACATCGGTGGAAAGAATCACTGCTGCTCCCGGGATGCTTAAATCGCACTACAGCCCCACCAAGACCACCCTGATTATTACTGCCGAAACTCTTCATTCAATCGACGCCTCGGCATCCGGGCTCATTTCATTTAGTGGACAATTCGACTCTGCATTTAAAAAAGTGATACGCCTTACCCAAAACAATGATTTAAAGGAATTTGCAGCCGGCATGTTTGAAGCTATGCACTGTTTCGAAGGCGATCCCGAAATTATGTCGATTGCTGTTGAAGCTGTTCCGGAAACCGGAGTTGGAACGGCTATTATGGATCGTTTACGAAAAGCCGAATACGCACACAAAAATCAAGAAACCGACATTGACTAACGATAAACCCACAGCTCCCCGCCTTTTCATGGTTTGAAAATCTAGCGTTTTGTAATCAATACTGATCGCTAAATAATTTTGGATTGATTCACGGTTAATCATTGCGTCGCACAAAAAGATAAGCCTTGTTTTCTAATAGCAGAACATAAATTCCCTCCGGCAAATCGTTGACCTGTATGCTAAATTGATACATTTCCCATGGCGATGGCGTTCGAAAACTATATTCACCCTTGAGTTCTCCCATGACAGAGAATATTTTCACCTTACTTATTGACTCCTTGGAGATAAAACGAACAGTAAGATATTCCGATACAGGGTTTGGAAATAATTCAGCTGAGCAAAAGTCGTTGAAATCCACCTCTTCAATCCCTTGATAAACATTATTAATCAAATGGGAAATCAGTTGTTTTACATCTTCATAAACCATAAAGGCTAACGGAAATGCCAAAACCATCAAAGCAGGGTTATCTTGCGAGAAATATCCCACAGATTTTCCGTTCATGGCATTGCCTGAACCATTAGTAAAAGCAGAGTAGATGGAAGTTAATGGTGCAGAAGGTTTCAACTCGCAAAAGTTATTCAATTGTCCATTGTTTGATGTTACCTTGGTGGAATCGACCCGAATAGTTGGAAATCCATGTTGTCCGATTGCACTTTGCATCAAGCTTCCGGAAATATAATTCGTTTGTTGAATTTGAAGGAATCCACTTACGGGATCGATGGGATAAAACGTCTGGGAGGAATTGTTGGCGGAGTTTAATAACTTTTGAGGGTAATCGGTTGAAACAACCAACGCACCACCTCCATTCATAAAACGTCCCAGACCGGAAACTTGTGATGCTAATTTTTGAGAAAGACCAGCCACCGTGCTATGCCAAAGTACCATTCTATAAGCATTATAAATATCGGGCATGTCTGTAGATGCAGAAAGAATTGTGGTAGGAATAACCTCATTTAAGGCGGAAAAGAAACCTCGAATTGTATCGGCCGATAATCCATACGGGTTGGAAGTTGCATCAAGCACTACCAAAAGCCCCCGATTGTAATGCGCTAATGCTGTTGCCCTTATAGGAGAACTGTAACCATAGTTGCCGGCAGAATCGACAGAAATTATTTTAAAGGCTAACGGCTCAGAGTTTTCCGGATAAATCTCAAATGAATTCACAGTGGGGGCAATCCTGGCTATAGTATCGAATGGAATAGTAGAAAAATAGGGTCGTTGTAAAATCAATATGTTTTGCAAATCCAACTCTGAAGGTTGTTCCCAAGTGAGTGAAATTTTTGAAGCATCGGATGTGGCTACAAAATTAAGGATGGCATCGGGACGGTTACTTAGAATTATATTTCTGGATACCGGTATGCTTTCAATTCCATTAGGATCTACAGAATAAAGATTTGCAGTAATTGAACCCACAGAGAGCCCCTCAGTAACAAATGAATATTGATTTTCGATCAAAGTATTGAGGAGAGCTGCGTTATTGCCTATTAATTCGACGCGAAAACGATTAATGTTGGGAATCCGGTTCCATGCAAGAGACACACCATTTCCAGTACCACTGTTGCCTGCATAAATAAAAGTTGGTGTTGTTGGGAGAGCCGAAAAACCAATAAGTGTAGAAATTGCTGCCTGTGCAATTCGCTTACAATAAAACATATTCAGGTTAACAAATTGATCTTTTGCTGTGTGATAATAGGAACTGAAACTATATTCATGGTAGTAAACAATTGGAAAACCTGCCCCTCGAAATGAAGCATGGTCGGAATTACTGGTTGCCGGTCCCTCCTCAACGGAAAGAGCTCCGTTAAGCAATGAAAGATATTTGGCAAGAACGGTTACCGAAGGCGACGATTCAAACGTTACTTTTAGTAGAGAGTCAGGACTATTGGCAACCATATCGAGGTTTATAGCAAGTGCCAGTTTTTGATTGGTAAATTTTAGTTTATTTGCAAAATCGCGACTCCCAAGTAAACCCTGCTCTTCGGCAGCCCATGCACAGAAATAAACTGTTTTTCTTGGTTCATAATTCTGTGAAGCAAATATTCGCGCGGCCTCAACCACAACAGCTACACCTGAAGCATTATCGTCAGCTCCCGGCGATGAGTCGGCACGGCAACATGCATCGTAATGCGCCCCCATTAAAACCGCATCGGAAAGCGAATCGCCGGGAATTTTACCAATAACATTATATTGCAATAATGAGCGTCCATCGTAAGGCGATATCATTACGAAAGTATCAAGATAAACTTCACAACCGTACCGTTCCAAGCGATTTTTTAAATATTGAGCAATTTCTATACGATTCTCATTAATGGAAAAACGACTTACAAAACCTTGCAAATCGAGAATCGTTCGGGCGAGACTATCGGATGAAACGTTTTCAGTCAAAGGTAAAATAAAGTCGAAAGGAGTTGTTGTTTGAGCTGAAACCTGAGGCGTCAATTGCAAGAAACTCCTAGAAAAAACCAATAAAGTAATGATAAGAACATTTCGCATACAATAGAAATTTATTGGAGATATTGGATGAACATTTTATTTAAGCATACGTAAAATGAATTTGCGAAGATGTAAAAAAAACATTTTTTTCAATTTGTGATACAAAATAAAGTGACAGAAGCCATGTTTTTTTTGTACCTTTGCAAAGGCAAGTAGTTAGGGGCCGACATTGGTATTGACGGCATGATGAGTGGGTATGTAAGCATGCAGGGATTGGTCACTCCTTTACAAAATGACCGAAACAATAATTGGCGAATCTAACTACGCTCTCGCTGCCTAATAAGACAAGGTCTTAAGGCTTAATCGCCGGCTCAAGGAGCTGCGACGAGACATCCCGCGGAAGTTTGCTCATAGCTTTCCGAGCACGGGGTGCAAAAAGTATGAGATAGTCGGGAGATTGCCTCGGTCAACCGGCGAAATTTCAGAGGCTAAGGCTAAATTTGGGTGTCGCTCTCCGGGTTTAGCCCTACAATCAACGAACGACTAAGCATGTAGAAAGCATACTGGCCGCATGACCGGACGCGGGTTCGACTCCCGCCGGCTCCACTAAATTAATCCCCGACAGATTCAACCCTTCGGGGATTTTTTTACTTCATCTTCACATTTTATCGTTTTTATTTGAATTTCATTTTCTTTTAAATACCCTTGCTCAGGAATACAACCATTCTTTTTTCGATGAAGAAGAAGGGTTTGAATTATAAAGAAGAGCGGAGAGAGCAGGCTCAAAGAAGCTCTCGCAACCTGCTCCCAAAAAGCAAGGTGCTAAAACCTGACCCGAAAGGGTAATTATAACTCTAAACTCTGATGTTATGCAAAGTAAACATCTCAAAAATTTTGAATTGTGCGCAATCAATTCTTTGGCACTAAACAATTTCCTTTATACTCTTTCCCGCTCTCTTTCAATGCGAATGCGTCCCTGCGCGCTATAGCTATTTCATATCACCTGTTGGGTTTCGTCAGCTATCCGCCCTTGGGGTGGCCATCAAGGTAGTCGTTAAGCCGGGGTTTCAACACGTTAAGGGATACATAATGTTGTTAACAAAAAAAATACGGCACGCAACCTAATCCTTTTGGGCTTAGGGGCAGCATTTCGTTAGAGTTCTTTGTGGCCAATCAACCAACGATTGGTCTTTAGTTTGTGATCTTTTTTGGGGGTAATAGAAAAAAAATCAGGCTATTTATTAGATACTTTGTCCCAATGGACATTTTTCAGGCTTTTTATTTTTAATGCTTTTCAAAAGAAACTTATAGTATTAATTTGTATGTCCGGTAAGCAGAAACAGGCTCTGCTGAGGAACAACCTGTCAGGAATACCCTGACCGACCGGAATGGTCATAAAGGATGGCAGTCCTCAATCTTTTGTGTACATACCTGCTTTTGACGGTTTCAGGGTTAATAATCCTTGCGTTCATGTAGTCTTCCCATTTTGAATACCATCCATCAAGTGCATCCAAAAAGATTTCCTTATCCGTGTGGAAGAGTAAATGAACGATTTATTTTAGCTCTTTCGATGCCTGAACTTTTAGTTTTATCTAATATACCGCATTACAATAGCCTCTTGGTGGTACCGGCACATTTGAACAGGATAGTCTTACAATGCCCAGAGTAAACCTTTTCTCCCATCACATACAATACCCTCCTCAGTAAAAGCAAATTTTAATTCATGGCTTTCAAATCCTCCAAAGTTCGATATTTATTGTAGTTAAACACTATGTCAGCCTGAAAAATGTCCATTAAGCCCATTTTTTTTAGATTTTCATTAACAATTCAGCATAATTATTTAAATTTAACGTCTCAAATAGCTAGGCAAACCACACCTCAATCAAATCACTATGAGCATTATTAAAAAGCTGTTCTCGTCGAGCAAAACAAGCATCAATCGCGATTCTCCTATAGATAGAGAACTCCTTCCCAATTCCATTGCTGACAATATCGATAAGTCCAAGGAGCCAATTGAAAAAGATAAGGAAAGGCCTATTGTGGAAACTCCTGCTGAACCACTCAGCGAGAAAATTCCAGAACCTGTGCCTAAGCCCAAAACTACTCCAGCGCCAAAACCAGCGCCTAAAAAATACATACGTAATTCAAAGATTGCTATTCTACAAGAAAAGATTGAAGGTTTTGATGATGAATCAATAGTTGAAATAGAATTGCCTGACGGCTCTACCTTCTGGGCAAAAAATTTTTCTGTATTTAGTGGAAACAATGAAACCATAGACATCAACTTTTATCTTGATGGGATTGCGCGTATTTCAACTAAATATGGCAATATTTCATTTTCGGGTGATAGCCTGCGGGTTAAAGGCGGCATAGTGACTGAAGGTTTAACTAACAATTCTATTGCGATTCATTCACCAGAAGGAGTTTCAGTACCCTTGACATATTATCTTTCCTTTTACTGGCCAAGCGGCAACATTAGCAGGGGCTACCTGAGCGAAACCCTCACAATAAATGGAATAGAGTATCCCAAAGATGCAAAGGTTGAGTTTCCTGAGGATGGAAATCTTAGCTATGTAAAAATAAATGGTAATCAGGTGCAGCTCAAGGAGCTGCAACAGTACGAAACATCTCTTTTTGAAGCAATTAGGACAGATAATCCAGCGGGCGTTAAAGAATCGCTTGAAAAAATTCATGCTGCACACACTCGGTACGAGGATATTAAGAATTCTGACAATCAAATTCCCCTGCAAGTAGCTCTTAGTCTGGGGCACATGGAAATTGCCTCGTTGTTGATAGAAAATGGTTTCAGCATTGATCAGAAGAATGCACAGGGTGATTCAGCGCTTCATGTTTTTTCTGCTGCGGGAAATATTGCAGTAGTCCAATGGCTACTGGATAACAGGGCAAATGTAAATATAAAAGATAAAAAGGGACGTACGCCATTTTCCCTTGCTCTCCTTGCCTATAGGACTGACATTGTTGAGATGCTTCTCAAAGCCGGTGCGGATATACCTATCAGGGATGATAACGACGACCATGCCATTTTTGATATTATTGAAGATTTAACGCTGGTAATTGAAGAAAAGACCAGGCTGGAGCGAGCGTGCAGTCTGGTAAGAATACTTGTAAACGCTGGCATGGATGTTAACATGAAGAACAGCGCAGGCGAAAGCCTGTTTATGAAAACGTGCTCGGCAAAATATCCCGAACTCGTCGAGCTAATGATCTCGCATGGCGCTAATATCAATGATAGAGATGCCATGGAGAACACACCCCTTCATCATGCCGTTACTTCAGGAAATATAAAAATTACAGAAATACTGATTGCCGCAGGCGCTGATATAAATCCTGTAAACAGGGAAGGAGAAACTGCGTTAACTATTGCCTATGAAAACAATCAGATAGAGCTGGTTAAAATCCTTGTGAATGGTGGCGCCGATACTTCAAAATTGCCACAGGAAGCTGATTTAACTTTTAAAGACGAAAACATCAACAAACGGCTTCAAGAGGCTGCGTATGATGGCAACAGTGAATTGATTGGAGCGCTTTTAAAGCGTGGTGCAGATGTGAATGTCGCAGAAAGCGAAATGGGCTATACCCCTTTGATGTGGGCTTCAATGAAAGACTACCATAACGATTCCGTACAGCTGCTGATCGAAGCGGGAGCAAACCTGAATGCCCGAAACAGTAAAGGCGAAACTGCCCTGATGGTTGCACTTAGGGAATCCAGTAAACTTAATGCTGAACTCTTAGTTGAGAAAGGCGCTGATTTCAACATTGCTAATAACGTAGGGGAAATTCCAATTGTCATGGCTGCAGGGTACGGATATACGAATGTTGTGGCAAAAATGATAGCCATGGGTGCCGACGTAAATGTAAAATCCAGGAATGGTGATACAGCGCTGTCGTTTGCCAGAAGTTATGGATCCGATGATGTCGTTAAACTCCTGCTAGCTCATGGAGCAGTTAACTAATATGTTTTCAACTAACGAATGTTAAACCTATAAGAAAAAATGCAGATGAAAAACCTTTTCAAAGCGCTTTTGGGCAGTAAGAATGCTGCAAAGGAAAGCAACGGGCAAGATTTAAAAAACACAATTCCCGCTGAAAAACATCAGCAGCTAAAAGCTGAACCGGAAGAATCGCAAAAGTATTCGCTTTCGGTAAAAGTGGCCAGCGTAATGGGCGAATCTGTTTATGCTGAATATAACGGAGTTGCCAATACCATGGTTGAGAATCGTATTCTTGAACATTTCAGCGAGACCGATTACCTCGATTCCGATGAAATACCTATTCAATTCAAAATGTGTAAAGTTTTCTTTCACAAGTTGGTAGATATTCATGAGGCATCCGCTATCATGTCCGCAGATCAGGAAGCACAGCCTTCTGCTAATACGCGAATTGATGAGAAGGGTGGAATGATTTGCTATCCTACCGATGTAAAAAACTGCCAGAGCGAGGGAAAGATTTCATGGCCCGGCGGTTCTATCAAGCTAACCAGAATACTGATGCCTTCCGTTGAAGACAACAAATACCATCTGGTAATTATTAACAGCTAAAAAGGAAAGACTATGAACGAAGAATATTTTGAAATTCCCGACGAAGAATTAAAAACTGAAGATGAAATAAAACAGAGAATTGCCGAGAAACAAAAAATTATGGCTTCGCTGTTCTCGAAGGGCGAGTCGAATAAATGGCTTAACCTTAACGATTCTGTTAAAAAGCTTAAACAAAGGTTGGAAGAAATAAAACCATCATCGCCTCCAACACCCAGAAGTACTGAAACTGTTGAAGAGCGATTGCTCCGAGAAGCAAAGGAAAGGTATGAAAAAAGGAGCGAAGATGCAGGCGATAACTGGTGGGAAATGTTTGACTAAGAAAGAAGAAAGGTTATGGGAATATTTAATTTTTTACAAAAGAAATCATCGGCTTCAAATAGCGTTGAATTTTTCACCGATCCCCGTGACGGAGAAAAATACCGGACTGTCAGGATTGGTAACCAGATCTGGATGGCAGAAAATTTTCGGCACAATAAAAATGAATATAAAAAAGGATACTGGTGGAACTACAACGGAAACAAAGAACAGATAAAGCAATACGGTTGTTTGTATGATTGGAATTCGGCCATGAAATTGGTGCCAGCAGGTTGGCATCTGCCAACAAAAACAGAGTATGAGGAAATGATTGAGTCCGTTTCAGAAGCTGGCTTAGATGCAGTTTATTTTCTCGAAGTTGGTGGTTCATCCGGATTCGATGCTGTATATGGTGGAATGTATAACGAGCTGTATTCACCCGATAGTATCGGTGATACGGCATTCTACTGGACTTCACAACCCAGATCCTCTTGGAAAGATAATGATGATTACCACTACTATTTATGTTTGACTAGATGGGAGAAAAAATGGGGCTTTGATAGTCTTTATACATCTCAATTGCTTTCAGTACGTTACGTTAAGGATAAATAAACTATGGCAGATAAAAATCTTTTACTTTTCAAGGCTTGCTGTGCAAATGATGTAGAGGGAGTTGAGAAAGCATTAAAAAAGTCGATTTTCTCCAGAGGGGCTGATGTTAACTGTGTAGAATATGAAGGGAATCCGGAAAGAAACTATCCATTGCACATTGCTGCACAAAAAGGGAATGTGCGTATTGTGAGTCTTCTAATTGAAGCTGGCGCTCAGGTGAATGTTTATAATGAAAAAAAGAAAACCCCTCTTCAGTTGGCAGCAGAAAGCGGAAATGCCAAAGTGGGGCAGATTTTAATTAGCCATGGAGCCGATGTTAACGAACACAGGGATACCACCAGCGAACCAATGCTCATAGCAATAGAAAATGAAAATGTTGATTTTGCCGAACTGCTTTTAGAAAATGGAGTGGATATACAATCCTCAAGAAGGGCATACCTTAACTATGCAGCCAAATATAATAAACCAGAATCTATAAAGTGGCTTGCCAGGGGCTATAACATAAACGAAGGAGACCATAGCCATAAAACTGTTCTCTTCGAGGCAGTTGAAAATGGAAGTCTTGAAGCTGCACGAATGCTTATCGACATGGGCGCCAATGTTAACGCTATGGATGCATCAAAGAGAGAGCCCCTATATTTTGCAGTAAATAATGGAAATACCGAAATGGCCCGGATCCTCATAGAGAAAGGAGCCAAAATTAACAATGTCAGTGAGGGAGGCGAAACAGCAAAACGAATTGCTGTCAAACAAGGCAATCTCGAAATGATCGAACTGCTTTTTTCCACTGATAATTTCAACATCAACCGTAATTTGTGGTATGCAAGTGGGGACATAAAGATAATCAAGCTCTTGATTAAGCTTGGCGCTGATATCAACAGCTTCTATAGCGATTATGAAAAATATACATTGCTCGAAAAGGCTATTGGAAATAAGAATTTAGAACTTATAAAAACATTAGTTCAGCTCGGCGCAAAACTGACATACGAAGCAGGTGGAAAGATGAAATACCTCTTTACCGAAGCTATTAAACTTGGAGATGTAACAGTAGTTGATACCATGCTGGCAAATGGCGCAGATATTAACGAAAACGATTCTGCTCCGCTTTCAGAGGCAATGCAACTCAATAGTAAGCCCATGATAGATTATCTTATCAGGAAGGGAGCACAGCCAAATGACAAAACCCGCGCTTTGTACGACAAGTTGGTTGCTAAAGAAAAATTGAGACTGGAAATCCAGACTGTTCCTGCTGCAGACCTGTACACTATATTATTGAGCAACAACATGGAGGAATACAAGCTGGCAGCTCTCGAACGCTATATTGATACTTTTCCCGAACAGTTCGATTTGGATAAATGCAAGGGAGGTAAAGATATCATTTCAGCCATCATCAACCTCAGAATAGTAGCTGCAGAGGAAAAGAGAAGAATTAAATTATCGGATTTGATCAATACATATGGAAAAGCCAAAGAGGCGGTGCTGATTAAGACCCGATCTGATGAGTACAGGGTAATTTTAGCATTTTCGAGACGAGACGGCGACTATGAAACCACCATTACACGGGTTGGTAACGATGAGTTTCTAAGCGAAGAGGTAATGACAGATTGGAATTAAATCTTATTTTGACGAATTAAAATATAGAAACTTCCCATTGAACCTTTTAACAAAGACAAAAAATACAAGTAAATAGTTTTTTTTGGGGAGTAATAGATAAAATTCAAGCTATTTTTTTAGATACTTTTCCCAGTGGACATTTTTCAGGCTTTTTATTTTTAATGCTTTTCAAAAGAAAGTGAAATCAAGTTACAAATGCAACTTTTTGTTGTTGGGCGATTATTATCCACAAATCATGCAAGTGGATTACAATACTGTACCCCAAGGAAATACAGGTCTTAATCATATTTATTCTAAGCTAAATAATTAACAGGCAACGACATTATTACTGCCAATGGGCTGAGTTTTAACAGTGATTTTGACGATTGGCTACCAAACCGAAATTAACGTGCTTAAACACTGGCTTAACGACCACGCCTAAGAAGATACTCGAAAAGTTATAATTAAAGGTAGTATCCCTAAAAGTGTGTAATGTAAGTTAAATTTGGTTTCAAATATAATCATTTTCTTTGAATTTGTTTTGTATTGAATGGGAACGTAGCGAAGGCGTAGC
>Ga0208198_1003101_pt1 | contig 11757 bp, 10 predicted proteins | sample AD_JPNTR2_MetaG_FD_184446 | JGI IMG/M metagenome (GOLD analysis project Ga0208198, IMG submission 184446) | Active sludge microbial communities of municipal wastewater-treating anaerobic digesters from Japan - AD_JPNTR2_MetaG (SPAdes) (version 2) | ecosystem: Engineered > Bioreactor > Anaerobic... | reverse complement strand
GTCCTACCACCGTTGAATCTGCGCCCGTTGCCCCTGTCGGCCCTGTTGGGCCAGTAGGTCCGGTCGGCCCTGTTGGGCCAGTAGGTCCCGTGGCTCCGGTCGGCCCCGTCGGCCCAGTGGGTCCGGTCGGCCCTGGTACTGTAGAGTCGGCCCCGGTCGGCCCGGTCGGCCCGGTCGGCCCGGTAGCCCCAGTAGGCCCCGGAACTGTAGAGTCTGCTCCCGTTGGTCCTGTAGCCCCAGTGGGGCCTGTGGGACCAGTAGGACCGGGAACTGTAGAATCAGCACCCGTAGGCCCCGTGGGTCCCGTAGGCCCTGCAACTGTACTATCTGCACCTGTAGGTCCAGTGGGACCCGTGGGTCCTGTCGGGCCGGGAACAGTAGAGTCTGCACCAGTTGCACCTGTCGGCCCCGTAGGCCCCGTAGGGCCAGTCGCTCCCGTAGGGCCAGTAGGGCCAGCAACAGTGGAGTCAGCACCTGTGGGGCCTGTCGGGCCGGTGGGTCCAGTAGGACCCTGCACTGTAGAATCGGCTCCCGTGGGGCCAGTGGGGCCAGTGGGGCCAGTGGGGCCAGTGGGACCTTGAACCGTAGAATCAGCTCCGGTCGGCCCCGTCGGCCCAGTGGGTCCGGTCGGCCCTGGTACTGTAGAGTCTGCCCCCGTCGGCCCAGTCGGGCCAATCGGCCCAGTCGGCCCAGTGGGTCCGGTAGGTCCCGGTACAGTCGAGTCTGCCCCAGTAGCCCCTGTAGGCCCTGTTGCACCTGTAGAACCTGTGGGGCCGGTCGGCCCTGTGGGACCTGGTAAGGTCCAGTAATCCAAATCCCCCCATTCGGCCGTTCCATTGCCAATCTTGAGTTTGCCAGTATCGGTCTCTATCCCCAATTCCCCATCTGCAAGGGTTGGGTTAACGGTAGACCACTCTAGAGCAGTGCCTCTTCTGAACTGAAGTTGTATATACGGCATCAGGACACCTCCCCACAGTCCAGAATTGGGCCATCAGAATATATGCTGTCAGGCGACCCGCCGTCGAAATTGAGTGACGATATAGTGTTGGCAATGGCGTTGAGGTCTTCGTAGACTCCGTTTAACTCTGTATTGATGTCAACATTCTGTGTGGTACGTCTCATCCTTCTGCGGGAGTAAGACATGTCAACACCCCCCCTTTAAATAAAAAACCCCGCCGATTAGCGGGGCTACGTGCTATAATTGCTATTCTAGTGTCGCCAAGAGTTCTGCGACCTTCTTCCTGACATTCCCTATCCAGGTTTGAATCCGTTCAGACGTAGCATCCTGGTTGAACTCCATTTGTCGCCGTAGTTCCTGTTCCACTTCCTTGACCTGCCAGGCTACCCTTTGTCGTGCGGGGGCACGGTCATAAATGAACCCCAACACGTTCAAGACATGGGCGAGGTTGCCGACCTCTTTCTTGAGTGCTTCTACCGCTTGCGTGCGTCGCTTACCCGTCGGGGTTTCCCCGAAACGTTCCGTCATGCGGAATATTCTTCGGGTGAGGTAAAGTGATATATCCTTCGCTTGATCTAAACCGATATCAAAGCGGTTGTATATCGGTTCCACTCCACCCTCACGGTTAGACAACAATTCACGGATAATGTGTATCCCCGGATGCAGGGAATATGGAACAGCCTTCGTTACCTTGTCGCTCCACTCACTGCTCTGCGGTATCCGTTTAAGGTTGTCCCAATAACGCATAGCGATGTTGTAGGGGTTACTCAGCGTAACGACAAGTTCTCGTGGTCTGCCGTCAATCTTGCCATCCCTCGTGTAACGCCGTCCAAAGGTTTCCTTTTTAAACCCAGCCTGTGTCATCATGTAATCCGTTCCAACAAGGAGGGCAACGGCGGCAACCGCCATTTCTGCATATTTCTTATCCTTCTTTTCACCCTTACCCGTGACGGTCTTTGCTAGACCGCCTATCATTTTTCCTTGTTCCTTCGCCATTGCCGTCCAGAAAGTGGGGGTGAAGAAGGGGAGGTTGAGTTTCCTTCTCACGGAAGGAGGCAAGTTTGAATAACGCCCATGTGCGTTGGCGGTCAGTTCAGCGGCTTCTTGGGGGCTGTACCCATTGTCACGGAGATAATGGTAACTCGCCATTCTCACCGAATGGTCAAGATGCCAAGCCGTAGCATGACTTAACCTATATAGTTCGGGAAGTATTCCACTCCCGAAAAGCCGTTTCAGTTCTGCTGTGATCGCTTTAGGAAGTGTCTCGTTATTGATTATCCTTTCAACCCTTGCCTGCGCTTCCGCTTCTGGAAGCCTGTAAGGTCTAGGCATTGCACCCTCTTTGAACGCCATCATGTAATCTTCGTCGTGAGTCCATGCGGATATGAAACCCTTTTGCAAGTATGTCGGCGCTTTTAATGAACGCAACGTGCCCAAGACAGCACCTTGAAGGAGGTCGTACCCGCCTAGAATTATCGGGTTATCAAACTGGAACATTTTGAGTCCTGTCCATGCGTGACGGAGACCGTGAACTATCTCCTGCGCTTCGGGATCAATTTGCCCCTGACTCATGAGGTTCTTGCTGATGTACTCGTATAATGTAGGGTGGACAACGTGGTTCCGCAGACCAGGGGCAACACTTTCAGGAATTGAAGGCCAGTTTGTAGGTGCCCCTTTCTTGTTGCGGGCAACTATCAAGCCTTCCTTCTTTGCGGAATTATACACGTCTGCCATTGCGAGTTTCGTTCCCGCCGTCCTTGAGTAGTCCGCAAATACCCTTCGGGGGTCTAATTGTTCACGAGTGATAATCCCCTTCTGTAACAGGTCATCAGCAAGGGCACGCATATCCACCTTGGTTTTCTGCCGGAAATGCTGACTCATCAGTTTTGTGGATGCAACGGCTCCCCGTTTCTCGTAGGCTTTGCTGAACCAGTATCTGAACGGAGTCGGCATGTACGTCAGTTCGCCTCTTCGTGCGACCGCCCAATTAAGAGCCTCCTGCGCCTCCGCAAGTTCGCCCGCCAGCCTATTGATTTTCTCTCCACTCTTCGCCTGAATCATGTCTTCTTTGATGGTCTGTATCTCGTCGCGAAGGCGGGTCTCAAGCCCTTCAGCAAAACCTTCGTCAATGACACCGCTTCCCTTGAGTGCAACTTCCATCTTTTCCGAATAATCCCGAAGGAGTTTAACGGCAGGCTCAAACTTTGCCCTCTGTTGTGCTGGTAAAGCGGAGAACTCCGTATTGTCGTAAGCGTAAAAGAGCAGTTCTCTCATTTCCGTATCAGATATACCCAGTTCGTTCTTTAACTTCGTCAGAGGCTTTTGTAGCGTGTCCTCTGCTTTGATAACGTTGAACTCCTGCGTGGTGAACACTCGTTCAAGGGAGCGTCCTGTTTCGGGTGCGCCCAGATCATCGAAGGGTTGCGTAACGGAAAAAGTTTTCTTCGCAAGATCAACCGCACCCTTCGCCTTGCCGCGCACCTTATCCAACATTTCCCCCACGCTTGGCGTGTTGACAACACTTGCAAGGGGGGAAATCAGTTCTTCGGGTGCTTCGGTTATGGGTACGGATGCCTCAGGGACAATGGGCGTAACCGAAGGCGAGCCGACAGGCGGTGTTGCCCCGACCATCGCGCCTTCCTGCAACGGGACAGGGGTCTGCGTTGAGGCGGTGGGTGATGACGGTTCCGTTGCGACAGGCGTTGCCTTCCCCTTCGACCACGTGGAGGCGATGCGCTCATAGGCGGTGGCAACCTTCTTGAATGCTTCGGGGCTTCCCCCTGCATCGGGGTGATGTCGCTTGACCGCACTTCGCCACGCAGACTTGACCTGTTCCGGCGTTGCGTTGCTCTTCAGCCCCAATTCGGCGTAGGCATCCTTGATGGGCATTTCTTCTCCTTTGGGGCCAAAACGCCAATTAGTGCCGAAACGCTTTGTCAGCCATTCAACAGCCTGTGAGAACAGGGGGTCGGCAATGGCTCCGATGGTTGCGGAAACAGCGATCTGTTCGGGTGACTGTTCGCCCGTCATGGTCTGCCTTGCACCTTCGGCAAGCCCCAGGCTAGATGCGCCACGTGCTACCTGGTTGGCAATCTGCCCCGCCTTCGTTGTGGCTAATTCTGCTCCTGCGGTGAACGGCTGTGCCACCATCGAACCGCCCGCTATCCACGGGGTGAAACCCAACAGGCTACCCGCAACGTTTCCTGCAATATTTTCTGCCTTCGTTGACGGCAACACGTTGCCTTCGTGGGGAGTGAACTTCACACCCAATCCCCGTGATAATCCTTCAGCAAAAGCCTCCTGTGATTCCATGCGTACCCTGCCACCTTCAACTTTGGCAGACCGCTCATGTGGTCTCCTTTCGGGTCTTTGTGGCAGGGGGATATATTCTGCCTTCGGAGGTTCGGTTTCTGACGGCGTTTCGCCAAAAACATGTTCTTTGATGATTGCGGATATTTCTTCCTGTGACATTTCGTCAGGAAACGCTATCCGCATATTTTTGCTAGAAATTGTTACATACTGTGCCACGCCGTCACCTCCTTACTGCCTGGGAACAAGTTTCCCTGCTTCTTCATCCCAGTCCCATTCGGTAGCTTTGTTGCGGGGGTCTTTCCCTTTGTATGCCGACTCTGGGGCATTGAATGCTATGTTCATTGCGTGTTCGTATTCGGGAGTGCCTTCACCGTAATACTGCTCAATAGCCTGTGCGAGTTCTTCGGGTGTTTTGTACATGTTGGCCAACCCTGTCATTTTGGAACCAAACATATCAACGCCACCCATGATGGCTCTCCATATAGCGTCCTTATCGGCACGGGTCAACGGTTTCTGTACCTCGTCTCCGAGTTCCTTGATAACGTTCCCGTTGGTCGGGTCTACAAGAACCCGTTTACCGTTAATAACTTCGACAATACCCCGCTGTGGAGCATACTCTTTCGGTTTCTCCGGGGGAGAAATCCATACGGGGTTCCCCTCCGCATCGAAGGATGCTACATGCCCGCCTACAACCTTCTTGTCTGCCCAAGGGTCAACCTTCTCCGGTTCTTTCGTGGGCATGAGGGATTCCCTGTTCTCGTTGATGTAGTTCCGCATACCCTCAAAATCGCCTGTCTGCATGAACCCTATAAGGTTCCCGTCATACATGGCTTCGGGGTTATTCTGCGTAAGTGCCTTGAATAGATCGTTGGCAAGGGCGTACTTCCTTTTCTGTTCCTCCATCATCTGAGCCTGCTGTTGAGCCATTTTCTGCTGTTGGAGTGCCTTCTGCTGATTCATCTGTTGCATAAGCCCCATCATGTAAGCGCTTCTTGCGTTGTTGGGGTGTTTGGTACCGCCTGCCAACAGCATCGGCAACATCATCATTATCAACTGCCCTATGCCCATCGCCCCGTCCTGCCCCGTCTGCGGTGCCTGCGGAGTCTGAACGGGCATCTGCGGACGCTGTGGCTGTTGCGGTGCGTTCATCATCGATTGCGTGAGGTCTACGTTCCCCCATCCCCCTATTGGCTGGACGGACGGAGAGGGGATAGGGGGGACAGCCCCGCCAAACAATGCCTGAGTCTGCGGGTTCTGGTATATCTGCGTCCAATCAGCCATTTAGAACAACCCCCCGATTGCGCCTATAAGCGAGCCTACCCCGCCGAGCCACGAGTAATCATTGTCGCTTGCGTCCATCTGCATCTGCCCTATCTTCTCCGATGTAGCCGCCTTCTGCAGCGCATCCCACATCTGCAGCAGTGGGGTAGCGTAGGCTTCCCTCATCATTGTCGGGATAGTGGCAAGTTGCTGTGACATGCTGAACATAGGTGCGGTGTACTGTGGAACCGTTGCGCCCCATCCTGCCTGTGCGCCCCAGTTGGACAACTGCGACTGGCCTAACAGATTGGCAAGTCCGCCAAGTCCCCGTCCAAGTCCAAGTTGTGCCTGCAAGCCCTCCAATTGTGCAGCGTGCTGACGGTAAGGTTCAGCCAACAGGTTCTGTATCATTTCCGAGCCGTAGGTGTTGGAAGCCATGCGAGCCTGGTCGCCTGCCGTCTGGAACAGCCTGTTCGCTAAATCTGCGGTGACGTTGCTCCCGCTGACACCGCCGAATGCCCTGCGGTTCATCATGTCCTGCATTGCCCTGTCATATTGCCGATTCAGTGTCTGCATGTAGTTCTGCATCTGAAGGTCATACATGGACTGCATCTTGTCCTGAATCGGCTGTGCTACCTGTCCGGTCTGCATATAGTTGCTCCACTGGTTAGGATCATAGGAACCCATAGCCTGAGTAATGTAGTCCTGCGCCTGACCAAAGGTATCCTGCAAACCCTGTGCGCTCTGCTGCGCCTGCTGCGTGAGGTTCCCTAGAAGTCCCTGTAGTCCGCCGACGTTCTGCTGATACTGGTTAAAAGCGTCTGCCTGTGCGTCATAGGCTGACTTGAGATTGAGTTGCCACGAGGGGTCGTATTTCTGATACCCGGCAACATTCTTGTTCTGTAGCCAGTTCGTCAGTTGGCCGAGCGACATGTTCTGCGATGTGCCACCAGTCCCGCCCGTGTTTCCTGTACTGGTATTCCCTGAAAACACAGAACCCCAGTCGAAGCCGAGGTTGGAAAGTCCGTCATACCAGTTAGCCATCTATGTCACCACCTTTACCTTATCCTGTCTCTGGGGTCTCCGGATATACCGTACCCATCGCCGGTTTGTCCAGAAATGCCAGAATGGTCGGCCCTTCCTATATCGTTGCCATCCTGGTCTTTACCGTAAATGCCACTGTTATTCTGCTTCCAATCATTAAGCCCAAGCGTTGTAGTGCCATCAAGCACTTCATCCATCCATTGTTTGCTCAATTGCCTGTTAGTGGCGTTCTGCTGATGCTGTGCGACCATTCTGGCGTATGCCGTGCCGGTTGGTTCGTATTCCTTCGTGTTCCAGTTGAACTCCATGTTGTTGGGGTTGCTCGAATACTTGAAAACTTCGTTCCATTGCTGACCGTAGGCGGTGCCCGGCATCGGAGCTGTGCTTATGTCAAGTCCGGGGAAGGCGGAAGCCATCTCCTGTAATCCCTGTACTTCCTGTGCGAAGCCGTGAATGGAACCTCCTGCGTCCGTCCAACTTTTGAACGCCTGTGCATATTCCGGGTTCATGCTCATCATCATTCCCCGGATCGTGTCTGATGCGAACACCTTTGCGTCGGGGTTTGTCTTGTATATCTGGTTTATCTGCTCTATCAACTGGTCAAGCGTGGTATTGGGCGCGAACTCGCTCAGGTACTGTTCTGCCGCCTTCTGCCATACAGGGTCTTTCGTGGGGTTCATGAACTGGTACAACATGGCAAGCCCGCCAAGCATGGGATTGCCCATGTACTTACCGTACCCCTTCATCACATCCTTCCACGACAGATCGGGAGTCCACCCGCCCCAATAAGCGGGGTCGTTCAACGTGGGAAAACTCCTGTCGTCACCGCCGCCACTCAACCCTCCGTCCTGACTGCCGTCGCCCCTCGGAGGTTGTATATTGGGAGTCGTAACAGGAACGACAGGGGTGACTCCTGTATTCCCCGTATCCGCTTCCTTTGTCCATTGCGGTGTGAATCCTATCTGCCGAGGTCCGTAAAGAGCCTCGTACCAATTGTCAAATGAGGGCATCGTATTACCTCCCTTCTGCTCCAATAAAAAAGGGCGACCCGCAAGGGCCGCCCTGTCTCCCGGCATCCCACAGAACGCCGGGGAGTATAGTTCGGCTGTTGTGCCGGCGGGGACAGTCGCCACCCCCTATTACATGACTAATGCCGCCCACCCGAGTGAACGGCATCGCTACTCCTTCTGCCCACTTAATTGGCAGATGAGCTACTTATTGGTGGGGGCCAGGGGGCCACATGGCGGCCATCCTAAATGGTCGCACTGTGTCCGTCACAGACGGCGTGGCCTTGTTCCCTCGCTTCCCCCATTTGGTGGAGGTGGGGAGAATTGAACTCCCGTTAGGTGTCCGCACTACGTGCCGAGACCTCTTCCCTGTCACCCCCGCTACCACATCGGCTCGACATACTTGCCTATGTACCACGGTTCCTCTGTCTTCTTCGGTTGCCATCCGTCGAACTGACAAGTATTGCTTGACTGTTCCACCCCTTCGGTATCTCCCAACTGTTCCTCCATCAACTCAAGCCCCGCAACTACGGGGTCAACACAGTCCATTCACCTGCCCATTACTTCACTGTCCTTCTGACTTCAAGGCTTGTCTTCGTTCTCTCCGCTTCCACAAGCGTCTTTGTCTCCTGTGGTATCGGCTCCTGTTTTTCGACCGCATCTATCAGGGCGATAACCGCCTTGATCAGGTTGTCAGGGTCAAGTATGGACGGCTCTGGCTCTGGTTCTGGTTCTGGTTCAAAAAAGGATAGCGGTGTTACCACCCATCCCTTGCCATCCCATACCGGAACCTCTTTGGCCTTGTCATACTTGGGAAGCGCCTCCGCCGTCTGGTCATCCGGCAGCCTCCAGTAGTCGAGGGGGTATCCGTCTATGAAGTCCACCTCGATGCTTTCGATGAGACGACCATCCCTTTTGTCAAATCTATGCAGTGTCCTCAACATTAGAATACACACCCCATTTCTATGCCAGCTGGCAGCTCATATTCAACGGTTACCTCAACATAGTCACAGTAATTAGTCCCACCACCAGCAGGGAGAACACCTCTAACCCTCACAGTGAAGGTGCCGTTTGCTAAATTTGATAAGGTTAGAAGATCACCGCTAGTGTATGTTTTTGTGAGCGTATAGCCATAGAAAGACGTGCTATTTGTCTGCACGTAGGTGCCCTGATCTGTGGATCCAATACGTCCGACTATTCCAACGTATGCAGTGGAAACACTATTTCGAACTTTAGACTTTATTGTGACAGATTTGATGACTGAACCAGCAGGAAAGTCGCTACTGCTTATTCCAAAGTTTCCGGTACTCATATACTTCGTCTGTGATGCTACGTTGATTTCTTTGGCGTATGTATCATCTGGTTCCCCAGTAGCATCAGAACTATGGTCCCACCCTGAAGCGCTTCCTGCGTAGTAAACATTTGAAAGTGCCATAGCCTAGTCCTTCCCCGTGCAGGTGCCGAAATAGTTTGTCCCGTCCCAGAAGAACGTGGCAATATACGTACCTGCTGCTGTTGTCGCAGGGGCACCACCACGCCACGAAACGGCTGCTGGCCAGTAAAGCGTTCTGGATGCCGTGACCGTAATCACAAGCGTCAGTGATGTCACGCCTGTAGGAGCGGTGAACGTATAAGTGCGGTTGCCAGACGGAGTCACCAACTGCTTGTTTGACGCTCGCCAGTCGATCGTACACGAATCGGTGCCGTTGGAGATGTAGTCGGAGAAATACACTCCCTTTTCCATTTTAACCATGCCGGAGCCGTTGGGGGCAAGGGGAATGTCGCCGTTGGATGCAGACACTATCTTTTTGCCATTGACGTCAAGGTCGCCTCCAAGCTGGGGGGTGGTGTCATCAACCACGTCGCTGATTCCGCCAGATTGCACAGCTAGTTCGAAGCCATCTTCCGTTGACTTAACGGCTATGACCTTCCCAGAATCCCCTATAGTTGGGGTGAGTTTGGCTAGGTAATCCTCGTCGTGGTTATGGTTGATATCCGCATAGTCATCGTCATGGTTGTGGTCTATGTCGGCGTAATCCTCGTCGTGGTCGTGATCTATTGCCGAATAATCCTCGTCGTGGTCGTGATCTATTGCCGAATAATCCTCGTCGTGGTCGTGTGTGGTAGAGGACTTCTTGCTGTCAAGGTCATTGAGGTCGCTGTATATCCCGTTGAGTTCCGTGTTCATCTTCGAGGAAGATGCGGGGGTCTCCTCTGACGCAATGGTGCTTCTTCTTGCGTATGCCATCCAATATCACCTACTTCCATGAAAGGGGTGTCCTGCGGAAGGGTTCATAGTCTACAGCCCACTCCACAAGGCGTATGGGTATCGTCGGTACCAACTGGAACTGCATATTCCTCGCCCGAAGGCGTATCATGTGACCCTTCTGCAACATGGCATCGTCATCCCATCCGACACCTGCGGTATCCCATGCGAAAGTGCCGTCCCAACCCGCCAGGGTGGACGTGTCCGCACTTACGGAGCGGGAACCCAAGACGGTCTCACCGGAGTTTTTCTTGTAGTTGACCCCGACGGAACCCGTACCGCTCAAGGGTTGGAATGTCATGTAAAGTTTATGGAACCACTTCTCGGCAGTCGGGCTTTTGAGATCGTACGCACGAGTGGACAACTGCCATGCGGGATCTGTTCCGTCATCGCTGAAGGTGGTCCCGTCGTCGTCGAGGTGGTAAATGTGCCCCGTGCTTGAACCGAACAGCACCTTGTCGTCACCCCCGTTGGCGACGTATGTCATGGTTATCCCCTCATGACTCCACGGGAACCATGCCCTCATGCCTACGTGGTAGGCGAAGGTATAGCCGTTGGTGACTACGATGTAGTAGCCCCTCGTGTCTGCGTAACAGGCACATGCAGGGGTGTATGAACGGTATGTCGGATGCATCTTGAGAGAGATAGGGAACGAGCGGGGATTATCAAAACTCTGCACCTGTGCCAGGGTGAATATCCCACCGTTACCGCAGAAAACCACATCGTTCAGAACGGGCGATATGGTGTGCGGTTCAACTACGGAAGTACCCTCCCGTATATCGTAGAAGACAAAATCCGTTGGCGTTTCCCCTATAAGGAGCGAAACTGAACACGGCTGAGGGTTGCTGAGGTTGCTGAGGTTGGCCTTGAATACGGCAAGGTTCCCATCAACCTGCACGATACCGCTGATGTTCGCCCCGTCGTTCTTGCGGACATTTATGATCCCGCCGTCGGCACCCTCTCCCCCGCCCCAGTCACCACCGTCATAGGAACCGGAATAATACAGGGAAGATTCCGTATCGCTTGCCACGAACAACCTGTCCCGCCTGACCTGCAGATACCTCGCTGCGGGTGGGACGTCATTCGTCCCCGTGTTGGTGCAGTCCGACAGGGTGGTTCCGTTATAAGACTGCAATATCCCGCCGGAAGCGACATAGGTAGCCCCGTTGAAGTCAAGCATATGTACCTTCGTCAGTGTCCCCGATAGCGTCCCTATCTCCGTCACGCCGTTGGAGGCGTACTTGTACAGTTTCGTTCCGCTTGCGACAAGGGTCTCACTGTTGGCGGGGCTGTAGTATATCCCCTTGATGGCACCCCCCGTGTTGGACTCGGTGGTAAGTTTGGTCAGTCCCGGACGGGATTCGAAATTGCCCTCCGGCGAAAGCCAGAAGTTTAGCCCCTCTGCCATCTCTGCATCGTCTATCTGCGTTACGGGGAGGGAACTATTGATGCCCTTTACCGGAAGGGGCAAGGAGGCACTTCTGACAGACATATCAATAGTCCTCCTTGACTAATGGGATACTTGCCCCCCAATAGCCCCTCGTCGCAGAATATTCATTCTCATAGGTGAGTGAGGTCAGACGTGATATAGCCTCCTGCCTCCACTCCTTGAAGAACTCCGCTTCCCCCCTCATGTCCCAGGCGTTGCGGATTTTTGCGACCATCGAAACGCCGTCAAGGAGGAGGTCGTAAAAGTCGTAAGGCCACGCAAAGGTAGACGTGGACTCAAGTGCGGTGGGTTCCGCTATGTAGATGAGCCTGTAGTCGTACACGGCATCTGGTATCGGGTACAACCTGACCTGCGTGAATCCTGAAGGCCAGAATGAGACAGGCTGTCCCTCGCCGCTAAAGTCATAAATATCACGGGGATTTACAACCTTCAGGTTCACCTCGTTAACCTGCACGACAAC
>Ga0208198_1003095_pt1 | contig 11771 bp, 7 predicted proteins | sample AD_JPNTR2_MetaG_FD_184446 | JGI IMG/M metagenome (GOLD analysis project Ga0208198, IMG submission 184446) | Active sludge microbial communities of municipal wastewater-treating anaerobic digesters from Japan - AD_JPNTR2_MetaG (SPAdes) (version 2) | ecosystem: Engineered > Bioreactor > Anaerobic >... | reverse complement strand
CTCCAGACAACATTGCAGTAATCGCACCAAATTCTGCGATAGCCTCCAGGGTGATGGAAGAATTCGATGATGCCCTCATTCCCTACAGATCCAGTGGAAAATATCAATTGGTAGAAAGCCAAATTGTGAAGATACTCCTCCAGCCTATGCAGGCAATTGAAGATGATTTCAACAGCGAGGACTTACTCGCAATCATAGAATCGCCACTCGTCCCAGAACGCACATTAACGATGGACGAGGTGGAGGATTTCTTCAGAAGATATGGATACTTCTCCATCAGAGTTAACCAATCTAAAATAAAAGATGAATCAACAAGGTATCAGTTGTTTTTAGAACAACTAGTGAGAGACATAGAAGATTTGGAACGTAGAAAAACTGAAGAATTGATAGAAGACGATGTCTATTTGTCAAGCATAGAACAATTGGAAAAGCTAAAGAGCTTCAAGATGATCATGGATCAGCTCTTTGGCATTTTAGATGACATCATCGAAAGTCGTGCGAAAAAGGTGAGCTTCTTCGATTGGTACAGAAATTTCGTAAAAAGGGCAGTACAAAACTTCAGAGGCATATTCGAACTTGGCAGCCAATCAGAGCAAGGGCGGGAAAGCCAGTATCTGAATAAAAGCTCGATCGTTTCAAAGAGCATAGGTAAAGAACTAAACGCATTCACGAAATTCGTACAAGTGCTCAACGATTTGCAACTTTACGTTGAGAAGATAGAGCAAGCAAGTGGCAAAGAGATAAAAAATTGGTCTAATCTATTCAAAATGTTCCTCGTCTTACTCAATTCAAGTGGTTACAGAGAGACGTTCAGGTCTGCCAGTGTAGTAGATATAATGGACGTATCAACGGCAAGATTTGTGAGCAAGAAGTACAAATTCTTCATCGAATTCACCGACGATTTCTACCCATCGATCGGCAAAATCAATCCCCTCTTGTACAGAACAAGTAAGGAAAAATCACGCATATACGATTTACTTGAGGAAACTGAACGCAGGGCAATTGTCCTTTCGATGATATTCTCTGATCGTGCAGAACTGATCGTTCCAAGGGCATCTACAATAGGTGATGCGCTCGTGCCTTCAAAATATTTGGCAGAGTTTGTCAGAGGAGAACCTATCGAATATGAAACATCGGCTGGCGACATATTCAAACCGATAGACTATGAGATATACAAATTGACATTCGAGAAGCGTAATAAAGTTCAAATGAATGAATCCGACTATGTAGTCGGTGAAACCCACATAACGGAGTTCAGCCACAGCAAGATATCTGATTATCTCAAATGCCCATTATACTATTACTTTGCCGATTACATTGGCATCAGAAAGCCATTAGATAGCATTGCGAGATTCAACATAAGCAAAGGACTCATAGTCCACAGGGTGCTCAAAGCATTCTTCGGCAATACAATTCCGTTTGCATTGGATGAAAAAGAGATTTTGAACATGCTTAGAAAAGAGTATGCCTCCTTTTTCAACGATGGAATATACAAATACAATATTCCTAAGGAGATATATGTTCAGGAGCGTTTCAAAGAAATCGGACCATTGCTTTCAAATTTCATACAGTCCAGACAGTTGATAAAACTTGGTCAAAAGAGCATAACAATATCACAAAGTGGGCAGAGTGATGATGGAAAAGGTAATGACAAGAAAGCTTACTTGTGCTCGGATGAAACGATGTGCACAGAAATGGATTTCCGAATGAAATTCAAAGACTATTCACTTATAGCACGAGTCGATAGAATAGACAGACTTAGGGATAATTATGCACTGAGCGAGGGTGAACTGGAAAATGGAGAATACGAAAAAGATGATGATAAAGCTTATGCAATAATAGACTACAAACACACAACAAGCCTTGACAATAGCGCTCAAATTGAACAGCTCATGCTGTACGACTATGTCATCATGCACCACCTTGCTGATGATAAATCAGATATTGGTGAGCCACTTTATTTGAAAGAATTAAGAGACGAAAAAGCCAACGTCTTCTTGATATTGTTGGCAACTAGTTCTTCATCGAATTCTTACAATTACTTCTACGTCAAACGTCAATATTCGACAGCACCAGAGTATTTCATACCGTACAAATCAAAATCGAAAAATGCATACATCAGCATCTCGCAAAAGGAATTTGAAAATTGGCTTGAATGGCTCCTTGACAGGATCTCGAAGGAAGGAAAATTCATCCCCGTTTATCTAAGGGAAGAAACTGCATCGTTCATAAACCAGGTAACAGCACAGATTGGAGAAATAGATTTATTCGTCCCGAAAAGTTCAAAAGAACCAAGAAAATGTAGAGCTTACAACAGTTCATGCCCATACGAACCGCTATGTTTAGCGGCTGAAATGTATGGACTTAAGTTGACTGATGCTCAAAATAGACGTGGAAAATAACGACAAAAACATCGATTACTGTTCAGCCGAATTATTTTCGACTTCTTTTAGAACAAAATCGAATGTGATTTCGTCTCCAGCTTCGAGTGGGTCTGTAAAGCCCACTCTTTCTCCATTTTTCAAGAGGGTGTAAGATTTGATCCTGCGAAGGTCTATATCGAACAATCTCAGTACATCCGCAACGATGAAACCTTGTTCGTCTGGCACTTGAGTTCTAACTTTATCACCATCTCTGATTTCGTACTCCGGAGCGACAAGCTGATCGTTGACCCAAACGAGCACACCATCTTTTGTGAGAACGGTAGTCTGACCGTTTATCTTCACAAGTATACTGATTTTTTCCATCTCTGGAAGTTCCATCACCTTTGGATATTTCAGTACCAACGCATAGTTGATCTTGTCGCCAGGCTCAACGGTATTTTCATCGAATAGTTCTATCTCATCTTTGAATATCTTTACCTCACCGGCATTGATAGTCTTATACACGTTGTTCACCGAATAGGTTATGTTCACCAAATCGTTTCCCAAGAACTCCCTTATCTGCCTCACTTTAACCTTTTCATATCGAATAACATCACCATCTTTCAACTCGACGTTATTCGATACCTCGAGTCCATTGAGAATCACCTTAGGATAGTACTCTATGATTTCCTCGTTTTCCAGAGACATCAGTTGGATAGGTTTCACAACATCGTAGAGATGCACATTTGCATCCTCGCCATCGTGTGCTTCTCCCACTTCTATCACATCACCATGCTTTACAATGTCTCTTAAACTTCCTGCATTGCCATTGACGACTACAGTTGCTGGAGTTGGCATCTTACCTTTTAGAATCTGCGCCTCCCCATTCACATCTACAACGATAGACTTGCCAGGCTTTCCTAAAAGCGAGTGAATATCCATTCCCACTTGTACGAGTACTTCCCAGACCGTGTAAGAACCCTTGAACCCTATAAGCTGCACCTTCTCACCATTCACAGTTACATGTTCGAAAACCGAACCTGTGTTGTTTAGTGCGGTGTATCCAATTCCGAGTGGCGTTATGTACTCACTACCAACAATCTGACCTGTTTCATCTATGAAGTCAAGCCCATTTGCATTTTTCAAAGATACCACATCTACATCCATCCCAAGGTGCTTTGCCAAATACTCATCGAATATAGGTACTTTCGCGCCACCGCCGACGATCATAACAACCTGAGGCTTCTCACCGTTAATCTCCAATATCACCTCTGCAACCTTCTGAGTGATTGCGTTAATGATAGGTGATATCACATTTATGACATCTTCCTTCTTTATTTCCTTTTCTTTGTCCAAGATGTTCTTAACGACGAGTTTTTCTTTGAGATAGAAATTTCTCTTCACGTATTCTGCCGTGGAAAAATCGAGTAAGAAATGTTTCGTTATCGCCTCAGTAATCTCATCACCGGCAAGCGGGACCATTCCGTAAGCTACAATCGTGCCATCCTTTGCAATCGCAATATCACTTGTACCTGCACCAACATCTACGAGAGCAATGTTCAATATGCGCAAATCCTCTGGGACAGTGACGTTAACCGCTGCGATAGGCTCAAGTGTCAGATGTGTGATCGTGAGTCCAACCTTCTTTATCACGGAAAGCATCGCCTCAACAACGTGGCTTGGCAAGAACGTTGCAACAACTTTCACATAAGCATTCTCGCCTTTAAGTCCTTCAAGCTTCTTAAACCACATGCCATCTATCTCATACCTAATTACAGAATACCCAACGCAGTACATATTAGATTCAACATTTTCCATGGCCTTTGCAACCGCATCGAGTTCTAAGCGCGCGATGAAATCTTGATTTATCTCGTTACCCTCACCAATTTCCATCATCGACTCACCGATGAACGTCTTCAAAAATCTACCGGCAAGTGCTACCGCAACTCTATCCAAAACCACATTGTTTCGAGATTCCAACTCTTCCTTCACTGCTTTAACTGTCCGAGCAACCTTCTCCACATCATGAATCTGCCCATCAAGCATTGCACGATGCTCGTGTTCCTTTACAACTGCATCGTGGACAATCATCTTTCCTTCCTCATTTCCATCTACCAAGAGACCTGCTATCTTACGAGTACCTATATCGAGTGCAAATAACATTTCCATCCCCCCTGCAAAAAAACTCGAAGCTCAAAATCACGGTCAAAATTTTATCAAAATTCTGCCAAAGTCAAGAAAATCAAGAAAATCAAACATCGATGACGGTAACTCCCACACCGCCTTCATCTGGTCTGCCAAATCGATAATTCTTTATCCTTTTATCGTGCCTCAAATAATTCCATATACCCGTTGCCAACTTACCTGTTCCCTTACCGTGAATTATGTATCCAGTTGAGAAATCGGACATAAGCAACTGATCTATGAACTCATCTATCCTCTCTATCGCCTCTTCAACATTAGTCCCTCTGATATCTATCTCATTCGATTCAAGAGACGGCTTGTAGACAACAGCATCACTCTTCCCAGTTTTCTCACTTTCTGCTGCATTTACGGATTCTGTAGTCCTAATTTTAACCAACTTTTCTGGATTCACTTCCAATCTAATCCCATTAAAATCAACTAAGAACCTTTGACCCTTTTTCTCAATCACCTTGCCGATTGCCGTCCCATCGACGAGCCTCACAGAATCACCAACATCGACTCCACGTTCATCTTCCGAAACCTTTGTTTCGTAGAATACCTTCTCGATCTTCTCTTGGATTTGCTCTATATTCTTCACATCATTTGTAATTTCCTTCAAGCGCTTTTTCACCAATTGCTCATTTGATGTCTTCGTACTCTGAAGAGTCACTTGAAGATCCTTTCTTGCCTTCTGTATATCTTTGTATACCTCTCTAATCTCCTTATCAAACTCTTCTATACGCTTCACCTTGAGTAATTTATACTTCTCCTCGAATTCCTTCTTTTGACGGGCATAATCGCGCAATGTAATCTCCAATTCGCGCTTCCTTGCCTCCATCTCACTCACTTGTCTGTTCAAATTCTTTATGAGCTCTTCTATATTCACATGTTCTTCATCCAAATGCTTTTTTGCTCTCTCTAAAATATCATCACTCAAGCCATACTTCCGTGCTATTTCAAAAGCGTGAGAAGCACCTGGTATATTCATCAATATTCTGTACGTTGGAGAAAGCGTCTCGGGATCAAACTCCATCGATGCAGTAACAAGCTTATCGTGAGACATAGAGAAGAGCTTGACTGGTGTTAGATGCGTTGTTACAATGAACTTTATTCCTCTCTCGATTAATTCTTCAATGATCCCCAAGGCGATTGCACTACCTTCGTAAGGATCAGTACCAGAACCGAGTTCGTCTATCAGTACTATCGCATTCTCATTTGCATCTTCGAGTGCTCTCGATATATTCACAATGTGACCGGAAAACGTACTCAAATTCTCCAATATATCTTGGCTATCACCTATATCTATGTACACATCAAAATCTGGCAATCTTGAGCTCTCACCCGCAGTAATTGGGAAACCACTCCTTGAAAGTAACAAGAACAGTGCAACGGTCTTCAGCGAGACTGTCTTTCCACCCGTGTTCGGTCCCGTTATCACCATACCTGTCTTATCCGTTGGCAACTCTATATCTATTGGCACCACTTTTTCCGGTGGTATGAGCGGATGCCTTGCCTGAGATAACTTCAGATAACTACCAGATGGTATAATCATCGCTGCATTCTTCTCAATTACATACCTTGTACGAGCAAAGAGTGCGTCAATTCGCTTAAGCAATCTCACGTCATCTTTCAAGTCATTCAATTTATCGAAAATCTTCGATGTCAATTCTCTGAGAATTCTCGACACTTCTCTTGCTTCTTCCTCAACGAGCACCCGTAATCTATCGTTTATAGGTATAAACTCTTCCGGCTCAACATAAACGGTCGAACCAGATGAAGAGGCACCCTGAAGTATTCCCTTTACCTTTCCACGTTCATTTGCCTTCACGGGAAGGACATACCTATCGTTCCTTATCGTATAAGTCAATTCTTGCAATTTACCCTGATTGTGTGATATGTACCGTTCTATACTCTGCCTCAAATCCTTAAGTGTCTCTGCATACTCCGTTCTTATCTTCTTCAAAAGCACAGAAGCACTGTCTTTCACGTTGCCCTCTTCATCCAAAGCCTGTCGTAAAGCATTTATTATTTCATCATAATTATTGAGATCATATATGAGGTTAACTACAGAAGACTGAAAGAGCAATCCACCCTTAGTCTGCTTGAACATGCCTCTCAGAGACTTGACACCTTCAAAGAATCTCAACAGATAAAGAAATTCCGTTCCTTCAACGATTAGGCCATTCTCCACCTTTGAAAGAATTGGTCGCACGTCTATGAACGCATCAGAAGTTGGAAAACCATTTTCTCTCACAAGGTCACACAGTTCTGCAATGTAACCAAACTCCTCTTTCAAATCTACTTTACCCGGCTCCAGTTCTTCAAGGTATTCCTTTCCAAGTGCTGAATAACAAAAATACTTGTACCCATCGAGCACAAACTCATAGTCTACCTTTCGTTTAACATCCTTCAAATACTCCGAATATTCAGACATCTAACTGCCTCCTGCACCATTAACTCACCTAATTCATCTAATTCATCCAGTAACTTACCCAGTACTTTTCAATTCTACAGTTGAAGACCTACGTTCAATTCATCACTTCTCCAAGACGTATACATCACCGTATATTCTTTTTGCATCTATGTAGAACTCTACATTATGCTTCTTACTCAATACAAAGAGCACTCTTCTACCAACCCTCGGCAAATCCACGTAGCCATCCGTGAATATTACTATCCCCTCGCTCCTAAATTGCTGCTCCGCGATATCCACGGCAGGCTGAAGGTCAGTTTCCCCACCACCATATACCTGAAAATCTCTCCAATTTCCCATCTTGTACTCACCAACGAACGTCACAGACTTGTCGACTTGTATCACATTGAAAGAGAACTCCTGAGCGGCTATAGCCTCTATCTCGCTCATGAATGCGTTTATCTCCTCCTCTATGATACTACCGCTCGTGTCTATGATTACGGTCAACTTCGGTTCGTATATGTACCTCCAACCAGGTTGGTCATCGTACCTTCTATTCGGCTTCAACGGGGTTGAATACTTATCACCTCTCAGTGACATACCTGTAAACTTCCTCAGTGCAGTCTCCCAATTGATTATTGGCCTTGAAAGATTGATCTCAATATCCTGCTTCACACCGGAAGGCAATTCATTACCGAATAGATTAAACGCCTTACCGACCTTCTCTTGCGTAAGTTCAATCATCATCTCTATGGGTAAATCAGACTCCTGCTCGTGACTATCCGGCAATTTATCCCACACTGCTTCCACATCGAAACTATCATTCTTCATGAACTCATCGAGCATATACTGATGATACTCTTCCGCTGTTCTATTGAGCATATCCATCGGTGGACTGACGAAAATCATGTCGTTATCGACACCGTGCCCTTCTTGAACCAACACATTGAGCGGTACACTAAACGCATCGAGTTGTGGAATAAACTGATTTATCGCAGCATCTTTAGCTATATCCCACACCTGCTTGTCCCTCTTATCTCTTGCCTTGATGAGATAGTGCTTATTGATGAAATGCATAAGTTCATGGAGAATCAAACCCTCCACCATTTTCACATGCTTTGCAGCGATACTCACCGGATTGTACAAAAAGACAAGATCACCATTGCGAGATATCGTAAGTGATATATTCTTCACACCGGCTTCTTTGAACTGACTACCCATCAATATATATGCATAGAACGGATTCAAATTTATCAACGAATTCAGTGCCTTTTCCATCTTTTCTATCACTAAAATGCCCCCAAACATAATTTCTCTAAAAAATCCATGAATCACCAGAGTGTGAAAATCGTGAATATCTCAAACATTTATCAAAATTTTATTCCAAACCTTGCATCAAAATACACACTATTATCCCCTGTGATGAAGAATGACCTGTAGGAAAGCCACCTGAGCGAGGTGACATACCCAAAACCGATACTGTAACCCTCACCAAAATATCTTACGTTGAAATCCAATTTCGAACGAAACAACTCATCTGTTCGGAAAGTTGGTACATTAACGTTGAACGCAGGATCATAGTAAAGATAGAGTGCCGAATAGTAAGCATTCATTTGAAATTTAACTCCAACATCCTTCATGAAATACGAAGGTGATAGACTGATATAAACTCGTCCAACTTCCATAGCAGTATCAGTCTCCATATACTTCGTATCCAACGAAACAGGTATATCCAATTCAAAATTGTCTATGCGAAATAACGGACCCACCTTGAAAGAATAAGAACTCTCCCGAAAATCGTACCCTCCCGAGAATTTCAAACTCACGTAATTACCAGATGTCAGACTGAGCAGCATATCAAACTCGCTGTATGGAAATCCCAAAGTATATTCTATGATTCCCGTCTTATCCGTTATACCTATTCCATCCTTCGTGTTTATGAAAAACTCAGTAGCATATGCAGAACTCCCCATCAGCATAGTAAACATTACTAACGATATCGCTAAGTGCCTTAAAGAATTTCGAATATGCATCACACTCAACACTCCCTTAGTCGCCAAATATTCAGATCTTCATCAGTTTTTCATTAGTTGTAAACTAATTATATCACAACAAATAGGAATGAGAAAACCCCAAAGCAACGATGCTTTGGGGCTTGCTCGTATTTTTATGCCATTTAATTTTCAGATGACAATTAACCTACAAAAAAGCTCAAAATTGCCGGTATCAATAGATATATAGAGAAATATTTTAGATGCGATGAAACAGTCAAATATCTCATCAATGCAAGCGAGGCCAGTCCTGCAACCAATGCGCCACCAAAGCCTGCAAAAGCGCCAACGCTGAATGCGACACCTTTAAGTTCAAACAATCCGGCAGCCAGTACTACAGGTAAACTCATGAGGAAAGAATACTTAAACGCATCTGCCCTTGCCATACCAATCATCAATGCGCCAATCAAAGTCAGTCCGCTCCTCGACACACCCGGAAGTATCGCAACTGCTTGGAATAAACCTATAACTAAGGCATCAACGTACGTAATTTGTCCCATCGTCTTGTGACCTGAAAATTCGTCTGAGATCCACAACAACGCTGCAGTTGCCAAGAAGAATACACCAACCAGTTTTTGAGAAGAAAGCGCTTGATTAACCTGATCTTGGAAAAACACACCGATGAGCCCAGCCGGTATAGAAGAAACGATAAGCTTTAAAATCAGCTCGACAGTGCTCTTATCCCATCTAAAAAGCCCAACTACGAGTCCCACTACATCGTTCCAAAGCAAAATCAGAACTGCTAAAAAAGTGCCGAGATGCAAAAACGCAAAAAATGGTAATTCAGAAGGTAAACCCATCAACTTCGAAAAGAGTGCAAGGTGTCCCGAACTCGAAACTGGAAAAAACTCTGTAAGGCCCTGGACGATACCGAGTATGAATTCTTTCATAATTAGCGCGTTCTCCTTTCGTCTCTCTGTCTCTGCAAAGTTCACTCAAGAATTAAAAAACGATTATCTGTAGATATCGAATATGATACCATTAATCTCCCCAACCTTTTCGGCTAACACGAGCGTATCGCGTTCTGCTTGGAGCAACAACGAGGCGATGTTATCCAACTTCTCGTCTATCTCCTCTGCGATTATGTGCAATCGTGGTTGAGAGATGCTGTAATCATATTTTCCAGAAAGTTTGTACAAGTGCTTCTCTATATATTCCAGCACCTGCTTGATATGACTTTTATACTTCTTCAGAGTGTTTGGAGTTGGAGAGCGTACGAAATCGTTACCTGCTTCTACCACCTCGGTAACCATCTCTTCTATCGTCTTTCGTACGGCTTCTTCCTCAGCCTCTTCGAACATTCCAACGAAAGAAGATGAAGAAGACCCCTTTATCCCATCTTTCTTTCCTGCCTTTTTCCTCTTCACTTCTGAACTCTTGAGTTTTGGATCGTTCACTGGTGGTTCAATTCTCATACATCCACCATCTCCATCTACAATTTACTTCTCTTGCTTTCCGACTTCCCTTACCACATTCTCAGCAAGTGCCCTGAACGATAAATCGATCTCACTTTCACGATAATAAAGCGTTACAGGCTTCCCTTCATCCAATAACTCCAATGCCTTTGGGTCCATAGGTATTCTTGCGAGAACAGGAACATCAAACTCTGCGGAAAGTATATCTGCTCCGCCTTTGCCAAATGGATATATAACGTCATCTTTACATCGCATGTAAGACATATTCTCCACTATACCAAGTACCCTTTGATTCATCGTACTAACAAACGAAATTGCCCTTCTTACATCGTCGAGTGCCACTTTCTGTGGTGTCGTAACAATGATGACGCCATCTGCCTTACCAAGTGTTTGGAATAGACTCAATGCTTCATCGCCCGTTCCCGGCGGCAAATCGAAAAGCAGATAATCGAGTTTACCCCAATCCGTATCTTCCAAAAATTGCTTTATTGCTGAATGCTTCAATGGCCCTCTCCATATGATTGGTTTACCTTCCTCCACAAGCATGGAAATAGAAAGTGCCTTCAAATTCGGCAGTACCTGTGCTGGTATCATCCGCTCATCTTCACCGACAGATGGAAGCGCATTCCCACCGAGCATACGCACAACGTCAGGCCCGTGGATATCCAAATCGAGCAATCCTACATTGTAACCACTTTCCGAAAGTGCCGTGGCAAGATTAACAGAAACTGTCGTCTTACCCACTCCACCCTTACCACTCAACACAGCAACAAAGTGTTTCACATTCTCTCGAAGTACCGCTGCTTTACTATTCTCCGATGCATTGAACTCCATAAACTCATCTCCAATCTAATCACTTCTTCGTATTTTCAATCATTTCCTCGTAACTCTCTACAAGATATTTGGCAGCATCTTCAGGCGGAACAGGATTGATATAGAAACCTGAACCCCATTCGAAACCTGCAACACGTGTCAACCTTGGTATTATCTCAACATGCCAATGATAGTACTCCTTACCCTCCTCTGAGACAGGTGCGGTGTGAATCAAGAAATTGTACGGTGGATTACTTAGCACCGTGTACATCCTGTGAAGTACATCCTTCATAATGTGAGCAAACTCTTGAATTTCAGGCTCTGTAATTGTACCAAAATCGTGAGAATGCCTCTTTGGAAGCACCCAAGTTTCAAACGGGAACCTTGCCGCATATGGCTCGAACGCAATAAAATGCTCGTTCTCTTCAATTATTCTACGCGCTTCTATCTTTTCTTGATTGATCATGTCACAGAAGACGCAGCGTTCTTTGTACGAATAATAATCCTTAGCACCTTCCAACTCCTCTTGAAC
>Ga0208198_1003092_pt1 | contig 11776 bp, 8 predicted proteins | sample AD_JPNTR2_MetaG_FD_184446 | JGI IMG/M metagenome (GOLD analysis project Ga0208198, IMG submission 184446) | Active sludge microbial communities of municipal wastewater-treating anaerobic digesters from Japan - AD_JPNTR2_MetaG (SPAdes) (version 2) | ecosystem: Engineered > Bioreactor > Anaerobic >... | reverse complement strand
CCGCAATCCGACTGGTATGAACTCATTGTTCCGGGGCAGGCATGGGGTGTCGAGTACCGGTTCGACGGCGATGTCGCTGTCTCGGCGGGCAGCGGCAAGATCGGTAATTTCTGGCTTGAGGCCGGACGGCGCACCCTTCGCGTCCAGCGCTATCACTGGACGGGGTTTCAGCGTATCGAATCCTTCACCTTGCGGCCGGCGGAGAAGAAGCCCGCCAAACGGCTCCGTCTATGGATGCCGGGCGAAAACCGGATCGTGCGCACGGGAGAGGTGCTGCCGCTCCGGCTTCAGGCGGGCGGGCCGGACGGACAGCCCGGCTGGGTGACGATCCTGCTGAGCGACCCCAAGACGCAGGAGATAATCTCGCAGGCGGAGGTCGCCGTTCCGGTAGGCGAACGCCCGGCGGAACAGCCGGTCACGCTGGCCTGTCCGCGCGAGGGGCTGTTCGAACTCCGCGTGTCCGCGGACGGGAGGCGGATCGACAACCTTGATGTGCCGGTTCGGCCGGTCGTTGTGGTTGATACCCGGCCGGCGGCGCGCGGGGGCGAGCTGCGGAAAGCGCTGATTGCGGAGATCGACTGCGCGGTGGCCGCGCCCCAGTTCTCCGGGACGGGCGGTGCGAACGTGGTCCGGAGCGAGGCCGGCGTCTACCGCGAATCGGGCGATGCGGGATTCTTACGGGCCCAGCACAACAAGCAGGAGTGCGGCTGGTTCGCCTATCGGCTGGGCGTGCCGGAGGCTCAAGCGCCGTACGTGCTGGAGGCCGACTATCCGGACGACGCGTTCCGCACGTTCTGCATCGCGATTCGCGAGGCGGCTCCGGACGCATATCCCATCGCGGGCGGCGTCGACAGTGGCGAGTGCTACGCGCTGACGCGGCGGATGCAGACGCACGCGCTCCTGTTCTGGCCGCGCACCCGCGATCTGCGGGTCTTGTTTGTGACGGCGCACAACGGGCGGCGCGGCGCGGCGGTGTCGAAGATCCGCCTCTACCGCGTGGAGGGTGATCTGCCGTTGCCCAGTGTGCCGCCTCGGGGCGGGCGTTCGTTCGGCAACTGGTACGAGGAGGGCAGCAACTTCATGGCCGTTTACGGCGCACCCGACCGGAGCCCGCGCGGTTTTCTGATCGGGGCCGACCGCTGGGCGCGGTCCATCGCGTCGGTGGGCGGCGACACGCTCGTCTCCACGGTGGCGGTCTACCAGATGGCGATGTACCCGTCACGTTACAACATCGACTTCAGCGAGCCTCACTCGTTCGACGTGGTGCGGGTGTTGCTGCTGAAATGCGAGAAATACGGCCTCGGGTTCATCGGCGAGTTCCATCCCGAGTGCCGCGAGTTGGATCGGCTGGCCGATCCGACGGGGCAGATCACGCCGAAGCCCAACGGGCTCATCTCGAAAGACGGCAAGGGCGGCAAAGACTGGAGCGCAATCCCGCGCTTTCATCCGCTCCATCCCGTTGACCGGGAGTGGTACCTCGGCATGATCGGCGAGTTCGTGGACCGCTACAAGGACTCGCCCGCCTTTCGCGGCGTGAGCCTGCGCCTGATGGGGTGGGCCAACCCCGGGCTGAACAATTTCCACTCGCTCGACTGGGGATACGACGACCTAACGGTCAGCCTGTTCGAGAAGGAAACGGGGCTTTCGACGGGTGCGCGGGCGGACGATCCGAAGCGCTTCCGTGCCCGCTACGACTGGCTGATGGCGAACGCCCGTGGCGCGTGGACCGCCTGGCGGTGCCGCAAGATCATGGAGCTTCATGCAGCGATCCGTGACCGCGTCCGGCGCGCGCGTCCGGACCTCACCGTGTACCTCAACAATTTCGGATTCGGGGAAGAGGCGGGAATCGCCCCCAAACTTCTCCATGCTCTCGACGGCGTGGTGCTTGTCAATGCCGGACACGCCTATGGCCGCCGGGCCTACACCTATGAGGGTCCGCTGGCCGATTCGAAAAGACGCGATAAACTGCTTGATCCGGCGGCGCTGCTCGCGCTCCGCAACACGGAGGGGAAGACGGCCTTCCTGTTCGGCGCGGGATACTTCGAGGCCACGGAGCGTGTCGTGCCGCCCGCGTCGCTCGGCTTTCCGGAGGACACCAAACGGACTTGGATGAGCGGCGTCGTGAATCCTGCCGGGAGGCATTATCTGGAGCGTTACGCGCTGGCGTTGGCCGAAGCGGACGCCCAGTACCTTTCGGATGGCGGCAACGCCTACACGCTGGGGCAGCCGCTGCTGACGGACTTCTTGCGCGAATACCGTGCGCTGCCGGCGTTGCCGTTCCGGCCTCGCGAGGACGGGCGTGACCCGGTGGCGGTGTGGGAACTGCCGGGGCAGGAGCGGTTTCTGTTCTATGCGGTGAACCGGGAACGCTTCCCCGTTCCCGTCGCGATCCGCTTGACCGGGACAAGCGAGGTGCGTCGGTTCTCTTCCGCGAAGCCGCAGCGCCTTGAGGACGGGGTGCTCCGGCTGACCCTGCAACCCTATGAGCTGGCGGCCTTCGAGGCCGGGGGCGGTGCGGCGCTCGCGGGCGTGACCGAACAGGTGCCGCCGGAGGAGTTGGCGCGTGCGGAGAAACAGACGGCGTGGATGGAGGCTCTGGCGGTCGAGGCGCGGGCCGACCGTGTGGGCGGCCAGCTTTCGGAGGCGCAGGCCGCGCAGGTCGTCGAAGCGGCCGCAGCATCCCGTGCCGCACTGGCCTGCAGGCACGTGTGGCAGGCGCGGACACTGCTTGAGCGGTCGGGCCTGATTCAGGTCTACCGCATCCTCAAGCGCTTCCCGCCCGCGCTCTACGACATGGGGGACGAGTCGGCGGGCGTCCGTTGACGTACCCTAAAAAGAGCAGTTGAACTTTCAACTGCCCTTTGGTTTCTGGTTTTCAGGGTTTCAAGGTTTCAGGGTTTCATCCAAATCGGGGTCAGGATCGCTATCGCTATCGGGATCGGGATCGCTATCGGGATCGTCGACCCGCGACATTCGACCCGCGACGATCGACAGGGACGCCCGCGTTTCCGACACCGCAGGTCGCCCGTCGCGGGTCGCGGGTCGACATAAGGTCTGACGGGAGAAGCGGGCGTCCCTACCGGTTGGCGGGCGCACCGCAAAACCCAATGTTTACGGGGCTTTGCTAGAATCCTGCCCGCTCAACTGCTCCTTTTAGTTTCAAACTTCTCGCACGAAGGGCGCGAAGGTTTTTTGGGGCATGGCCCGGGGGATTTTATGACATGGCCGTCACCACAGCAACAGCCGCGTCGAAAAGAGGCCGTGCAAATCCACCCCTTGCGCCATGGCCTGGAGCACCGCCCCGCCGTTAAGGGCCTCCCATCCGAGCACCCGCCCCGAACCGTCCGTGACAATGCCTTCGGCGCGCTCGCACTGCGAGACCACGGCGGCGCGGATTGCGGCAACCGCGGTCAGCGAGATGATGATTGCCATGTTTCTGCTCTTCATTCTTTGTCTCCTCTCCTATTGGGAAACGGGGGTTCGCGTGGTCATGTCGTGGCTGACGCATTCACTCCCGCTTCGGATCGACGATGTCGCCGATGATCCGCAGACAATCGGGGTCGGTCTCGAGAACCTTGACGCGGTTGAGGAAGTGCGAATACCGCAGCGACTCCCGCGACGGGCGGTCGATGGAGCGGGTTACCCTGTCGTATGTTTCCAACGTTTTAGATCCGGATCTGACGTACCACGCCTTCCTCTCTTCAAGGGGAAAACTCTTGACCACGGTCTCCGCGAGAAGCGTCATCGGCACGGGGGAGGCCATCACGTAGGCGCGGAACGTGGCCTCGCGGTAATGGTTGGTCGGCGCGAGCAGGGCCTGGTGCAGGATGTTGGTGATCTCCGGCGAATCCCCGCTCCGCCAGAGGGTGCCGAGAAGCTCCGCGACATATGCCGGCGTCCCTTCGGACGTCCGCGCGAGCGGCGTGTCCCGCGACAGGAGTTCTGCCCCGATCAGGCCGACCATCCCCCCGTCCCTGCCGTGCGCCAGCCCCGCGTTGACGGATTGCAGCGAATCGTCCGCCTCGTGCCACGGCCGCGACGACGGGGCGACCCGGGCGATGAACCGTGCGGCCCCATTAGGCGCGGCGCGCCTCTCCCCTGCCTCCTTCCCACCGCCCGGCGCTGGCGTCGGGAAAGCCTCCCGTCCGGGATCGAAGGGACTCCCGATGACCCGCAGACACTCGGAGTCTGTTTCAAGGGCCTTGACGCAGTTAAGGAAGTGCGAATACCGTAGCACCTCGCGAGACGGGCGGTCGATGAGGCAGTCCTCCCAAGAGTCCCCGTACAGGGCCTTCTCTGCGGCCGCGGCGTACCACGCCTTCCGCTGTCCTGCGGGGAACTCCTTGACCACCGTTTCCGCAAGAAAAGTCATCGGCACGGGCGAGGCCATGATGTAGGCGTGCAGGATGATGTCGCGGTAGAGGTTGGTCTTAATGGGATCAGGTTCGGATACCTTTATGACCCCATCCACACGCACAACAAGGCCGTAATTGAGATTGGTTTGAAAGAGCAGGGACTGATGCAGGATGTTCGTGATCTCCGGCGAATCCCCGCTCCGATAAAGCGTTTCAGAAATTTCTGTAATCCAAGGTGCGATACACCTATGAGTCCATGCAAACACAAATGATTCTTTCATCAATCCGTCCTTTATGTTCCGAATCATTGCATCCGGTTTTCCCCCCCACCAACCGGCGTTCAGTGACACCAGCGAGTCGTCTGGCTCATACCACGGCCTTGTCGTCGGCGCGACTCGATCAATATATTGCGCGGATTGGGTTGGATATATGATTTCGCTACCGGGACAGGCATACACCCATGCAACCGCTATCCCAAAAACCATGCGTTTAACTCTTTTCATTGTATCCTCCATTAGTCGTCGTGCTTGGGGAAGCGATTCATTCCCTGCGCCCCGACCGGGACAGGGCCGAACTCCCCTTTCTTGTCATACCCTTTGATTGGGCCAGTCGGGATGTCATTGCCGCCGGATGTGTACCCGAACATCAGGCACCGCCTGATCACCGTCGCCAGCGGCAACCCGCGCGGATAGTATTCCTGCGGCCCCGGCCCGTTGTTCCAGTTGGCAGGCGACAAATGATCCCGCGAAAGCGACATCGTCATTTTTGCTTTTCTCTTTGTGAACTGTTATCGATCTTTTGTAGCACCTCTCGGAAATAAGACCCGATAGCATTCTGGTCACCCTGATCCGCAAATCTTGCGGCAAGTTTTCTACGGTTCTCCGAATTTTCCCAATTCGGCAAAATATTCAAAAGTTTTACGTCAAGCATATGACAAATAAAAGCATTTGGCTCTCTTCCTATTGAAGTTTGTAGAAATGACACGATTTCATTCTGAATATCTGTCCTTTCGCTTTCCCGAGAACCGGCTAATTCGGCGAGTTTCTTGTAGCAACCGTTACGCTCAAGTGCAGTAAAATTGGTTTTGTCGTCAATCACACGCCGAGCAGCATTCAGAGTGGCTTGGGGTGAGGCAATCCGAAGAAACCCTAAAAGGCTCGCATAACGATTCGGGTTCCATTCAGAAAATGCCGCATCAAGCAAGACTCCTTCTGTGCCGAACCCTCGGCTTAGACTGAGGGCTGTGATCAGGCTATACAAATTTAACCGTCCGCGCTCATCAGTTTCTTTTTTTCGTAAAGTTTCCCGAAGTGCATCCGCCATCAAACGGACAGCTTCGGGTTCAGTCATGTTGTGGTCTTGGGCGAACCGCATGATGTTTAAGCTTTGGTGTAACTCTTGTTCTTCTATAGAAATCTCATCGGTGCCACAAAAATAAACATCGCAAAGTTCGGAAATGACAGTTGTCAAAGACGGCTTTGAAGGAAGGCCGATTTCAGCAAGAACGGCACGGAAATACCCCCCCGCATCTCCCTCGACTTTGACATGTCGGACGGCAACATGTTTCCGGGCATTCCGCCCTGCCCAACCACTGGCATTTTCGACCAGCCCTTTGTCGAGTAAAGCGGCCAGATATCCATCTGTCTCTGCTATAGCGCAATCCTGTAACAATGAATCCGCCTGTGCCACCAGCCGAGTCCCTTTATCTCTACGGAAATCGAAGTGTTCCAATGCCGTGACATAACATGTTTTCCGTTCAATGTACGGAAGAGTGCTCACGACTTGCCTCCCTAAGCTTCTTTCATTCGGCACGGAAAAGTATGGGCGAATGAAGAATGCTATTGGCCGATAAGGACTTTGCGGTGCAAATAGAATCCGATCTATTTCGTTTGTTATGGGTAATCCTTTACGGCATCCCAGCCAGTCCAACACACGGGCGACCCTAGAATCATCGCCTTCAGACGAACCGTTTTCCTTCTCTGGAAACGGTTTGAACAGTATTTCCAGTCCAACATCGAGATGGGTTGTGTTTGTCTGAGCATTCGCCTCAGTAGAAACGAGTGCCAAACCAATCATAGTGAAAGTCGCTAAAATGCTAGTGAGTGTCATTATTGCTCCTCAGTTGATTAGTCATGGGATGGGGTACGGTTCATACTCTGCACTCCGGTTACGATGTTGGCAAGAACCTTCTCTTTGTTCAACCCGTACACCGAGCCAGTTGGAATGTCTTTGCCCCCCGCCGTGGTACCATACATGAGGAGTCGCACAATCAGCGTGGCTTGTTGTAGCCCGCGCGGGTAGTACTCCTGCGGCCCCGGCCCGTTGTTCCAGTCTCGCATTCACTCCCGCTTCGGATCGACGGGGTTCCCGATAATCCGCAGGCACTCGGGGTCGCTCTCCAGCGGCTTCACGGTGTACAGGAAGTGCGCGAAGCGCAAGGCCTCGCGGGAAGGCCGATCGATAAATCTATTCCAAGGAGAAGTTGGATCGAAAGATCGGCGGCGTGCTTCTCCGTACCACAGTTTGCGCTGTTCAACGGGTATCCGTTTGACAATCGTTTCCGCGAGAAACGTCATCGGCACGGGTGCCGCCTTAACATAGGCGAAGAAAGTGGCGTCTCGCGAATGATTGTTTGTTACGACAAGAGCCTGATGTAAAATGTTTGTGATTACTTGACTGTTTCCACTCCGACACAGCGCCTCCAGTATATTCGGCACTGCGACCTTACAGTACTCTCTATCCCACGTAATCATAGGGTTTTTCCCAATTAACCCTTCGCCCATAATTTGAATCATTCTATCAGCCGCGCCAAGACACAACCCCGCATTCACTGATTTAAGGGAATCATCAGCTTCATACCAAGGGCGTGTTGTCGGTGCGACTAGTTTTATGTATGCGGCAGGAATATCAGGAGAAAGGGCATCGTCATCTATCTCCGCAGTTAAGGCAGTTCTGCTGACAGTCATCAGCAAGAAAATGAATACGTTTCTTTTCATTTTTGTTTCCTCATTGGTTATGAGCCGGTGTACGGTCCATCTCCTGAACTCCCACCGTTACAAGGCCGAACGTGCCTTGCTTGTCGAGTCCATACACAGGTCCGGCGGGAATATCCGTCCCGCCGGCGGCCGCACCGAACATCAGAAGTCTTCTGATCAGCGTGGTGTGCGGCAACCCGCGCCCATAGTACTCCTGCGGCCCCGGTCCGTTGTTCCAGTCGGCAGGCGACAAATGACTCTTTGAAAGCGGCATCGTCATCCTCGGCAGGCGCGGCCCGACGCTCACGGGGCCCCGGACGGTTCCCCGATCTCTTTCAGGAGGTTCCTGAAGCCAATCACGACGGGGTTTTCCGGCGTCTGGACGGCGATCCGGGCCGCCAGCCGCCTGCGGCCTTCGCTCCGCGCCCAGCCGGGATCGGCTTTCAGCAGCAGGCCGTCGACCTCGGCAGCTATGCTCTGCCCTTCATCTCGTGACGCGACTTCCCGCAGGAACACCACCACCTCTTTCTGCACCCCAATGTTCAATTCTTTTCCTTCGGTTGCCAGTCCCGTGAGTTTCCGATAACACCACATACGCTCATACTCTGAAAACATCTCTTGCTTTTCCAAAAGACGGCGGGCGGTCTTCAAAGCGGCACCAGAATCGATATGAAGGAAAAGACCGTCAAGAGTGCAGAGCCGATCCGGATTCCATTCGGCAAACAAAGCTTCATACAACATGTTTGTGGATGAGGCTTCCCCACTCCTGTAAATGGCACAAAGGACATGACTCACATTCTCTTTCCCCTCGGGGGTGGCCTTCTTTTCTTTTAACAGGTCGAGCGCCAAATGTTCCAGATGGCGAAGCGTTTCAGGAGCGGTTAGCCCAAAATCGAGCGCGAAACGGCGGTTACGATAATGCTGTAGTTTATTGTTTTGCTCTTCCGTCAACCCGTTGGGTTCGAACGAACGGTCAATCAGATGTTCCCATATGTCTTGTGACGTGAATGCGCGGGGTTCGCCTATTTCGACTGTCACACTCCTGAAGTATTGTCCTGCGGCATTTCCTGTGTTCGCATAGCGGTGTGCAATTCTTTTACGCAAATTCCGTGATTTCCACCCGTTATGTCGCGAAGCAAGTTCTTTGTCTATCGCGCTGGCAAGCAGCGGATCCGTTTCCACCGCCGCGCATTCCTCCAACACCGCAGTGACTTCTAACTCTCTCCTGTTAACCATTCCCTTTCTTGTGTCCACTATAAACGGGAAGGCCGCAACGTAACATAATTCGCGTTCCGAAGATGGCAATCTCCGCACAATCTGTTCGGCCAACGTTCTGTGGTCGACCCCGCAAAAACCTGTACGTGCACAAAACACCATTCCTCGCCATGGATTCGTTTCCGCAAACAATAAACGATCCAGTAGATTTGTTATGGAGCTGTCGCCGCTCTTTAACACCGCGTCGACCAAGCGGGCCACCGTGTTGGAGTCACCACCATTCGGGCTTAAAATTTCCTCCTCCAACAAGCGTCCCAGTATGCGGACCGCATCTCCCGGTTCCAGTCCGTTCGCCTTTTCGAACGCCGCATTGTATGCGCGTCTCGACGGATCCGGTTCCAGCCAAAACGAAGGCTCGGTTGGAGCAGGAATACAGCGGAGTATTTCCGTTTTTTGCATATCCGTCAGATCATCGATTGCGCACACGGCAAACGGCAAAAAAAACAACGTCATAGATAATAAAAGGTTTCCCTTGTTCATGAATATTCTCCTTTTTTACAGTGCGTGATCATTGATGCATCGGATTCCGGTTCAGGTTTCCAACCCCCACCGGATGGTTGTTTATCGAATAGTTTCTCTTTACACCGTACACCGGTCCGGCGGTCAGGTCACTCCCTCCGCCCGTGTATCCATACATCAGCAACCGCTTGACCAACAAGGATTGCTGCAGTCCCCGTTCGTAATACTCTTCCGGCCCCGGTCCGTTGTTCCAATCCAGCGGCAGACGCGCTTGTGAAACCGTCCCTTCGATTTTTACCTGTGAAGATTCAGGATGGACATCATAGATATCCGGCAACCCGCAACAGTGCCCCAGTTCATGCGCGAACGTTCGCGAAGATATTCCACTCGTGACAAGCATACCGTTAGTCCCGTTTGCCGCAGGGACATTTCCTCTGAACGTAATTCTTGGCACGAAATAGACCTCCAGCCCGCCTGTGCCGGACATGGCGTTGAGTATCTCTTGTTGCGTAGGTTCGATAACGGAGTTTGAGTGCCAAATCGAATTGGTGACGTAAGACACCGAGGCAAGGGAAAAGCTCATTCCCGCCTGCCTCCAAATCTGGTTGGCGCCGCTGATCAGGCCGGGGATGTCGGACGCCGACCCGGCGTGGTTGCCGTTGTTATCGCAAATGAACATGAAATGCACGGGGACGGGGGGCTCCGGCGCGTACACCGTCAGGTTGTACTTCGGCGGTCCCGCGCCCCACAGGTGGTCGATGTTCGCGGAGACCGTGTCCGTGCCGGGGCTGGCCCCGGAGATGGTCTGCTCGATGAGGAGGGCGCCTGTCGTGTTCGCCCCGAGCGCGACCGCGCCGGAACGAGTGCTCCAGTGGATGTGCGCCGGATCCACGCCGTCCGCGCGCAGGTAAAGGACCGCCGTGTCGCCGACAAAGAGCCCGCACGGGTTGATGTGGGGCTCCGAGGGGCTGACGGAGTAAGTATAGACCGGCTCGGCAACCAGGGAGACGGTCCCGAACCGGACGGTGGCGGTGACGGTCTGGCGGTTGCAGATCCGGACCTTCGCGGTGATGAGCGACTGCCCGGGCACGCCCTTCGGCAGGACGGCGACCGGGCCCGCGTTCTCGACACGGGTCTTCTCCACGCCGCCTTCGAGGAAGCGCGCGTTGCCGACGATCTCCCAGGAAAGCACCCGGTCGCAGGGCGGCCCGTGCCACGCGAACGGCACGGCGTTGGTGGCGTGCGCGAGCGCGTAGGTGAGTTCCGCCGGGGCGGTGCCGCTCTCCGAGTGCGCGATGAACCTCTGCCCGTCCCAGCCGGAGTGCGCCTCCGGGTCGTCGACGCTGCAGGAGTAGATTTCGCGCGAGACGGTCCGGTCGCCGATTTGGCAGGAGAGGGTGCCGAGCGAAACAGCCGAGGCGCCGGACCCGCAGTCTATGAAGGATTCGTCGAACACCACGGTCACCGAAAGCGCCCCCGCCGACGGGGAGACGTGCCCGGAGCTGAACGACCAGGAGGGCCAGCCCGGAAGCGGCCTGTCTCCGGGATGGCTGCGGACCGCCGCGCCGAACGAACAGCCCGCGTAGACCGGGCAGCAGAGCGTGTACGGCGCGTCGAGCTCGATCCCGGCGAGCGTGACCGTCCCCGCCGGGATGCCGCCGCCGCCCCCGCCGCTTCCGCCGCCCCCGCCGCCTCCGCCGCCCCCGCCCGGCGGCAGGGGGAAGGCGACCGGGAAGGTGACCGTGAAGCCGGAGCCGGAGGATTGCGCCGATCCGGGCGCGGCGTTCGTGAAGCCGGAGACGACGGTCGCGCCGTTGAGCCACAGGGTCACCGTGCCCTCGCAGGCGTTGGTGTCGCCCGGGTCGAGGTCCGTGACGGCGACCGTATGGCTTTCCCCGGCGGCGAGCGCGTACGACCGCCCCGGAACGCCCGAGTGCAGGATGTGGCCGATGGCGACGCCCGCGCGCCGCGCGGCCCGGACGCCGTCCACGCGCACGGAGACCGCGCCGGTGCCGTACGTCGCCCAGTCGGGCGGGTCGAGCGCGGGGTCGACGCCCTCGCCCGCCTCCTCGCCGTCCTCCCGCCCGTCGCCGTTGGTGTCGGGGTTTGCCGGGTCGCAGCCCAGCGCCATCTCGTGGAAATTGTCCAGCCCGTCGCCGTCCGCGTCCTCCCCGTCGTCCGGGAGCCACGGGCAGAGGAAAGGCCGGCGCGCCGCCTCCCACGCGTCGGGCATGCCGTCCCCGTCCGTGTCCCGGCGGCGCGGGTGGGTGCGGTTCAGGAACTCTTCCAGCGCGGTCAGCCCGTCGCGGTCCAGGTCGCCTGCGGCGTCGGAGGGGTCGAGCGGGTCGAGCCCGAAGGCGCGCTCCCACGCGTCGGGCATGCCGTCGCCGTCCGCGTCCGTCCCGTCGCGCCCCTCGGCGATCCACCAGCAGTTGGTGCCGTCCGCCAGCGTCGGGAGCGCGGGCGCGGGCGCGCCCGCGGGCATGGGGGCGGCGCCGCCGGACGCTTGGCCCGTCTGGCCCGGCGCGGCGGCGGCCGGGGTTCCCGCCGCCTGCCCTTCCGGCGCGGGCGGCTGCTGCTGCGCGGGCGCGGCGGGGCTGTTCGTCCCGCCGCCGCCGTTTTCGGGCTTTGTGCAGCGCCCGTCCCACACGCAGGCCAGCAGCAGGCCCGCCATGACGGCCCGCAACGCGGGCGGACAAGACGCCCACGTCC
>Ga0208198_1003088_pt1 | contig 11785 bp, 9 predicted proteins | sample AD_JPNTR2_MetaG_FD_184446 | JGI IMG/M metagenome (GOLD analysis project Ga0208198, IMG submission 184446) | Active sludge microbial communities of municipal wastewater-treating anaerobic digesters from Japan - AD_JPNTR2_MetaG (SPAdes) (version 2) | ecosystem: Engineered > Bioreactor > Anaerobic >... | reverse complement strand
CACAAGGCATTTTAGGTTTGGGTTGTCAATTTACATATACTACTCCCTGATTAATATATGTGTTAGGACTGTGTTACTTTCTTTACTGCCATATATACTAGTAGCGATGTAATACTTTATCAAAGAAATACTCTATTCTGTAATAATTCGTATTGCTTTTCGCTACTAGTATATTGACAGCTTACTAATAAGACTTATCCAAACAGATGGAATAGCCCTATTAGTTTTATAGTAAGGGGGAAGACAGTATTATCTTACCCTTACTATATCTTCTTTCTTATACCTTATATCTAGTATTAATAATATATATAATATATATAATACTAGATATTTGAGGACTCTTCTATAAAACATATAGAAAATAGAAAAAACTTTAGGCGTTATTCGCCCAAAGTTTCTTCTAGATTCTCGAGACTAGAGACCAATTTCTCTAAGTCTTTTCCGTAATCTGCTGGAAGACAGACATCACTGTCTTGCAATGCACTTAACATCGCCACCCAGCTTTCTAACTGAACAGCGATAGCGTTGTCTAACGCCGCTTTGGCTTGTTCCAACGCCGATGACCGCCGCCCGTTAAAATAATCGTATCTAGGTTGGCTATTGCGAGGATTACTCGCAATACTTACAACCCGTTCATTTAGACGGCGAAGAATAGGATATACCCGTAGAATTTCTACAAAGACACGAACGTCACCTGTGACTTCAAAGACACGTCTGTGACTTTCGTGCCAGACGGCGATGAATTCGCCAGGTTTACGGCTGGCGAATGAAGCGTTCACTGTCCACTGAAGGATTTCTCTAATACTTTCCATATAAATCTCCTTGTTTAAAATTTGAAATATCAAAAGAACAAAAAAAAAGAATTACTTTCCATAAGAAAATTGCTATTGCAATTCCCCGAACGAAGTGAGGTGGGGTGTGATGGTTAGTCACGCTACAAAATAGCATAGTTTTTGAAAGTTTTCTGGATATATAATCTAGGTTTAATGTGAAAAAACTGCGATTAGATGAAGGAAAATGGCGAAAATGGGGGAAAAACCTCTATGAATGCAAAAAATTAGTGATTATTTATAGTTATTTTGCGTTAATTAGGGTATTGATTACCAATTGAGAGCCAAATTTTCTCGATAGTAAATGAAAAGTAATGGGTTTTAAAATCGTTTAGAGCGTTCAAAATTGGTATATGTGGATAATTTTACCAATTAACAAAGAAAATCGCTCCTAGTTAATTCCAGCCCGATTACTTTTTATTCTTTTGATTAGTTTGGTAGTCAATTTGGCACTTGACTAGTTGTAGATGGTGATAGGAGGGTATTAGACATACACTCGGCAAGGGTGTGGGATACAATGTATGACAGGTATCGTAGGATTGGCAAGATACCGATGGATGACGCATTTATTCACGAAGATTTCAAACCTTGCTGTCCCTGTCAGCCCAGTATTGAGCATACAGGTTCAATGCTTACCATAATTCACAGGCAAGTAATTCCTTTATCGGATATAAGTGAAGAGTTAATTATCACAATGTCAAAAAGCGTGTGATAAAATAACTGAATAACACAGAGAAAAGAACTAATTAGGGTAAGATAAGTCCAACTTATTCTTGCAGGTAAGACTAAGTTACAATAAGGTTATTGTAACAAGTGTCATTAGTAGATATATTATTTTCGTTATTTGTTATTAAGGGAAAGAATGCGATTAGAAAAGTACAAAGATAAATATTATCAATTATATACGGTGGAAGAAGCCCATAATTCTGGTATAGCGTACAAGAAAGATTGGCGTAACGCTGAAGAGGGTAATTATGTATTGACAGATGACAATATGGTAGTGCCTGTCTTAAAGATAAAGCGTATAGGTAAAGACAGGGCAATACAGACTCCCACTGGGTTATTTAACATAGATAGAGCAAACACGAAGTTGGACACTAAGCATAGGGCTAACAAAACATCTTTTACCAGCAAGCCTCCTTCTCAAGTAATTAGGGATAGGAAAAATGCTAACAATAGAGAGATAATGTTTGTAAAGTATTTTATTGAGACTGGAGATAGGGTAGAAGCATACTTACGTGCATTTAAGACACGAAACATAGAGATAGCAAAGATTCAAGGTGCTAACTTATTAAAACAAAAGAGGATAGTGAATATGATAATTGACGAAGTCAAATTGGCTTGTAAAAATTTGGGTGTTAATTATGAGTATGTTATTAAGGGCTTCAAAGAGATTTACGAGGATACAGGACAGAAGGGTGCTGATAGGTTAAGAGCCTTAGAGAACTTAGGCAATATCATTAACGCTACTGATAAGGCAAATGTTTTGAGTGGTAATGAGGGATATACAGGTGGAAGACTATCAGGTGGAGAAGAAAGGAAGGGAATACCAAATATGGCAGAGATTCCTGCTGAAGAGATTGAGAATATTCTGGATGATGTTCCAGAAGAAGAAATAATAGAAAGTGGATTATAAAAAAAGGAGAAACTTTATGTCACAAAAACCAGACAAATTGCCCAATATTGTCACAGGTATTAGTGAGGTTCAAGAACTAACTAACATTCTAAAGGGCATTGGAGTTGATTACACTAGTAGGCTTAATACCCTACTATCGTCCTTGAATACTATTGCCATTTTGGCTAATAGTGAAGAGGCTCGTAGAAAACTCAACGTCCCGATAGAAGCCGTAGATAGGTTAGTTGAGGACACGTTGAATCGGGCGACGGTATGCTATTACATAGTTTCGCTAGTAACAAGCATACTACAATCTCCAGATACTTTGGAGAAATCATTAACTACCCTTAAGAGTGCTGTGAGAGCGGGATATTTTATTGATGCTAAAGAAGAGTTGCGAAAAGAACCTGACGAACAGGTTGAGAATCTAGGTTGTCAACCCGAAGCCGATGAAGAGCAACCTGAAGTTGATGCAAATCAGCCTGGTGATATTGATGCAAATCAACCCGAAGTCGTAGGGCAAGCAACTGATAAAAAACAATAAGTAAAAGGAGAAAAAGATGTTTGGTAAAAAGAAAAGACGTTTAAGAGAAGAGACTGTGAATTTTATTCTAGACTCCATTCTTAAATTGTCTGAATCGGTTTTGGAATTAACCTTGCTTATAAGGCGTAACAGAGAAATTGCGCAGAATGAAAGCAACATCCAAACGGTTACTATTAGTAGGATGTGGGATGTGATTGAGGATATTAAAAAGACCATTGCAGAAAAGGAGGTTTCTGAAAATGAACAACTTTTTAATTCCAGTCCGAGAAAACCTCGTACGCCAGCAAATAAGAAATGTGCTGGTGCTGGTGCGTGTAGTGAACCAACTCCGAGAAAGTCCAACCTAAAGGTGGGTAGGAATACTAACCAACTTATGGGTGGCGGAATAAAGGCATAACAAGAATGGGCGGATATAGGTTTCCAAAAGATAAAGAAGAATTTTTATTGCGAGAGGCATATAATAATCTTATTGTCTTTGGTAAACTATTTCTGCCAGGTGACTTTCTAAAAAGTGAGACACCAGCATTTCACTATGTTGTAGCTAAAGGCTTATTGGAAAAATCTACAAAACCACTTGCTATTATTATTCCAAGAGGTCACGGCAAAACAACGCTGGTACGTGCCAAGATACTGCACGATATATGTTATTGTAAGAAAGCAAAGGAATGGGGGTTGTCTGACGATGACGACCCCCTCTTTTATGGGTGGGTTTCATCTACTCAAAGAAAGTCTATGAATAATATCAAATACATTAGGTTGCACGCTGAAAGCAATCTGATTATGAGATATTATTTTGGTGATTTATCGGGTAGGGATAAGAGAGGATTTGTATGGGGAAGAGAGGATTTAGAGTTTTCAAATCGGTGTAGTTTAGTATCCCGTTCTAACTTATCAAGCTTGCGTGGTGAGAATGCCGCAGACGTAAGTGCTGGGGCTATTCGTTATTCGGGAGTTTTCCTTGATGATACCGAGAACGAAGCCAACACTCGGACGGCTTCGGCTCGTGAGAACCTTGCCCTAACAATAATGGATGGAATCTTCCCATCAGTTGACGTTCACAAAGGACGTGTTTATTTTGTAGGAACTCCCGTACACTACGCATCCTTCTGCCAGAAGATACTGGATTCGTATTATAAGCACAAAGAAGAAGGCACGCTTGATAAATTTATGTGGGAGGTTATTACCTTTAAAGCCACGCAACCCAAAGCACCTGGCGGTGTTTTGTGGAATAGTTATATCCCACGTAGCGTATTGGATAGAATCAAACTTACTTATGCACAATCACCACGAGGTATAGCAGGTTACTATCAGGAATATGAATTAGAGATTCAGAATGCTGAATTTGCGCTTTGGAATCGTAATCACTTACGTTACTGGGATGGATACTTTACTATCGAGGATGGGGTAAAGTATATTGTAAAGGATGGAGAGCATATCCTTGTTAATACCTTTATAGGTTGTGACCCTGCTACTGACATAAAGTCAAAGGCATCCAATTATTCTGTTATTATGGCAATTGCTATTGACAAAGATAACAACGGGTATGTCTTAGAATATGTTAGGAAGCGGTATATTCCTTCATTGGCTATCAGAAATGCTAATGGTGAAATAGAATCTGGTGCTACTTGGGGAGTAGTGGATTACATCTTTGATATGGCAGTAAGATATGATGTTAATTCAGTAGTTGTTGAAGATGTAGCAATGAATAGAACTATTCTAAACGATTATTTATATGAATGTAAGCGTCGTAATACTTTTAAATACGGACTAATAGGAGTAAAGCCTGGCGGTACAAATAAAGTTAATCGTATCTATTCGGTGATGAATAATAGATTTGCTTCTGGGTCTGTGTATTTGAAAGATGGAATGTATGAACTTGAGAATGAAATACTTACTCTAGGAGATAAAATGGCGTATGATGACCTTGTAGATGCGTTGACGTATGCTTTTATGAAAAGCTATCCGCCTAGTAATTATGTCTATAATAAGAACAAAGTATTAGTAAAGAAAAAACCTGTTGCTAAGAATTGGATGGCGGCGTAGAGATGGACGGAAAAGAGATAAAAATATTATACGATTTGGCTAATAACAAGTTACGAACCAAGTGGTTAGCCGTTGGACAGCGTAATATGGATTATTTCTTGAATATCCAATTAACACCACAGGTTATTGCAAGGCTTAAAAAGGCTGGGATGCCTACCTTTGTAATTAACAAGATTACTCCTGCGGTTGAGCTGATGAAATACTTTGTTACTGCTGGAACACCACGTTGGCAAGTTGTGGGATTGGAAGAAAGTGATACAGATGTAGCTCATATTCCTACCGTCGTAGCAGAGTATTGTTTAAATCTTTCTAGTTGGCGAGTAGTATTTAGTAGAGTGGTATCCGATGCTATTATAAGGGGGGCAGGATATTTCTGGGTTATGGTTGACCCAGACTTAGATGATGGGATGGGAGAGGTATTAATTAAAGATTTACACCCTAGAGATGTCTTCTGGGATATACGTTCTCGGGATTTCTTTAGACGGGATGCAATGTATTGTGGCATAAGAAAAATCTTTTCTAAAGCCCAATTAATGCAAATGTATCCCGAGCATAAGGAACTAATAAAGCAAGCCAATACGATTGATAGCGAAGATAGTTTAATATCTAGTATTGGTGCTACCACTACTGCGCCCGATGGCACTGAAGAAGTAGAAGAGGTTAATCCTGGCGATATTGATAATGGCGATATTGATAATATTGATACTGGTTATTCCTATGATAATATTGATACTGGTTATTCCTATGATGTTCAGGATACTGATATATTACGATATAGTGTAGGAGATTCTGATTGGGATACTTTAATAGAGTATTTTCATATCTATCTAAAAGAGAAGAAACCCATTCATAGGATTACATATTACGTTGTTAAATCAGAAGAAGAAATTAAAGCCATTACTCAGCAATATACTCAAGAGTTCAATAAAATTGCTGAAGAGGGTAAGGTAAATATTGGTGACCAACTAGCCCAGCTAAAACAGGCTTTAGAGGCTGGTGAAATTACTCAAGAACGTTTTCAGTTTGAATCTAAGAGAATACAAGAAGAGTATGCTCAGAAGCTACAAGAGGTTCAAGATGAATTAAAACAGAAAATAGCCGAGTATTCAGTAGAGATTAAAACTGAGAAGTTTACAGAGAAAGAATATAATCAGTTAAAGAAATCGCCTGAATTTGTATCTACTATTATTGATGAAATAAAATACTACGCTACTGTTATTAAAGAAGTTACAGCAATAGGAGATAAGATATTAACTCAACGTTATCTTGATGACCGTATTACTGAATATCCGATAGTACAGTTACCGTATATAGATACAGGATGCCCATTCCCAATGGCGTATGTTACTATGTTAGTAGGTAAACAGGATGAGATTAATAAAGGTCATCAAATTACTATTCATAATGCTAACTTAGGGTCGGGATTGCGTTGGATGTATGATGAAGGTTCTATTGACCCAGATGTTTGGGAAATGTATTCGTCTTCGGTAGGTGCTTTGTTGCCTGTTCATACTGGAATGCAACATCCTATTCCTATAATGCCAGTTCCTATTTCTAATGGTTTTATCCAATTAGTCCAAGAGAGTAAGTATGATTTTGAAGACCAGTCTGGTATGTTTAGAACTATGGCTGGTGGTCAAGATAGTAATACTCAGACATATCGAGGATTATTAGCATTAGACGAATTTGGTACAAGACGGATAAAACAGTGGGTTATTAATGTTGTAGAACCTGTATTAACCTATTTAGGAAAAGTATTCCATTCAGTAGCGCAGTCCACTTACTCAGCATACAAGGTAATGCGTATTGTTCAACCAAATAATCAGTCTAAAACAGTAGAAATTAATATTCCTATCTACAATGATTATGGCGAGGCAGTAGAAAAGTCTATGAATTATAGTGAAATGAAGTTTGATATAGCCTTCGTAGCTGGTTCTACTCAACCTATTAACAGGTGGGCATTATTAGACGAATACTTTAAGTGGTTTCAGGCTGGTATTATTGATGATATTGCCTTCTTGGGTGAGACTGATATACGCAATAAGGAAAAGATTATTCAACGCAAATCCACATACAGTCAACTAATAGCTAATATTGATGAACTGAACAAGATGGTAAAAGATTTACAGAGTAGGAATAAAGCACTAGAAAATCAATTAGTTAATTATTCGATAAAAGATAAAGCTTCTACGGTAGGAGATAGATTGAACAAGCAATATATGGAAACTGCTTATCAACAGAAACTCTTACGTGGATTAATGAAAGGTAATGCCCGTGTAAAGAATCAAGAAATTCAGAATACAGTTAATTCTATTCTTCAGAACTTTAGTGGGCAGATGCAAGTAGAAGCTGAGAAACAAAAAATACAGATGCAGAATAGCGGTAATGCCGCAACTGCACAAAATAGAAGTCAGGAGACTAACCCTCCCCCGACTGAAGAAAATAACAACCCCCTAACAGAGGAGACAAACAATGAGTGATGAGTTTTTGGATGGTAACACATCCGATTTAGGTGGTAACACACCTTTTGGTGATAACACACCAGGTCTTGGTGATGATTTTGGAGATGATTCCGACGACGTGTTCGGCGATGATTTTTCAGATTTATCACAAACAGGACAAAATGATGATGACGATTTAGAAGATTCTGATTTCCAAGATGATGATGATGCGGCAAATATGGGGGGGAATCAGAAGAAGTCTAAACCAGTCAACTGGAAAAAGCGGTATCTGGATTCTTCTCGTGAAGCCAAACGTTTGTATGGCGAACTACAAGGAATCAAGCAAGCAATGCCGTTGATAAGTGCCGTACAGGCTAATCCCCAATTTGCTGAATATGTTCAACAATTTTTTAACAAAGGGAATCAGGGTCAGGATACGCTGGATTTGCCTGATGATTTTCAATTTGATGCCGATGAGGCATTTAAAAATCCGCAATCTCCATCTGGACAGGTTCTAAATAAGATAATTGAATCTCGTGCCAATCAAATCATTGAGAAACGCTTAGAAGCTGAAAAAGCAAAAACACAAGCGCAAAGAGTGGAACAAGACTTGGTAAACAAGTTTAAAATAACACCACAACAACTGGCAGAGATAAAACAATGGGCTTCTAAAAGAACTATTACTCCTGATGATATATACTTTTTGTATTTAAAGGAGAAAGGTTTATTGCAGAAGAACATTCATAATTCAATAATCCAAGACCAACGAAGACAATCTTCTAATGTACAAAGAGCTCCCCGTAGTGCCGCTACGCTGGAGAGTATGAACTCTGACGATATAGATAGAGATACGGCGGCATTTAATACAATTTTAAAATCAACAGGACAAAGTATGCGTAAACTTCTCGACGTCTGATTCTCTAATTAGACAGGAGAGAATGTTATGGCTACAAATTTAACGTTCGAGGGTGTACAAAACGCCCCACAATATATTGGCAATGTGCCTAATATCAATTTAGGCGACCAATATAAACCCTATGAGTTTGGTAAGAAATTATCGCAACTTAATATTGCTTCAGACCCGTTTTTTCGATTCGTCTCAAAACTCAGAAAAGAACCAGTAGCGGCTACTGAATATGTTTACACGGAAGAGCGTCCCAGTTTTTGCCGTAGGTATGCTTATGCTGTTGGTTGGAAACACGGTGAAGAAACGAGTTTTGTTGTTACTAGCAAAACTTTTGGTAGTGAAAATATCGTAGAGGGTAGTGCTATTAGTCTTAAATTGGCTGGTGACTATAAGACTGTTGGTAATATTACTAACGTATATGGTCAGGCTACCAATAAGATTAATATTGGTGCTGATGGAACTACTCCACGTTGGGTTATTCCCAATATTCTACTGCGAGTTCCTCTAAAACCCGAAGCAAAAAATTTACCAACTGACCCTTATAGCGCAACAGTTGCCACTGACTATATGACTGTATTAGTGCAAAGTGTTGGTGGTACTGCGCCTTATGTAGAGGTTACTGGTATTGTTGTTAGAGTTCCTAAAAATGGGACTTATGTATTAACTACACTATTAACCCCAACCGTAGTTGATGAAGTTACCACTCAAAATGTAATTTCTGAAACGTATGGGATACATCCCGCTATGCTAGAGGCACTGAGAACAACTGTTCAAGGTACTGCGTTTGGTGCTGGTACGGGAGTGCCAGAGACTTGGGCGGATACTCCATACATTAATGGATATGCGATGACTCAAATTCTAAAGACCTTTTGCGCTATGGATAATTCTAGTAGGGCGAATGAAATGAGGTTCTTTAAGAATGAGTATGCCCGTATTTGGGGTAATAAACTAATCGAGCATAAATGGGATTTGGAACAAATTGGACTTTTTAGTTCACTTGGTAGAGATGCCAATGGCAATAGGCATACTGAAGGTGCGCTTAATTACATTATGAAAAACTCCAATGTTTTTTCGTTGAATTATGCTACTACTTATGCCGATGATTTATTTGAGCATCTTTCAATTATGCTTGACCCACGTTATAATAGTGTTGTCCCGACTTTATTCTTTGTTTCAACCCTGACTTACAACTGGATGAATAGGTTGGCTGGGCTGTATAAGAATAATATTACCATTGCAGGGAATAATATTGTTACACCAGATTTTGCTCTAACAAATAGAACTCAAATTCTTGGTGTGCCAACTGATGTTTTTGCAACTCCTAAAGGGCGTATTAAAGTTATTATTAATCCGCACCTTGACGGAACACCTGTTAAGATGTTGGGTATTAACTTGAACGGTGTGAAATATCGTCCGTTGGTTGGCAATGGTATTAATCGTGATACCAAAGTCTATCCTGGAGTTAAGTCTTTGGAAAAAGACGGCACTGATATTCAAGGCGATTTGATTCTTACGGAAGCCAGCTTTGAATGGAGCTTGCGTGAGACGCACGCCGTTTGGATATAAATCTTTAGGCTACCGACACTTGGGAGTAAGGGGGGAAGTTCTCTTCCCCTCATTTCGCCAACCTGAAATGGAGAGGAAATAATATGACAATAGGTGAAATATATTCAATAGTTAAGCAAAGCATTCCTAATATTGCGTTAGCCTCAGTGGTTGAAAAGATAAATGCCGCCCTGATAGAAATGTCTCCTAACCTGAAAAGAAAAGTCTTTGTTACTTACAATATTACTGCTAATTGTACTACTTATGAATTACCCAAGAACTGTATTTCTGTTCTTTCTGTTGATATATATGTAAACAATGCGTATAAAAAAATATCGAGATTTTATGATGACGGGATTATTCCTGTTGGAGATAGTGTTACACCGCTTGAAAATGTTACTGAATGGGAAAGTGTAAAAAATACTAACTATGCGTATTGTATATTAAATGATTCTGTTCAGTTATTTCAGATTAGTGGTGGAAAGTTAATAGCTCCTACCGAATCTTACGCTGGTGCATTGAAAGTAAAATATACTGCTAGACCAAATATGTTGGATATTGTTAGTATTACCAATGATACTGAACCAGATGTACCCCAAATATTACATACGGCTATTATTGATTATGTATTGTTTGAATGCTATATGGAGCTAGTATCCACTGTTAATGGAGAAAAGGAAATTTATACTCGTAGTCAATATCTTAATACTGCTAATGTGTATTATTCTAAATACGTGAATAAAATGAGACTGTTCAATGGCGGACAAATATCCCCCGAGGCACGTATCGCAAAATCTCCATCACCAATTACATCGTTGAGGTAACTATGAAAGATATACTTGCTAGTATTGCAACTTACGTCGGAGGTGAACAGGATGAGGAACTGAATATTGTTTATAACAATTTTAAGTTCAGTAAAGGAATGGCAGAACAATGGTTGCAAGATGGAGTTCGGATAATAATAAATGAGGTGCATCCTTCGGTATTATTGTCTTTATCTAAGAGTAAAGATATAATTACTAATCCAACTGATTTATCCACGTTATTGGGTAACATTGACTACAAGATAGTCTCGGTATTAAGATATTGTGGTAATTATAAGTATGTTTGTAGAGAGATATTACCCTCTCAAATAGCAGACATAACAAATAAGTATTCGTTATCTTATGCTACCGCATTAGACCCAGCATTCTGTACCAGAGAAAATGTATTAACTATCTATCCCGAAGCTAATGGATTAGCAGGGCAAGTGATTGGTGAGTTGCATTATATCCAAGTTCCTACTGTTAATTTGGCAGAAAGTAATTCTATTTTTAGTGCTGACTTTGAAGCGTTAAATAGGCTATTGGTGATTTATGGAGCGGCTAGGCTGTATAGAGAATGTAGCGTTGGATTATTAAACGAGATAAAGAATAGTGCTAGTGAAATCATTATCGAAGAATTTGACCCATTATTGAAATTATACGAAAAGGTGGGAAACGATAATGTAAAGAGATATTCTGTTCGTAAAGAAAATTTAGATAGAATATTTGGTGAAAATTATACAGCACTTAGTCTTGTTGAAGATGTTGATGGGATTTTATTTCCTGGCGAAGGAACAGAAAAAGAATCAATAGATAGTATTTGGGAAACGATACAAACCGCTAGTTCGCTATTTAATAAAACTAATGAAACTGGTATATCAGGAAAGGTATCTGCATTTGATACTGAAAATGGTATCTTGAAAACTGATTTAGCAGTGCCATCTGTAACAGCACCTTACTCATCTAACGTAATCTTTTCCCCTTCTGTTAGTGCTCCTTCAGATATTACTGTAAGTCAAGATGAGGTTTTTGGAGAAGGTGTACAGGGGGGAAATCC
>Ga0208198_1003080_pt1 | contig 11809 bp, 22 predicted proteins | sample AD_JPNTR2_MetaG_FD_184446 | JGI IMG/M metagenome (GOLD analysis project Ga0208198, IMG submission 184446) | Active sludge microbial communities of municipal wastewater-treating anaerobic digesters from Japan - AD_JPNTR2_MetaG (SPAdes) (version 2) | ecosystem: Engineered > Bioreactor > Anaerobic... | reverse complement strand
TCATGACGTGTGCGGGGATGGACAGGATGAGCGCTGCGCCCAGGACGAAGACGAGGATGGCGTGCCTGCCTGCGCGTGCCTTGGCGTCGGCGAGGCCACGGAGCGCGATGCTGTGCTCCTGCTCTTTCTGGGCCAGTCGTTCGCGCCAGCGGGCGATCTCTTGGGCGTGTGCGGCGCGGGCCACTTCCTTGGCCTTCTCGGCCGGGGGGTTGGGGCGGCTCATTGTACCTGTTGTTGGGTCAGCTTCTCCAGCCGTTCACGGCGGGCGGCGCTGTTCATGGCTTCTTGGGCTCACACTTCAAATGGAGGTCCATGAACGCATCGGAGATCCTTACCAGTTCATCCACCAGTATCGGCGTCACGATCGCGTGCGTCCCTCCGCACCGCTTGCACCGGAGAACGTTGGGCTGCGTCGAAAAATCGCACACGCACCAGTCGATGTTGCTGTGTCTCTTCTTCATGGATCACTTGGTTTTAGGTATCCACACCCCCTGGTCCGTTTGCTCGACATCGACCCACTCGATGCCTTGTGCCGTTCTTATCCACATGGCTCATGGCTGTCGTTTGTTAGACGGACTTGCGTATATCGTATGTTGGCCCCCATTCAATTACCACCTGGGGGAAGCGGGGCATCCATCCAATGCGTTGCACAAAGAATGTCATCATCCGATTTCTTTGGCCTAATGCAAGAGATCCCACCGTGTATGGGCTCGAAGAAATCATTGCCCGGAGTGCCGTTGTAATTGACGATAAGCCGATAATTACAATGACGCCTTCCGCCCATGAAAACGTCCACAGGTCTGCCAGCATCTGGCATCCTATCTTCAACCTTTATCCAGTTGTCCATGTTGTGCGTGTTTAACCTTTTTACCTAAATGCCTGAAGAGAAAAGAACGGGGGCCAACTACAGCTTGTCGCAAGCCCGCCAAATGCGCGGGCCAGCGTCAAGCAATGTCCGTTATGGGCAAGCCTCCCCCTAAACATCCTTAGAGCCAGTTGCACCCTTGGTCGAATGCGCCTCTGAGCCTTTGGCCGGAAACGCCAGCCTAAGGCCCAATGCCTTGCACAGCTTCAGCAGGCTCTGCACCGTGTACTGCTTAGTACCGGCCTCTATCCAGCCGACTTGATGCGGCGTGAGGCCAGCGGCCCCGGCGACTTCCCGCTGGCTCCGCTGGCCTCTTGCCTTTCTCACCGCCGCGCCGATCTGCTTGATGGTCATTTTACCTCAAATGCCCCGATGGACATTCCGCGCTTCAGTCCGACTCCTTTCAATGCACGGCTGTCGCCGATGCCGAACACGTAGTGCAGGCCGCCGTTCGCATGCAAGCGCCTTGCTTGTCCATGCGTGACCTGCCTGTGAATCGTGATTCCGTTGACGTGACAGACGCCCGATGCAGGGCCGTAATTCTCAAGGGTAAATAGGCTGGTTCCGTTCGTGTAGATGGTGTACATTTTGGAGGTGGTCTTGGTGTTCATCGTCGTAAGTGTTTGTTGTTGTTCGATGGGTCAAATATATAACACGCTTTCGCTTGTGTCAAGTATTTACCCTAACCGTTCGTCACAAAGTTGCCAAGGCCGCATTTACCAAGGGTTTCAGAAGGGGGGTAGGCCAGCCCATAACAGCAGGTTTGCGGCATTGAACGACCGCTAACCTGCGGCCCGTTGTACGCAATCTAAAGAAACCGAAGTGCCAAGTAGTTGCACACCAAGTGGAAGATGTTGTCGGTAATGATGTACAGCCACACGGCCATGAACGCCGGTCGCCCTTCTGGGAAACCCATGTTCTTAACGTGGAAGGTACGTTCCCGAAGGGCGATGAAATACTCCACGAGCCTATACCTGTCAATGATGAAGTGGCTGGCGTAGATAGCCATAACCGCTTGCCATGAGCCTATGGCCAAGAACGGCAGGCTGTACGTGATGCAATGCACTTGACAGGCCAAATGACCATGCCAGCCCTTTGCCTTTTTATTTGTGGCCATCCAGCCGTCTTGGAGGATGTAGTCGCCTATGAGATGAAGACCTATCTGTACCATGTTAGTGAGTTAAGCACTTTGCCTCGCCGATCACCATCATGGCTGCGGCGCGTGCGTGTTCGCTTGTCCGTTCCTCCCACCCCGTCCACTTCCTGAACGTGGCCGCGTCGATCTTCCGGTACTTGCCCGGCTTCACCAACCGGTACGGGATTCCGTAGAACTCGCAGAACTCGATCCACAGCTTGCAGTCCCGCTCCACAGACCCCACGCCTTTGATGCGTTGCGGCTCCCGTTGGGCGAACGGCACGTATTGTCTGCGCGGATCCTCGATCACCAGTTCCAACGTGTGGCCGGGGAGCTCGCGGTAGCGTTTGATGCGGTTGAGGCACCACGCCTGGGCCGCGGTGAACGTCATGGTCTCGATGTCCGTGAAGTGGCCGTTGTCCACCACGGCGAAGCCGGTATTCACGCCGGGGTCGATCGCACAAATCGTTCTGATCTTAGTTTGCGGCTCCATATTTGGCCCTCATTTTAGGATTATTGGTCCCACCCTTTCTTCTGTTATCCTTTGCTTTGCGGACTTGCGTATATCGTATGTTGTGTGCCATGCTAATACAACACGCCGTCATACCCGTAGACTTGTTTTTCGTCAATATAAACCGATATTGAGACTCGGTTGTAGTACTTATCTCCATCGACAACCAGAGATATGCGGCCTTGCGCAAAAAGATCCTGAATGGCACGGCTCACAACATCGGCTTGCCGTAACTGGCCGCTCTGTGCTTCATTCGGCTTGTTCTGCGTGTCTTCCATGTTCGTCTGTTGTTCGTGTGTTTGTGATGGGCCAGCTACGTCAAGCCTTGTCCGTTATGGGCAAGCCTACCCCTGAACATCGTCAGAGCCAGTTGCACCATTGGTAAATGCAGACCCTGAGCCTTTGGTCCGAAGGACCAACTCAAGGCCGAACACCTTGGCCAACACCAACAGGCTATCGTTGGTATAGGCCTTGGACGCCTGTTCAATGCCTTTGATCTGGTCGGCCTTCAGTCCGCTCTCGGTGGCAGTTCGGTTCCATGTCCATCCGCGCTTCTCGCGAGCCTTCCGTAGCAGTGCGCCAATCTGCTTGGGGGTCATTCCTCCAGCCTGTTTTTACGTGCCGCCTCGACACATTCGGAACAGAACAGCCCTGTCACATCATCAGTGTCTACTTCGCGCACCCCTTGTTCAACGAATGCGGCCTGAGCTTCTTGCTCGGAGTCGGCATCTACTTCAATGTCGCTACCACACCATCCGCATTGCATGATGTAGACAGATCGCGCTTCGCCGGGTAGCATTGTCAGCGTCCGTTCCTTGGATGAAATCTTGGGCCTGCTCATTGGTCGTTCTCTTTGCGCCACTCCTCTTGTAGTTGGCAGTTTTTAGACTTAACCCACCGACCATCGTCTATGCGAACCCACCATCCGCCACGGCTTACGCCTCTGTGCCGCACTTCCAACACTACGTGAGGATCATTCCCGCCGTCGAGGTTGCGATAGAAGATGTGGTTGCCTGGTTTGAACTTAGCTTGGGTCATGTTCTTTTGTTTTGACTCCTCCAAATATAAGGAGACTTTCCCGACCCACCAAATAAATGTTGAACTTTTTTCACTTTCCCGCATTTACCAAGGGTTTCCGAAGGGGGTAGGCCAGCCCATAACAGCAGGTTGTGGCCGTGGCTCTGCATGGCCCACAACCTGCGGCCCGTTAGGCGGGATCGGAAAAAGCCCGCACAACGTCATCCCACGAACGTTTATCGCACTCCCATCCGCCATCCCCGTACTCGTCAAAGTGTTCCTTGATTTCTCGGCGGATCATACTCCGGGTGGTAGCTCCAATCTCACCCTTGTGCCGAATTAGATATTCGGCAACGTCTGATACTGCGTAGGTGTGCCTTCCAAGCGCATACCTAAACGCCCAGAACATTATGCTTTCGTGTTGCTCCATTGCCTTTTGCTTTTTACCGAATGAAAGAAAAACGCCCCCGCCTAACTACGTGTATAGGCCACCAAATGCGCGGCCCATACACTTGTCCGTTAGGCGGGATCGAACAAATACGCCCGAACTGCCACATCGAACAGTCGCCATGCCGCAAATTTGTCGATGCCGCCTCTATGCCTGAGCAGATGGAGAGGTACTTCATTCTGTGCATCTTTTCAGTACCCGCTCTTCGTGCAGGTGTGCATAAGTATCACCTTTAGTTCCTCCACGGTGAACCGCGTGAGCGTCCGTGAGTCCTTGAACAACGAGAACTTCCGGGCCATCGCTGTCACCTCATGCACGCTGAGTTGCGTGGCGGCAGCAATGTCCGCATTCCGCGATTGTGAGTACACCTTATTGAAGAAGTCGCGGAACACGGACGTGCGCAACTCCACCTTCATGCGGCTCACGGTCGCGGCCAGTGATTCACGCTCGGGCACGAAGTCGGGGCCGTCATACTCGTGGCACTTGGACATGGCTGTGATGATGAGGTCGTTCATCGTGCGCTGCTGGTGAGAATGGCGTATGCCTTGGTCTTGTTGATGATCGTAGGCTCGCTGGCAATGATGTATCCGCCTTTCTCCGATCCAGTGCTTTTGGTAAGGTCATTCCACAGGATCGCGGAATGGAACCCGATGGAACAGTGCCTACTGCTGAACGTGATCAGCCCGTTGTCGGACTTGCGGATATACCACTCGTCGGCATCCTCGTCGAACAGCACGGTCACACGATCACCTGTCTTCAAGTCCAAGAGTTCCGCCCCCTTTTTGTTGATGCGAAATGATCCACCTTTCGATATGGAGATCATAGGGGGCTTGTTCAGTCCTGCGCCCGGCGTGGACCGGGCGGTCTTTTCGTTGTACTCTTTCATCGGTTGTTGGTGGTGGTTGTTCTTTCGGGTGGTCTTTGCGAGCTGATGTACGTTTTCCGGTATCGCCGCATCCAGCGGCACCACGCGATGTAGCGGTCAGGACGATACCCGGGTGGTGTTGTCGTGGTCATGGTGGTCGTCGGTGTTGGTGATCCAGTTATTGCAATGGAAGTTGCCATGTGTGCGTGAGTTGGTGAGGTCGTGCAGTGGTTCGCCGGTGGTGCGTCCGGTGCAGGTGCCGAACCGGGGGCCACCCCATTTGGAGGTCCACTTGCGGTCAGGACCGATGGCCTCCCAATGGCCGCAGTTCGCGCACCGTGGATCAGAAAGGCTCATCAGCGATCGGCGTTTCGTGTGGTGTTCCGGCGGAACCTCTTATGGGCAGGCCGGTGATCGGCACGATGGCGGTACCACTCGCTGTCCAGTGCGGGGGGTGCGTGCGTCCGACCATGCCGCAGGCGAAGCGGCAATTCAGCGTGGCCCGCCCGGTATTGCCGTTGCGGTTCTTGAGGATGTGGACGGTCATCTTGTCGCTGCCCTGTTCGCGCTCGATGGACAGGCGGATATGGGCGTCCTTCTCGAACTGGATGGAGCCGTGCTCGGCCCCGTCCTTGTTGACGTGTACCACCACGAGGATGGGGGTGTTCAGCTTTCTGGCCGTGGCACGAAGTCCCTTGGATATGGCTTCGAGTTGTTGCACCTGCTTGGGGTACAGGGTGTGGTCGGCGTCCACCAGTTGCGCGTAGTCCAGCACGATGAGGCCAACACCAGAGTGCTTGACCATGTGTTCGGCCTTGGCGCGGAACTCATCCAGTCCCATGCTTTCGGCGGGGTCGATGCGGAAGCGGTCGAGCATGGCGGCGTTGTCGCTCGCCGCTCGTGCCAGGCGGTCCTTGTCGTCGGGATGGAGCCGGTCCTGAAGGGCGAGGGCTATGTCCGTCTGCGCCAGTTGGCACAGCGAGCGCATCATCAGTTCGCGGGGGTTCATTTCGAGGGACACCACCCAGGTCTTGATCCGGGGCAGCACATTGAGCATGGCCGACACCATGAAGGCGGTCTTGCCGGACCCAGCCTCCCCTTTGATCGTGACGATGTTGCCCGGCAGGATGTACACCTTGTCGTCGAGGTCGCCCATGTCGAGGTAGATGGGCTTGGGGGGCGCGGTATTCATCAGTTCGTAGGCCACGTCCGCCCCGGAGAGGTCGTCGTCGGCCCCGGCGATAGAGGTGCTTTCTACTTCGGCCATGATGCGGGCCACCACCGCGGTGGTGTCGTCGTGACCGGCGATGCCCCCGTCGATCACCCGAGCGACGTGTGCCAGGGAGCGGCGGCGGAAGTAGTCGAGGATGATGTCAGCATGGTCTTCGAGGTGGGAGGAGGAGGCCACGCGGTAGGAGTAGGAGGCGTTGCGGATGGCCCTTGCCCGAGGGTCTTTCTCACCGTCCGCCACGAAGGAGTATTGCACGGTCACGATGTCCACGGCCTTGCCTGAGCGCCACAGTTTGAGGCAGTGCTCATAGACGAGGCGGCAATCGGGATCGCCGAAGTGTTCGGGTTTGAGTTTGCGTGCGGCACGGGAAACGGCGTTGCTGTCGTTGAGCAGGGTACCCACGAGAACCTGCTCGATGTCCGTGGGGACGAGGGCGGGATCGGTGATGGTGGGGATGGCGATCATTTGTGCTCGAAGAGGATGCGCCGTGCGGCGGGTGAGAGTTCGTGGGGTTCGACCATGCCGCCACCCTTGCGTTCGCGGATGGCGTCGGCCTCGGCGTTGGCCTCGGCGCGGGTGAGGGGTCGGCGGATGAACTTGGCGATGGTGGCCACGGTGAGCTTGAAGGACACATCCACTTCGCGGATGCCGGTGCGCATGGCGCGGGCGAACTCTTCGAGGGTCATGTCGGGCCACAGTTCCCGCACGGCATCGCAGTAGATGGCGAGGGCTTCTGGGGTGTTGCCGCCACCCAGGAGGGTGTCAAGACGGACGAGGATGGGGAGGATGTGGCCCCGATCAGCCGTGGTGAGCGTCATTGCGTTGGAGGATGGCGAGGGCGGCGTTGATCTTGTCGGCTTCTGAGAGGCTGGAAGGCTTTGTGATGTGTGGTCCATTGTTGGCCGTTTTGGGTGTGGAATTGTCAATGATCGGATCTTCCCACGTTCTGTGCCGTAGGAAGCGTTCTCCGTCCTTCCGGTACCTGGGGTCCGGTCGGCTGTCGATGTACGCTCTCGTGGCGAAAAAAGCGGCTTCTCGGTCCTGTTTGGAGAGTTTGGCCCACTGCTCTGAGGATAGCTTCCGCGATCCTTTGCGATAAACAGACCACCAATCCTCGAAGCTCGGGCCGGGGTCCGGGAAGAGAGAAGGATCATCAATGACCGAAGGGAGTTGATGATCCTTCTTCTCTTCTTCCCTTCTTCCCTTATACCCTTCTTCCCTTCTTATAGTGTGTCCGGTTGCTGTCCGGTTGCTGTCCGGTTGTTGTCCGGTTTGCTGTCCGGTTTGGTGTTCTGAATTGGCTGATACACCCGTCAGACAATGGCTGCAAGTGTCCGGTTGCTGTCCGGTTTGGTGTCCGGTTTTTGTTCGCTTTGCTGTCCGGTTGCTGTCCGGTTGCTGTCCGGTTTGGTGTCCGGCATTGGTCAACGACCCTTGCCATTTCTCCCAATTCACAAGGGTTACAAGTGTCCACTTGCTGTCCGATTTGGTGTTCACCTCGCCACTCGATTTGAGCTTGTCGAGAGTTCGGTTCACAGCCGATCTTGACCACCCCAGTTGCTCGGACAATGACACCGATGAGGTTGGTATCTGGCCCGGCATCAGGTCCAATCCACGCCATCGCCCCGCCTCATAGCGAGCGTTCAGCAACAGGTGGATCAACAGACGAACGCATCGGTCGTCATGGTACCACTCCCAATCGAGAAGTGAGCGGTACAGCTTCACGAACGTATCGGTGCGTGTCATGGACAAGGAAAGAGACCGCCCCCACGTTCCCCCGCCAACGTAGTACACCGTTGGAAGAGGCCCGTGAGGGCGGATATGTTTCTCGTGATTTTCATCGCGTTGTACTCCGCGAGCCGGTCCTTCCAGCGGCCCAAAGATAGTCAATTCATCCGATCATGGAATGTCAGTCAGCACACTGCGACTTCGGGTTTTGGATGCCCGCGCTCATACCCCACGAGCTACCCGTCTGTATCGCTGGGGCCAGGAAGGCCGATCGGGCATCAACACCCGCGCGGCTCGTTCCCGCACCCCAGCTTTACCATACTTGGAAAGAACGATCAAACCACACTCCCCGCCACGCACAACAGCAGCACCAGCACCAAGCACACCAGTTCTCCGTCCAGCTTCTTCATGCCGCGATGCTCTTGGCCACTTCCTTGAGTTCTGCGTATGCCTTGTGCAAGTGTTCCAGCGCCTTGGCCATGCCCTGCGCGGAAACGGCGCTCTTGAGTTCAGCCGAGTGGCAGTAGTTCTCCAGCAAGACCAGGTCGGAGATGGCCTTTTGTATCGCCCCGGCGTCACCCAGCATACGGACGCGCTCAGCCTCTGCTTCGGCCTTGCGCTGCTCTTCAGCGGCGATGCGCTCCCGCTCCTTCTGCGCGGCTTCCGCAGCGATGCGCTGTTCCCGTTCAGCCCGCTCGTTCGCCTCGCGTTCGGCTCGTTCCTTGGTTTCCCGTGCCTCCTGTTCCTCGCGGGCGCGCATGGCCTCCGCCGTCTGCCGAACGCTTTCCTTCAGCGCAGCGAAGTCTTCAGTGGACAGGCTGTGCAGCGTGGGGATCATCATCGCATCGACCGTGTTGCCGCCGATCGCCAGCAGTTCATTCATCCTGGCCTCATTCGTCTGGGCGTGCAACGCATCCTCACGGGCCTTCAATTCGGCCTCCTTGCGCTCCTGCTCCTTGCGCTGCGCTTCGATGCGTTCAGCCTCTTCCTTCCGGGCCTTCGCCTCGGCCTCCTCCCGCGCCCTCTTCTCCTCCTCCACCTTGCGCTGTGCTTCGGCGATACCGGTAGCCTTTTCCACGATCGCGTCCCACGTTGGCGCGTCCGCCGTGTTGATCACCTCCAAGGGCGCCGCGTACATGCCGATCACGTAGCGCTCGGGGGCGTCCGGCGTGGCCGCACGGCGCACCATGCCGATGGCCTCCAATGCGGCGTACCGCTCTTGGATGATGCGCTTCGCCTCAGCCTCCTCCGCCGCCTTCTCCCGCTCCTTCGCCGCGTTCCATTCGTCCTTGTACGCCGTCAACAGGTCCTCCACCTTCAGTACCTCGGCGACGTGGTGTTTTTCGGCGGCGATCCACGCCCTACTTACCATGTTGGCGTGCTCGCGGCCCTTCTTGCAGATCCTCACGATGCTTGTACGAAGCCGCACGATCGGCGTGAGCACGTCCTGCAAAGCCCGTAGGTCCGCTTCGTTCTCGACGGGCCGCATGACAGCCTGCGCCTTGTCCAGTGCCTCCGCAAGCGTCTCCTCGGTGATGCCCGCCTTGACCAGTTGCGTCTGTACCGTCAGGCCCACGTCCTGCTCAACGTCTTCGCGGAAGACCGTGGGGATCGGCGTGAGCCGGTCGTTCGTGATGCTTGGTGCGCTCTCCATGTTGGTGGTTTTTAGATTCCTGCTTCTTGGTAGTGGGTGGTCTTGGCTTCAAAGGAGAGGTAGGATATCTCCTGCTGCATGGCCTGCAACACCTGTCGGGCAGCGTCGATCTTGGCCTTCAGCGCTTCCCGGTCGGCCTCGGCCCACACCTCGGCCGAGCGAGCCTCCTGGACCCCGGCCAGCGTTTCGGCGCGGAACTCCGCTTTGATCGTGGCGACCTTGGCATCGGCCGCCATCGCCGCCACCACCTCCTTGGCTACGGCCCACTTGCGGCGGGCGTAGCCAAGGGAGGCGGATCCGTGTACGTCACGCACGAAGGCGGTGAGGCGGTAGAGGTGAACGGCGATCTCGCGCCGCAGGTCCAGCAGGGTGTGGATGTCCTGCGCTCCCGCGTGGTAGGTATCCACCAGGGCGTCAAGGCGTGCCGTCAGTTGTTCGCGGTCGGTCATGTCAGAAGGGAAGGTCGTTGGCCTCGCCATCTTCAGCGACGGGCGCCGGGGGCTTCGGCGCATCTTCGGCGGGCCGGTCCTTGCGGCGCACGAAGTCCGAAGGGATCGCCGGGCACACCGAGCCCTTGGGCGGTGCGGCCGCGTTGGTGACGTAGGAGTACGCACCGCGCTCTCCCTGCTTCTGCACGACGGTGATGTAGGCGCCATGCCCCAGCAGCTTGTCAGCGTCGAAGCGCGCGAAGGAATCATCGCCCAGCTTTGGAAACCACCCCTTCAGGAACTTGCGCAGGTTGCTATTCTCCGCCACGCTGGCGGTGGCTGAATAGGTGACATACGCCGGACGAAGGTCCCCGTTGATCTCGATGGCCTCTTCAGTGAGGAAGGCCAGCTTCAGTTCAGTGATCGTTTCGCGCGTGTCCACCTTGCCTTCCTTGTTGGTCGTCCCCTTCCATGGGTTCGGCTTCGTGTCCAGCCAGCAATCGCACATGGTGGCGAGGAAGGTGCCCTCCGGGTGCGGGGTGAACTTGCTTTTTGGTGCTTCGATTATCGTGCTCATCGCTTGGTTGAATTGTGCCTTTCGGCGGGTTTGGTTTCGGTGTGTTCATCGTCTGCGGGGAAGCGTTGTGGCTTGCGGGTGCGCCCGCGCAAGTAGAGGCTTTCCAGGTACTCGGTGTGCGAGTGCTCCAGGTCTTCGCGCTGCTCTTCGGCCCACCGTTCATAGGCCGGGCTGCTTTTCGTGAGGCTCATTGGTGTTGGTGGTGTTGGTGTTCAGTTCAGGCTTGCCAGCTTGTCTCGCAGCCTCATCCCGCGCTGCGAGTAGTCCATGTCGTCGGCCAGCATCTGGAACATGGGCATGTTGGCCATGTAGGCGGCGGACGCGGCCGACCAGTGCATCGATCGCAGGTGGCGGCACAGGTCCACCGGGTAGGTGATGGTTCGGCGCTCGCGGTCTGGGCGCTCGTCCACCATTGGTTGTATAGGGAGGTCGTTGTGCATGGGGTGATGAGGTCTATGGGGATCAGGCTGCTTTCGTCGCTGCCACGTCCCTGGCCAGCCGTGCGATGTCATCCGCAAGCCTACGGATCCCGTCCAGCACGTCGCGGCGCGCGCTGCGCAAGTCGCCCACCGTGTCGCTGTCCTCCCCCCATTTCTCGCGCCAACGCACGTCGTCCATCGTGCAGGCGTTCTCTGCGGCCATGTAGTCCGTTGTCGGAACGTGCTTTTGCAGCAGGTCGTACAGGTCTTGTGTGATCTTTTCGAGGTTCATGATGTTGGTGGTTTCAGCAGGTTATTGGGCAAGGGTTGAGGCGGCGGAAGGCGGCGGTGGACTGCTCATCCCAGTCCCCGCAGGCGTGAGCGTTGGCCACGGCGCAGGGGTCGCACAGATGGACGTGTCCGGGCATCTCGTGCGTCACTTCGGCGCCGCAGTGCTCGCAGGGGGTGGCCTCCTCCTCGAAGTCGATGGGATCGTCAAATCCGGGAGCGAACTCGCCGAAGGGATCGTAGGTCATGAAGGCGCGCTCGAAGTCCATGTCGTGCGGCGCTCCGGTGCGTTCGCTCATTTCGCTGTTTGTTTGGCGTGAAGGTCACGGATGAAGCGGCGGATGAACTCGGCAGCGTTGCCGCCGGTGTGTCGGTCTGCGAGCTTGCGCAGGATGTCGCGCTCCTTGAGGGTCATCTTGATCGGGAACACGCACTCTTTCAACTGTCTTATTTTCATGGTCTGTTTATTTTGCACGTCGGCAAATATAGGCGTATGTACGACATGGGCACGGGTATCCCTAACCGTTCGTCACATTTCCCCAAAAAAGAGGCCCCCACCTTGCGGCAGAGGCCCCCATTGTTCAGGCGTCCGGCTACTTCAGAACCACCTCGTTGATCGCAAACCAGTTGCCGTTGGCCGTGG
>Ga0208198_1003079_pt1 | contig 11813 bp, 8 predicted proteins | sample AD_JPNTR2_MetaG_FD_184446 | JGI IMG/M metagenome (GOLD analysis project Ga0208198, IMG submission 184446) | Active sludge microbial communities of municipal wastewater-treating anaerobic digesters from Japan - AD_JPNTR2_MetaG (SPAdes) (version 2) | ecosystem: Engineered > Bioreactor > Anaerobic >... | reverse complement strand
AGGAGAGGGCAAAATTAAACTTTATCCATCAAGACAAAGTGAGAAGGAATTTTTTCTTTCTCTTTTGTCTTGAAAAATTTATTCTTTATCTCCTCTGAAAAAGTTGCATTTATTTGTTGAATTTAGTAATGATAAAGTTTCATATTTTTAGAAATGATAGCCAAAGACACTAATATAGGTCGAAAAATTAAGAATTAAATAAAACATATGGGGGATTCTAAATAATTTAATGCGATTCATACCAGTTTTTCCCAACGTTTATGTCAACTTTTAGTTTAACATTCATAGGAATTGAATTTAGCATGGCTTCTTCAACAATCTGCTTAACTTCTTCCACCTCGTTTTGTGGAACATCAAACACCAATTCGTCGTGTACCTGAAGCAAAAGTTTTGCTTTGAGCGAACGTTTCTTTAATTCGTTATGAATCTTAATCATAGCTACTTTAATTAAATCGGCAGCAGAACCCTGAATAGGGGTGTTGATGGCATTTCTTTCTGAACCTCCTCGAACCACAGAATTTGCAGAATTGATGTCGGGCAAACGTCGGATACGTCCTAAGATTGTTTTAACGTAGCCGTGTTCGCGGGCGAATAGTATGGATTGATCCATATATTGTTTTACCCTTGGGAACGATTTAAAATAATTGTCGATCAACAGTTTAGCCTCTCGATTTGATAAGCCGGTGTTTTGCGCCAACCCAAACGATGAAATTCCGTAAATAATGCCAAAGTTGGCGCCTTTTGCCTGACTACGTTGCTGTGGTGTCACGCTTTCGGGTGAAACGTTGAAAAGTTTGGCGGCTGTCTCTCGATGGATATCACGGTTTGCGTTGAAAGCTTCAATCAAATTTTTATCTTGACTAAAGTGTGCCATAATGCGAAGTTCTATTTGGCTATAGTCGGCCGAAAGGATAACTGAGTTTTTCGAAGATGGAACAAAGGCTTTTCGAATGATTTTTCCGCGTTCTTCTTTCGAAGGAATATTTTGAAGATTTGGATTGGTGCTACTTAAGCGGCCAGTGGCAGTAATTGCTTGGTTGAATGAAGTGTGAATACGGCCGGTGGTTTTGTTGATCAGTTTGGGAAACGCCTGTATGTATGTGTTTAAAAGTTTCTGAAGTTCGCGATACTCTAAAATGTCCGAGACAATGGGATGATGGTTTTTTAGTTCATGAAGAACCTCTTCTCCAGTGGCGTATTGCTTTGTTTTTGTTAATTTTGGTTTGTCGGTGATTTTAAGATGATTAAACAAAATTTCGCCGAGTTGCTTGGGCGAATTTATGTTAAACATAATCCCGGCCAACTTATAAATCCGATTTTCAATATTTTCCAGCTCCGATTGATATTCAATTTCCAATCGTCGCAATATTTCTAAATCGATACAAACCCCGTTGTATTCCATTTCGGCTAGAACTATTATCAACGGACATTCAACATTGTAAAATACATCCGTAAGTTTTTGCTCTTCTAACTTCGGTTTAAAAATTTTCCACAATTGAAGGGTTGTATCTACATCTTCGCAGGCATAATCTTTTAATAGCACAGGATTTACCTGGGTCATTGAGCGCTGATACTCGTTTTTCTTGCCAATCAGCGATTCGGTAGTTATTTTTTCGTAATTTAAATAGTTTAATGCAAGATAATCAAGGTTGTGACGCTGTTCCGGTTCTAATAGATAGTGAGCCAACATAGTGTCGGTCAATTGCGCTTTGCAATCGACGCCGTAATTCATTAAAACTTGAATGTCGTACTTCAAGTTTTGACCTATAATCATTTTATCATTAGATTCAAAAATGGGTTTAATTAAACCTATAATGTCGATATCCGAAAGCGATTCCGAGCATGCCAAAAAGTATGCTTCTCCAGGAGTGGTGCAAACGGCAATTCCCACCAATCGTGCTTCATGGGGTGTGAGAGACGTGGTTTCGGTATCGAAACAAATTTCCGGTTTTTTAGATAAAGTGTCCATCAAATGTTTTGCATCCGATAGACTAGTGATGAGGGTGTAGTTGTGGTCAATAGACTTTATGGTTTTGCGATAGCCTTCATTTTTGTTTTCCTCATTTGTAGGAATGTCCCACAAGGTTGGCTGAAACAACTCTTTTTGAGGCATCAAATATTCCGCGAAGCGTTGTTTAAGATTTCTGAACTCAAGTTCCTCAAAAAGAGCAAACAATTGCGAAGTTTGGGGTTGACTTATTCTAAGCATTTCTTTTGAAACCGCTAAATCAACGTTGGTTTCAATGGTTACTAAAAGTTTTGCTTTAGATATAAAATCTTTGCCTTTTAATAGATTTTCCTTTAGTTTTCCGGTGATTTTTTCGATATTCTCATAAACGCCTTCAACGCTTCCATATTGGGCAATCAATTTAGCGGCAGTTTTTTCCCCTATCCCTTCAATTCCCGGTATGTTGTCGGACGAATCGCCCCAAAGTGTCAGAATATCGATTACCTGCAAAGGAGAGACGATGCCGTATTTTTGACATATATCTTCTTTCCCCAAAATGTCGTAGCCGCTACCCAAAGCCTTGGGTTTATAAAGAAATATTTGGTCATCTACAAGTTGACCAAAATCTTTATCGGAGGTTACCAAAAATGCGTTAATATTCGTTCCGGACATTTTTTTCGCAATCGTTCCTATGACATCGTCGGCCTCAAAGTTGGGATGTTCAATGATGGGAATTCGCATGTATTCCGCAAAAGCTTTGATATATGGAACCGCAATTTTTATTGCCTCAGGGGTTTCGTCGCGCTGTGCCTTATATTCAGGAAATAATTGATGTCGAAATGTCGGTGAAGGCGGGTCGAAACCAATGCCAAGGTAATCGGGTTTCTCTTTAATCAGCAACTCAAGAATTGTATTCACAAAACCGTAAATTGCCGATGTATTTAATCCTTTTGAAGTTAATCTTGGATTTTTAATAAAAGCAAAGTAACTTCTGTATATCAATGCGTAAGCATCAATTAAAAAAAGTTTTTGTTTACTCATGGTCAAAACGGCTTATCTCTCGAAATTGAATATATATGAAACAAATATCGAAAAATATGTAAGATTTTTCATCTTATGCGTACAATTAAAATTTTTATCTTTAGGCTGCCGATTCTAAAAAAACTACAAAATCAATTTACATAGCAATGAAATACTTTACAACTTTTCTGATCGCTACTTTTTTCGCATCTGTTGGGACCATTTTTGGAAACCACCGCGACAGCGTGGATGTTTTTCACTACAATATTCACATAAAAATTACTGATTTTCAAGGAAAAAATATTTGGGGAGAAACTACGATTCGCTTTATTCCTCGACAAACAAACTCTTCGACGTTTGCCTTCGATCTTGAGCGTTTGACCATTGATAGCTTGTTACTTAACGGACAATCGATGGCATTTGTCCGGACACAATCGCTCTTTCGGTTTTTCACCAACGAAACTTATTCTCCGGATGATACTTTAGACTTGACGGTTTATTATCATGGTGTCCCAGTCACCGATGCGAGCGGTTGGGGCGGATTTTATTTTTCAGGTCAGCAGGCTTTCAATATGGGTGTAGGTATGAGCGCTAATCCACATGCTTTTGGCAGAGTTTGGTTTCCTTGCAACGATAGTTTTACCGATAAGGCAACTTACGACATTTGGGTGACAACACTTGCTAATCACAAGGCAACTTGTGGAGGAATGTTAATTCAGGAAGAGAATTTAGGGAATAATCTAAAACGTTGGCATTGGAGCATTGAACAGCCGGTTTGTACCTATGTAGTCAGCGTTGCTGTCGGAGATTTTCAAAAAATTGAATTCTCTCACCAAGGCCAACAACAAACCATACCCATTTGGATTTATGCCCCATCCGGAATGGTCGATCAAGCCACTTCAGCATTCTCTGCTGTGACCGACATGCTTTCAGCCTTTGAAAACTATTTTGGTCCTCATCCCTTTCCCCGTGTTGGTTACACAGTGGTTGATTTTTCCTCGGGAGCAATGGAGCATGTTATGAATATTGGATACCCTTCAAATGCAGTTTCCTCATCACAATCGAATCGCATATTGATGGCGCACGAACTTTCGCATATGTGGTTTGGGGATTTTATTACATGTGCCACCGCCGAAGATATGTGGCTAAACGAAGGTTGGGCAACTTTTTGTGAATCAATGTATTTGGAACATACCGAAGGAGTTCAGATAGCACACAATTATCGTTACAACAACCACCGATATGTATTGAAGCAAGCACATATCAGTGATGGTGGATTTTTACCGCTTTATGGTATCGGTCATCAAAACACCTATGGTACAACTGTTTACAAGAAGGGAGCCGATGTAGTACGAACCTTGCGAACCTATCTTGGTGATTCGGCATTCTTTTCCTCGCTACGTGCTTGGTTTATGTTGAACCCATTTTCCTCCAAAACAACCGCCGAATTTTGTGAGTTTCTGTCGCAGCAAAATCAAATCAATTTGCAACCCTTTTTTGACACATGGGTCTATAATTCAGGATTCCCGCATTATTCACTTCGAGTTTTTGAACCGCTGCAAAACGGTGCAAATATTACCTTAGGTCAACTTCGATATGGCGGTCAATATATAGGAAACAAAAACCGCGTACCGGTAACCTTTTTTGCTGATAGAAACCAATATCAAACTATTGTAATTGAGTTCGACGGAGCATCTTCATCTCAACATGTTACCCTTCCATTTTACCCACAAATGGCCATTGTTGATTATTTCATGAACGTTTCTGACGCAACCATAAAAACCGAAAAAAAAATTACAAGTTCGCTTTATACGTTTTCCGATCAATCATTAACCGTATATCCTCAAACAACCACCGATTCAGCATGGTTCTATGTTGTGTATAATATGGTTCGGCCTGCTGAGCGAGGTCAGATTTTTGATGGAATTGAAGTTTCGCATCATTACTATTGGACTATTCACACCATTCCTTATGGCAATTTTAGAGGGAAAGCACGATTCATCCACTCAACAGTTCAAAATCCTGCCGACACAGTTTGGTCGCCCCAAAGCAACGACCGCTTAGAAATGTTATATCGACGATGGCCGCAAAATCCATGGAGAAAGCTATCGATACAAAATAACCTAACTCCAACCGGCGGTTATGCTATTCTTGATTCCATTATGCCGGGGGAATATGCTTTTGGGTTGTGGCGTTATGATGTTACAGGGATTAATTCCACTGGTGGAAATACCGAATTAATGATTTATCCCAATCCGGCCAATCATCAAATTTTTATCCAAATTAATAATGATGTAAATTACGAAAAGATTTTTATCACCGATCTGAACGGAAGAATTGTCCAAAGTCTTGAGCAAAAGGCATTTCCTTTGATTATTGACATTAGCATGTTGAGAGATGGAATTTATAATCTTCATGTAGAAGAAAACAATACCCCCTCAATAGTAAAAAGATTCGTAAAATTAAATCAATCAATATCGCAGTGAAGTATGGAACAAAAAACAATTAACGGAAGAAAAGTTGCATATCGACGATACGATGGAGATGGAGTTCCGGTAGTATTTCTGCACGGATATTTAGAATCGATGAAGATATTCGAAGGTTTTGTTGAAAATCACTTTAAAAAACGCCCTTTGATTCTGATCGACGTTCCGGGGCATGGAAATTCCGAGATGGTAAGGGAGATGCAGAGCATGGACGACATTGCGAAACAGATTTTTAAGTTGCTTGATCAACTTGGATACGATAAGTTTGTAGTGTATGGTCATTCCATGGGTGGATATGTTGCCCAGGCGATGGTTCAGACCGACCCAACCCGTATTAGGCTCTTAGGATTACTGCACAGCCATGTATATGCCGACTCCGATGAAAAAAAAGCAAATCGTCTTCGGGAGATGGATTTAATTCGTAGTGGGAAATTATTAACCATAGCCACCTCATTTATGCCAAATTTGGTATCTAAAGATAATTATGGAAGACTAAAATTTATCATTGACGATTGGATTAAAGATGTAGAGAAGATGATTCCAGAGGGGATTATTTCATGTCTGCACGCAATGATGACACGCCCCGATAATTCAACCCTTCTTGAAGGAAGCACTCCTATTCATTTAATCGGAAGCGATTCTGACGCATTTTTAACCTTGTCGATGATTGAATCCATGAAAAAAGGAGGTGCAGTTAAATTTTTCAGTTATTTTGAAAATTGTGGACATGCGTCGTTCATCGAACGGCCGAGAGAACTAGCCCACAGCATAGATTCGGTTCTGAATGGTGTATCAGGCTAGTTAGAACACAAACATTTATCGCAGAGAATCGTATAAAAAACAAAAACAAAATTTATGGAAGAACCAAAAACCGGACAAACATTAACGTTTGCAAAGAGTGGTTTAATGCCTCAGGAAGAGGTTCTTGAAGTTTCGAAGGATAAGAAGAAATTAACCATATCGGTTATCAAAGAATCCCTAAAACACGAAAACAGAGTTGCCTTAGCGCCCCATGCTATTGAACTTTTGGCAAGCGATGGGCATATAGTTTGGGTTGAAAAAGAAGCGGGAATTAATGCTCATTTTACCGATTTAGAATACTCTGAGGCCGGAGGCGAAATCATCGAAGATCGTAAGCAGTTGTTTTCGGCCGATATCATAATTAAAGTAGCCCCGCCAAATCTTGAGGAAATTTCATGGATGAGAGGGAATCAAACGTTGATATCGTCATTAATGCTAAGTAGTTGTGAATATGAATACATTACCGCACTTCAAGATAAAAGAATTACGGCTGTTGCTTTTGAATTTTTAAAAGATAATACCAACAGGGTATATCCTGTAACAGAATCGATGTCGGAAATATCGGGAAGTACAGCCATATTAATAGCCGCAGAATATCTTAGTAATGCGAACCTTGGGAAAGGAGAGATGCTTGGAGGTATAGCCGGCGTAAGTCCAACCGACGTAGTGGTTTTAGGAGCCGCCACCGCCGGTGAGTATGCAGTGCGAACAGCCTTGGGTTTAGGTGCTACAGTAAAAGTTTTTGATACCTCAATAGAACGGTTACGAAAATTGCAGCACAAAATTGGTCAACGATTTTTTACCTCCATTATCCAACCTCGAGTTGTCAACAAAGCTCTAAAAACTGCTGATGTAGTAATCGGGGCCCTTCCTTTTGAGGACCATCCCCGCTTTATGGTAAGTATTGATTCGGTTATGCAGATGAAGGCCTATTCGGTGATTGTTGATATAGCTATAGACTACGGCGGTTGTTTTGAAACCAGCGAGCCTACAACTCTCGACTCACCGATTTTTCGTAAATTTAATATAGTTCATTATTGCGTTCCAAATATTCCATCAAGGGTCTCACGAACCGCTTCCTACGCATTAAGTAATATTTTTGGTCCCCTTTTGCTTGATATTGCCGATGCAGGTGGAGTTGAAAAAATTATTGTTGAAAACCCGGGATTCCGTCATGGAGTTTACATCTTTAACGGAATTTTGACCAAAGAGTCCATTGGACGACGGTTGGGGCTTCCAAGTCGTGATATTGATTTACTTATGGCAGCTTTTTAAGAATCGATAAAAACAACGAATCAACCGCAGTTGAAATCACAGCAAACGTTGATAAGGATGTGTCGATGGGAACAATCTGAAAATCAGGGTTTGAATTTTGAATTCTTTGAATGTTAGATTCTAAGAAAATGTTAACAAAATCTTGATGGAGTTCGAGGGCCATGTCAAGAGTTCCCTCGGTGAGAAATTGATTGAGACGCTCATACGTGAGATTTGAAAGAATCTCAATCTTTTCGTATTTAGCCTGAGGTTGTAAATCGGGAAGAATTGCAAGAATCAATAGATCTGATTTCTTCGTTTCAATTTTATAAAAGCCAAACCCCGAAATTGTTAAGCATTCTGACGACAAACATTCATAGGGGACTATTGGTAACGCAAGATCTGATAAATGTTTAAACAAGTTTCTATTGGACTCATAAAATTCTAATACCAAGGTATGGTCGTCGGCAGCAATAGCTCCGTCGAGGGGAATTTCTAAAAATTTTGACCGCGAACAAGAATCGTAGAAATGTTCAATACCAACCAAATTTTCAAAAGGAAAGGGCTTTTTTTGGTTTTCTTTGCAATCGGCAATATATTGTTTAATCGACCCAATTACATCAATAGAAGTTACAGCTCTTTTCTGATTTTCATCAGAATTTGAAAGCGGCAGAAAATATTGGGTGTTCAGATAAAGAATATAGCGACTTGAGTCTCGATTAATAAGCCAATCCTTAACTAATGAAGAAACTATTGATTTATGTAAAGTATCAATATTCACCAGCGTTCCGTGAAGGAAACGAAGTGCTAGGCGTTCTGTTAGATTCTTCTCACCTAGAGGTGAATCAATATTAACATTTTGAACCGTTCCAATTCTAAGTGTGCTGCTTTGTTTTGTTTTGTTGAATTCGCACGAGGGACTAATTGCAAGGATGATGATTATCAGAGATAAGAAAAAAATTTTTTTCATACGAAATGGATTCAATTTAAATTCAATTCAATTCAATATTGTGTTTGTCAGAAATGAGCAAATTTGATAAAAAACAGTTCAACATAACGGGATATAATTACCGATTAAACATTTTTCAATCAATAAGGTTTAAGCCTTCAACTATAATGTTTCATCCGGGCGCAAGTTAATGAATCTGTGGAAAAATTAAAAAATAAATCAGTCGATAAAATTCATTATAACAATGAGAATGTAATACTACAAGAACGGTTCAGATAGCAAAACGGAATAATTTTAAAAATATTCACATTGTTATTTTTTTTGATTGACACATTTGCTAATTTTGCAAAAAAAAAGTTATATGGCTATCGAAGTACAATCGATAACAAAGAGGTACGAAAACCAGGAAGCTCTGAATAATGTTTCCTTTACTATCAAAAAAGGAGAAATTGTTGGTTTTTTAGGTCCAAACGGTGCAGGCAAAAGTACTATGATGAAAATACTCACGGGGATTATTCCACCGACCTCTGGAGATGCTTATGTCAATGGTGTGAATGTCTTAGAAGATAGCATGACCGTGAGAAAAATAACAGGTTACTTACCCGAAAATAATCCTTTGTATGAGGAAATGTATATTCGTGAGTATTTGGAATTTTTGAGGGGAATACACCGAATTAAAGATTCAAAAAAACGTATTGATCAGATTATAGAGCAAACCGGATTAACGGGTGAACGCCACAAGAAAATTGGACAACTTTCGAAAGGTTATCGTCAACGTGTGGGAATTGCACAAGCTCTATTGCACGATCCTGAGGTTTTGATACTCGATGAACCAACTAGTGGTTTGGATCCCAATCAAATCATAGAGATCCGAAATTTAATTTCGAGTGTGGGTAAAAACAAAACCGTAATGCTATCAACTCACATAATGCAAGAAGTAGAAGCAATTTGTGATCGCATTATCATTATCAATAAAGGGCAGATTGTTGCCGACGATGCAACGCAAAGCATAAAGAAACACTTTTCGATCAAAGAAAATACATTTCATGTGGAATTTGATAAGGAAATCGATTTAGACAAAATAAAGAAATATATAGCATCGGCAAATTATCAAGTTGTAAAGCCATCGATAATACATATTGAAGTGGAGAAGGGTGACGATTTATATCGTCAGTTAGTAGATTTTTGCCAAGAGAATCAATACAAAATAATCACGTTTCAAAAGTTCGAAAAGAGCCTTGAACAAGTTTTTCAAGAATTAACAAAACAGAAATAAATCCTAAATTAAAGAATTATGCCTTACTTATTTACATCAGAATCAGTATCGGAAGGACACCCGGACAAGATTGCCGACCAAATTTCCGATGCTTTGGTCGACGAGTTTTTACGTCGTGACCCAGACTCAAAAGTTGCAATAGAAACTCTCGTTACCACAGGACTTGTGGTTTTGAGTGGTGAAGTTAGATCAGAGGCTTACGTTGATGTTCAACAGGTTGCTCGTGACGTGATTCGTAAAATTGGGTACACCGAGCCAAAATATAAATTTGAAAGCGAATCGTGTGGAGTGCTTTCATCCATTCATGAACAGTCGCCCGATATTTACAGAGGTGTAGCCAGATCAAAACCTGAAGATCAAGGAGCCGGCGACCAAGGAATGATGTTTGGTTATGCCTGCGATGAGACCGAAACATATATGCCGGCCACTATTGAGTTGGCTAATATTCTTTTAAGAGAATTAGCTCAGATTCGTAAAGAGGGAAAACACATGCATTATCTAGGTCCTGATGCCAAGGCACAGGTCACTATTGAGTACAACGACAGCGACAAACCTGTGAGAATAGATACCATTGTAATCTCAACACAACATGATGAATTTATCTCAACTCGAGGGAAGTCGCCAGAGCAGATACAAAGTGCGGAGCGTGAAATGCAGGAAATCATTAAAAGAGATATTGAAAGATTCATTATCAAAAAGTTAAGAAAAACATTACCTCGTAGGCTTCGTAAATTATTCAATACAGAGTATAAATTATTGGTTAACCCAACCGGAAAATTTGTTATTGGTGGACCACACGGTGATACGGGTTTAACCGGTAGAAAAATAATTGTTGACACTTATGGAGGATGGGGCGGACATGGAGGAGGTGCGTTTTCGGGCAAAGATCCCAGTAAAGTTGACCGTTCGGCGGCATATGCTGCACGCCATATTGCTAAAAATATTGTTGGTGCACGCTTGGCGCGTCGTTGCCTAGTTCAAATTTCTTATGCAATTGGTATTGCAGAGCCGGTTAGTTTATACATCAACACGTTTAATACAGCCAAACTACGGGATGAATACGGTAAGCGACTTACCGACAGTGAAATTGCTGAAATCATTAAAAAGGTGTTTGATTTACGGCCCTATTCAATTATTCAACGTTTCGGATTGAAGAATCCGATTTATTTCCCAACAGCAGCTTATGGCCATATGGGACGTTTTCCATACACAGAAACCGTGTCGATATACAGAAATGGCAAAGAGGAGAAAAAGGAGGTTGAGTTTTTCCCATGGGAAAAGCTTGATTATGTGATTAAGCTACGTGAAATATTTAAACCCGACGATTATTATAGCATTGATTAAGAAACTGATAAGGTCGTCATTCAATGACGACCTTTTTAGTTATAAAAATTGCAACACCTATCCCTATTTTATTGATGAATGTTGATAGTTTTATCGATTCCAAATTTCCTATCGGTTATAGTAGAAGTAACGCATGAATTGTGCTATTTTGTAAATTAAAGTCTCTATACTTCCTGCTTGAATTGCTTATCCGAAATGGAATTAGGATTCAAATCCCTTGTAATCAATACTTTAGTTGGCCAAATCAATCTATAATTCAAGTGTTAATATTTTTTGCGGAGTGCTGTTTGGAAATGTAGTGTTAAAAGCATCGTACAAAAGATCGCAAAAGTAAGATCAAACATGGCACACGATTTTGCATTAATGTTTACAGATACAATCGCAAATCAAAAGCAGTGAGCCTGTGGTGCAAATATCAATGCAAAATGATTTCCTGAATCAGCTGCCATAGTCGATACGAAATTTTAACTCGCTATTGATTTTTTTGTCTCAATGCCAAATATTTCGATGAGTGTGCGCTCGTAATTGGCCGCCTGTTATCAAAAGCAATGAATGGTATCCATGGTGAGATTATTATAGAAGAAGCTTAGCTTTTATCGTTTTTTTATCCCAAAATTGTCATTAGCCAGAATTTCTAATGGCGGTCATTAGAAAAATATGAGCTGAAGTTGTTGATATTATTGGGAAATTTATCTTATAAGATGTTTATAAACACGCCATATTTGTGTAAGAAAA